>Ga0307512_10003822_pt1 | contig 16980 bp, 16 predicted proteins | sample 14_EM_MG_FD_200267 | JGI IMG/M metagenome (GOLD analysis project Ga0307512, IMG submission 200267) | Populus trichocarpa ectomycorrhiza microbial communities from riparian zone in the Pacific Northwest, United States - 14_EM | ecosystem: Host-associated > Plants > Roots > Unclassified | place...
CCGCGCCGCCGCCCGGCGGGCGCCCCGGCGCCGCGCCCTACGGCCAGCGGCCCGCGGCGGCTCCCGCCCCGGCGGCCGGCGGCCGCACCCGCTACTGGGTCGAGATCAACGGCGCCCGCCATCAGATCTCCCGCCCGACGTTGGTGATGGGCCGCAGCACCGAAGCCGACGTGCGGATCGACGACCCCGGCGTATCCCGCCGGCACTGTGAGATCCGGACCGGAACGCCCTCGACGATCCAGGATCTCGGGTCCACCAACGGCATCGTGGTGGACGGGCAGCACACCACCCGCGCTACGCTCCGCGACGGCTCGCGGATCGTCGTGGGCAGCACCACCATCATTTACCGGCAAGCCGAAGGGTGAAGCGGGGGCAATGTCAGAGCTGACCCTCACGGTCATGCGGCTGGGTTTCCTAGCCGTACTGTGGCTGTTCGTGATCGTGGCCGTGCAGGTCATCCGCAGCGACCTGTTCGGTACGCGCGTCACCCAGCGCGGGGCCAGGCGCGAGGCCGGACGGCCGCAACAGGCCGCCCGGCAACAAGCCGCGCCCCCGCCGCAGCGCCAGCAGGCCGCCGGCGGCGGCCGCCAGCGCCGCAACGCCCCCAGCAAGCTCGTCGTGTCCGAGGGCATCCTCACCGGCACGACGGTCGCGCTCCAGGGCCAGACCATCACCCTGGGCCGGGCGCACGACAGCACGATCGTGCTGGACGACGACTACGCCTCCAGCCGCCATGCCAGGATCTACCCGGACCGCGACGGCCAGTGGATCGTCGAGGACCTGGGCTCCACCAACGGCACATACCTCGACCGGAGTCGGCTGACGACTGCCACGCCGATTCCGCTGGGAGCGCCGATCCGCATCGGCAAGACAGTCATCGAGCTGCGGAAGTAGTACGACAATGAGCGAGCGGAGCGAGCACGCAGCGGCGGCCCCCACAACGGGCCCCGGCGCGCTCCCGACCGGAGGGTGGGCACCGTGCGGATGTACCCGGAGCCGACGGGCGAGGTGCGCATGAGTCTGTCACTGCGCTTCGCCGCCGGATCGCACAAAGGCATGATCCGGGAGGGCAACGAGGACTCCGGGTACGCCGGTCCGCGCCTGCTCGCGATCGCCGACGGCATGGGCGGCGCCGCCGCCGGCGAGGTCGCCTCCTCCGAGGCCATCTCCACCATCGTCGCGCTCGACGACGACGTACCGGGCTCCGACATCCTCACCTCCCTCGGCACCGCCGTGCAGCGCGCCAACGACCAGTTGCGCGCGATGGTCGAGGAGGACCCGCAGCTCGAGGGCATGGGCACGACACTCACCGCCCTCCTGTGGACCGGCCAGCGACTCGGCCTCGTCCACGTCGGCGACTCGCGCGCCTACCTGCTCCGCGACGGCGTCCTCACCCAGATCACCCAGGACCACACCTGGGTGCAGCGCCTGGTCGACGAGGGCCGTATCACCGAAGAGGAAGCCACCACGCACCCGCAGCGCTCCCTGCTGATGCGCGCGCTGGGCAGCGGCGAGCACGTCGAGCCCGACCTCTCCATCCGTGAAGTCCGCGCCGGCGACCGCTACTTGATCTGCTCCGACGGCCTGTCCGGCGTCGTCTCCCACCAGACCCTCGAGGACACCCTCGCCAGCTACCAGGGCCCCCAGGAGACCGTGCAGGAGCTGATCCAGCTCGCGCTGCGCGGCGGCGGCCCCGACAACATCACGGTCATCATCGCCGACGTACTGGACCTGGACACCGGGGACACCCTCGCCGGACAGCTCTCCGACACCCCGGTCGTGGTCGGCGCGGTCGCCGAGAACCAGCACCAGCTGCACGACAACGGCATCATGCAGACCCCCGCAGGGCGCGCCTCCGGCCTCGGCCGCCAGGTGCCCGGACAGGGCGGCGACGGCGAGTTCGGCCCGCCCGGCTCCGGCGACACCACCGGCTACGTCCCGGCGGGCAGCTTCGGCGACTACACCGACGACGACTTCGTCAAACCCGGCAAGGGCCGCAAGTGGGCGAAGAGATCCTTCTACATCGTGCTCGCCCTCGCCATCGTCGGCGGCGGCCTCTACGGCGGCTGGCGCTGGACGCAGACGCAGTACTACGTCGGCACCAAGGCCGAGCACGTCGCGCTGTACCGGGGCATCAGCCAGGACCTGGCCTGGGTCTCGCTCTCGAAGGTGGAGAAGGACCACCCCGAGATCGAACTCAAGTACCTGCCGCCGTACCAGCAGAAGCAGGTCAGGGCCACGATCGCCGAGGGCGGCCTGACCGACGCCCAGTCGAAGATCGACGCGCTTGGTGTGCAGGCCTCCGCATGCAAGAAGGAGTCCGAGCGTCAGGCGGCCGAGAGCGAGAAGAACTCGAAGACCGGCACGGGCCAGGCGGGCGGCACCACGGGAACCACCAAGACCTCCCTCACGTCCAAGGCATCACCGAGCCCCTCGACCTCACCGACCCCGTCCACCTCAGCGACCGCGCCCACCCCCAGCCCCGGCCCCAGCCTCTCGGAGGATGAGCAGAAGGTCGTCTCGCTGTGCGGTAAGCAGTAGGCAAGCCGTGAGAGGCCCTGTCATACGATGAGCAGTACTACCAACACACCGACGCACCATACGTCCACGATCGGCGCGATCGGCGCACCGAGCCGGCGCAACACCGAACTCGCGCTGCTGGTGTTCGCCGTCGCCATCCCCGTGTTCGCCTACGCCAACGTGGGCCTGGCCATCGACGACAAGGTGCCGGCCGGCCTGCTGAGCTACGGCCTCGGACTCGGCCTGCTCGCGGCCGTCGCCCATCTCGCCGTACGGAAGTTCGCCCCGTACGCCGACCCGCTGCTGCTGCCCCTGGCCACGCTCCTCAACGGCCTCGGGCTCGTCGTCATCTGGCGCCTCGACCAGTCGAAACTGCTGCAGTCGCTGCCCAACTACTTCGCGGCCGCGCCCCGCCAGCTGCTGTACACCGCGCTGGGCATCGCCCTGTTCGTCGTCGTGCTGATCTTCCTCAAGGACCACCGCGTCCTGCAGCGCTACACCTACATCTCCATGTTCGGCGCCCTGGTCCTGCTCGTGCTGCCGCTGGTCCCCGGCCTCGGGGCCAACATCTACGGCGCCAAGATCTGGATCCGCGTCCCCGGCCTCGGCTCCCTCCAGCCCGGCGAGTTCGCGAAGATCGCCCTCGCCATCTTCTTCGCCGGCTACCTGATGGTGAAGCGCGACGCCCTGGCCCTCGCCAGCCGCCGCTTCATGGGCCTCTACCTGCCGCGCGGCCGCGACCTCGGCCCGATCCTGGTCGTCTGGCTGATGTCGATCCTCATCCTCGTCTTCGAGACCGACCTCGGCACCTCGCTGCTGTTCTTCGGAATGTTCGTCATCATGCTGTACGTCGCCACCGAGCGGACCAGCTGGATCGTCTTCGGTCTGCTGATGTCCGCGGCCGGCGCGGTCGGCGTGGCCAGCTTCGAACCGCACGTCCAGCAGCGTGTCCAGGCCTGGCTCGACCCGATGAAGGAGTACACGCTCAGCCAGCAGGGCGTGGTCGGCCACTCCGAGCAGTCGATGCAGGCGCTGTGGGCCTTCGGCTCCGGCGGCACCCTCGGCACCGGCCTCGGACAGGGGCACTCGGACCTGATCCGGTTCGCCGCCAACTCCGACTTCATCCTCGCCACCTTCGGCGAGGAAATGGGCCTGGCCGGCATCATGGCGATCCTGCTGGTCTACGGCCTGATCGTGGAACGCGGCGTCCGCACCGCCCTCGCCGCCCGCGACCCGTTCGGCAAACTGCTCGCCGTCGGCCTCTCCGGCGCCTTCGCCCTCCAGGTCTTCGTCGTGGCCGGCGGTGTCATGGGCCTCATCCCACTGACCGGTATGACCATGCCGTTCCTGGCCTACGGCGGTTCCTCCGTGCTCGCCAACTGGGCGCTCATCGGCATCCTCATCCGCATCAGCGACACCGCACGCCGCCCGGCGCCCGCCCCCGCCAGCAACCCCGACGCCGAGATGACCCAGGTGGTCCGCCCGTCATGAACAAGCCCCTGCGCCGGATCGCGATCTTCTGCGGCCTCCTGGTCCTCGCACTGCTCGCCCGCGACAACTGGCTCCAGTACCTCAAGGCCGACAGCCTCAAGGACGACCCGAAGAACCGCCGTGTCACCATCGCGCGCTACTCCACCCCGCGCGGCGACATCATCGTCGACGGCGACCCGATCACCGGCTCCACCAAGACGAGCAAGAGCGGCCTGAACGACCTCGAGTACAAGCGCACCTACAAGGACGGCGCCATGTGGGCACCGGTCACCGGGTACGCCTCGCAGGCCTTCGGCGCCAACCAGCTGGAATCCATCGAGGACGGCATCCTCACCGGCACCGACGACCGGCTCTTCTTCCGCAACACCCTCGACATGATCACGGGCAAGCAGAAGCAGGGCGGCAACGTCGTCACCACACTCAACGGCGCCGCACAGAAGGCCGCCTACGACGGTCTGAAGGCCCAGGGCGCCAAGGGCGCCGTCGCCGCGCTCGACCCGTCCACCGGCAAGATCCTCGCGCTGGCGTCCTACCCGTCGTACGACCCGTCGACCTTCGCCGGCAACTCGACGTCCACGGACTCCAAGGCCTGGACCAAGCTCCAGAAGAAGAAGAACCCCGCCGACCCGATGCTCAACCGGGCGCTGCGCGAGACCTACCCGCCGGGCTCCACCTTCAAGGTGGTCACGGCCGCGGCCGCGCTGGAGAACGGGCTCTACACGTCCGCCGATCAGGCCACCAACTCGCCGCTGCCCTACATCATGAAGGGCACCACCACCGAGCTGAAGAACGAGGGCAACATCCCCTGCAAGAACGCGACGATGCGGACCGCCCTCCGGGTCTCCTGCAACACCGTGTTCGGCAAGATCGGCTCCGACCTCGGCAACGACAAGATGCTGGCCGAGGCGAAGAAGTTCGGCTTCGACTCCGAGCAGTACACCCCGGTCCGCACCAGCTCCTCGGTGTTCTCCGACAACATGAACTCCTCACAGACCGCACTGTCCTCGATCGGCCAGTACAACACCGCCACAACCCCGCTGCAGATGGCCATGGTCGCCTCCGCGGTCGCCAACAACGGCAAGCTGATGAAGCCGTACATGGTCGACAAGCTCCAGTCGCCGAGCGTCGACACCATCTCGCAGACCGAGCCGGAAGAGCTGAGCCAGCCCCTCTCCGCGAAGAACGCGCAGATCCTGCAGTCGATGATGGAGACGGTCGTCAAGGAGGGCACGGGCACCAAGGCCCAGATCGGCGGCGGCGTCACCGTAGGCGGCAAGACCGGTACCGCCCAGCACGGTGTGGCCAACAGCGAGAACCCCTACGCCTGGTTCATCTCCTACGCCAAGCTCAGCGACAACAGCTCCCCGGTCGCCGTGGCCGTGGTGATCGAGGACGACAACGCCAACCGTGACGACATCTCCGGCGGCGGCCTCGCAGCCCCGATCGCGAAGAGCGTGATGGAGGCGGTCATCAACTCCAAGAAGTGACCCCGCTCACGTCCCCTTCACATCGGTGCACGTTGCGATACCGGTCCTGTATCGGGTGACGGGCTTGGCCAGGTCACACAAAGCTAGCCGGGTACGGTAGGCCCGGACGGCAGCCTCCGACCGCACATTCGTGACGGCCGGGACCGACGGAGAGGGCTGGTAGGTAGCTATGGAAGAGCCGCGTCGCCTCGGCGGCCGGTACGAACTGGGCCAGGTGCTCGGTCGTGGTGGCATGGCGGAGGTATACCTCGCGCATGACACCCGCCTCGGGCGCCAGGTGGCGGTGAAGACGCTGCGCGCGGACCTCGCGCGTGACCCTTCCTTCCAGGCCCGGTTCCGCCGGGAGGCCCAGTCGGCCGCCTCGCTCAACCATCCCGCGATCGTCGCGGTCTACGACACGGGCGAGGACTACATCGACGGGGTCTCGATCCCGTACATCGTGATGGAGTACGTGGACGGCTCCACGCTACGCGAACTCCTGCACTCCGGCCGCAAGCTGCTGCCGGAGCGCACGCTGGAGATGACCATCGGGATCCTCCAGGCCCTGGAGTACTCGCACCGCAACGGCATCGTCCACCGCGACATCAAGCCGGCCAACGTCATGCTGACGCGCAACGGCCAGGTCAAGGTCATGGACTTCGGCATCGCCCGCGCCATGGGCGACTCCGGCATGACGATGACGCAGACGTCCGCGGTCATCGGCACCGCCCAGTACCTGTCCCCGGAGCAGGCGAAGGGCGAGCAGGTCGACGCCCGCTCCGACCTTTACTCGACGGGCTGCCTGCTGTACGAGCTGCTGACGGTCCGCCCGCCGTTCGTGGGCGACTCACCGGTCGCGGTCGCCTACCAGCACGTCCGTGAAGAGCCGCAGGCGCCGTCCGTCTTCGACCCCGAGATCACGCCGGAGATGGACGCCATCGTCCTGAAGGCACTGGTCAAGGACCCGAACTACCGCTACCAGTCAGCCGACGAGATGCGCGTCGACATCGAGGCCTGCCTCGACGGCCAGCCCGTCGCGGCCACGGCGGCCATGGGTTCGGTCGGCTACGGCGGCTACCCCGACGACCAGCCGACCACGGCCCTGCGCTCCGCGAACGGCGGCGCCACGTCGATGCTGCCCCCGATGAACCCGGACGACGGCGGCTACGGCTACGACGACCGCCCCGACCGCCGCCGCCAGAAGAAATCCAACACGTCGACGATCCTGCTGGTCGTCGCGGGCATCCTGGTGCTGGTGGGCGCGATCCTGATCGGGAAGTGGGCGTTCGGGGGGAACGGGGGTGTGGGCAACGACAAGGTCGAGGTCCCGAACTTCGTGAGCCTCTCCGAGACCGACGCCCGCAGCCAGGCGACCAACTCCGACCTGAAGGTCACCGTCACCAAGAAGCCCTGCGAGGCCCAGACCAAGGGCAACGTCTGCTCGCAGAACCCGGCCGCCAAGACCGAGGTCAAGAAGAACACCACGGTCAGCCTCGTGGTGTCGACGGGGGCACCGAAGGTGGGTGTACCAAGTGTCCTCGGCAAGAGCCTCGACGAGGCCAAGCAGATCCTGGAAGGCGACGACTACAAGTTCGTCGTCAAGACGAAGACTCAGGAGTCCACGGAGGATCCGAACAAGGTCCTGGACCAGGACCCGAAACTCGGCAAGGAAGTGGAGAAGGGCTCCACGATCACCCTCACCATTGCCAAGGCCCCGCAGACGGTCGCTGTGCCCGACGTCACTGGCCAGAGCTGCGACGACGCAAAGTCCGCACTGCAGGACGTCGGCCTGACCGGCAACTGTGTCAACACACCCACCACTGACGACAACCAGGTCGACAAGGTCATCTCGACCACACCGACGGTCGGTTCCCCGGTCAAGAAGAACACCGCGGTGCAGCTCAACATCGGCCAGAAGCAGCAGCAGACGGCAGTTCCGAGCGTCGTCGGGCAGAGCGTCAAGGACGCCAAGGCGGCCCTGCAGCAGGCCGGCTTCAACAACATCCAGTTCGCCAACGGCAGCGACCAGAGCGACAACGCGGTCGTGTTGCAGCAGGACCCGCAGGGCAACACCGGGGTCGATGATCCCGGGAGCACGACGGTCACCCTCACGACCGTGGGCAATGGCGGCAACAACGGCGGCAATAACGGCGGCACCAACATCTTCGGCGGCGTCACCGGAACAGCGGCCCGCACGGAGAACTGACCCACCTCCAACGGCACCGGAAAGAGCCCCGGCCCCCTGCTTCAGGCAGGGCGCCGGGGCTCTGACGTGTTACCGAACGCCTGTACTGAACATGTGCTCCCACATCGATCGTGCCTTCCCGTGTGACAACTCGTTGATCGGATGGGGTGGGGTGCCGGAACTCTGCCCTGGCCAAACGACCACACCACGGACAGAAGGGCAGAACATGATCAACGAATCGGCACTGCTGGAATCGAAGACCCTGCGCGACAGTGTGCTGGAGCGGACGGACGTGCTCGACAGAGTCAAGGCGCTGTCGCTGCTGCCGGACGGGATGCATGTGACTACGGCGATGGTGGCGGCGTACTTCAGTGTGACCGTCGACGCAATCCGGCAGCTCAAGGTACGGCATCACGAGGAGCTGTCGCTCAACGGAATGGCGACACTCAAGGGCCACGACCTCGCGGAATTTAAGCGTGACGTCTTGTCACGCTATCCGGGAGGTTATCCACAGCCTCGATCGAGTCTCACCCTTTACTCGCGCCGTGCCGTCCTCAACGTCGCCATGCTCCTTCGCGACAGCGAGGTCGCCCGCCAGGTACGCACATACCTGCTCGACATGGAATACCTGGCACGTACACAACTTGTCGAAGCCCCTGCCGCCCCTGACACCGACTGCCTCGACGACCGCATCGACCAGCGCATCACCCACATCCTCGGCAAAACGGTCGTCCCGATGTTCAGGTTCGAGCACCACATCGCCAAATTGCTGCGCCGCGCCGGATACACCAACGTCGTCGTACAGGGCGGTCACGGAGACCGGGGCGTCGACATCGTCGGGCTCACCGCCGACGGGCGACGCCTCGTCCGTCCAGTGCAAGAGGTTCGCGCCCTACCTCTCCATCACAAGCCCTGACGTCCAGAAGTTCGTCGGATCAGCGAAGGTTCTGTACAGGGCGGAAGTGGCCCTCTACGTGGCTACGTGCCCCTTCACTGCTGAGGCTCTGAGCATCGCCGCCGAAGCCGGGATCACTGCCGTACACCGTGGAGTGCTGGAGGAGTGGAGCGCTGGTGAGCCGCTGAGGGTTCTGGAGTAGGTATGGCGTGACACAAACAGGCCCGAAGTCGCAAGAGATAGTTGCGGCTTCGGGCCTCCGCCATGCTAGGTGACTGAGCGCCTGGAAGGCGCTCAGTCACCGCAACTCCTTCGGCGGCGTCCGCTTGCTGTCCACGGCATCCACCCGCACCAACTCCCCCCACACCACATACCGATACCGGGACGTGTACACCGGCGTGCATGTAGTCAGCGTGATGTAGTGCCCCGCCTTCGTCTTCCCCGACTCCTTCGGGACCTGCGTCAGGACCTTCACGTTGTACTTCGAGGTCTCGTCGAGGATGTCGTAGACCTTGTAGACGTACCACTTGTCCTTCGTCTCGAAGACGATCGCGTCGCCCTTCTTCACCTTGTCGATGTTGTGGAACTTCGCGCCGTGGCCGTCCCGGTGAGCGGCAAGAGTGAAGTTGCCCTTCTTGCCGTTGGTCGGAAGCGCCGCCTTGATCGGATCCGTGTAGTAGCCGGCCACACCGTCGTTGAGGACCGTCGTCGAGGTGCCCTTCTCGACCAGGACCTCGCCGTTCCTCATGGCGGGGACGTGCAGGAAGCCGATGCCTTTCTTGGTGTTCAGCGCGCCGGGGCCGGTGTCCTGGTGGGCCCAGGTGTCACGGACCTTGTCGCCCTGTTTGTCCGCCTCCCGGTCGGCGACCACGTTGGTCCACCACAGGGAGTAGACGACGAACAGGCCCAGGATCAGGCCCGCCGTGATGAGGAGTTCACCGAAGACGCTCACCGCCATCGCGATGCGGCCGGGACCACGACGCCCTGCCGCGGGCGGCATCGGCGCGTCCCTGTACTCCTGAGTGCCGTCGGTGGTCGCTGCCACGTTCATCTGCCCCTAGTCGACGAGCGCATTCGGCTTGCCCTTGCTGCGCGGCCGTTCCTCGACCATCTTGCCCCAGACGATCAACCGGTACTTACTGGTGAACTCCGGAGTACAGGTCGTCAGCGTGATGTACCGGCCCGGCCCGGTGAAACCCGACTGCGGCGGGACAGGCCCGATCACGCTCGTGTTGCTCGGCGACGTCACCGGCAGCGTCGACGTCGTCTTGTAGACGTAGTACTTGTCCTGCGTCTCGACGACGACCTCGTCGCCCGCCTTCAGCCTGTTGATGTACCGGAACGGCTCGCCATGGGTGTTGCGGTGGCCCGCGAGCGAGAAGTTGCCGGTCTTCGCACCGGGCATCGCCGTCTTCAGCTTGCCCTCGCTGTAGTGGCCCACCATGCCCTTGTCGAGCACCTTCTTGTTGCTGACGCCCTCGGCGATCGGCACGACCACATCCAGCTTGGGGATGTGGAGAATCGCGAAACCCTGGCCCGGCTGGAAGACGCCCGGCGCACCCTTGCCACTCGCCCAGTCGTTCTGGAGGCTGCTGGTCTCCTTGTCCGCCGCCGCATGCGCCCGCACGTTCGTCCACCACAGCTGGTAGGTGACGAACAGCAGCATCAGTACGCCGGTGGTGATGAACACCTCACCGATCGCGCGGCTCGCGACGACGGCCGGACTGGCCTTGCGCGCGCGGGCCTGCCGGCGGGCCTCCATACGCGAACGCGGAGCCTTGGACGCATCGCCGGACGTCTCCTCGACGCCTTCCGAGACTTCTGGGATCGTACGACCGCCTCCGTGGCGCCCATGACGGCGCTTGGCGGCCTTCCTCCGGGCCGCTCGCCCGCCCGGAGTGGCTCCAGTGGCAGAAGCGGTAGTTGAGGCGGCAGACGGCGATATGGAACCGCCCGGCGGCGGCTCCGGTATCCGCAGCGCCACCGTCTCCTCATCGACGGGCGGCAGGAACGTCTCGTCGACCGGCTGTACGTACGACTCATCTACCGGTTGCACGTATGTCTCGCCGGCCGGTTGCACGTATGTCTCGCCGGCCGGTTGAACGTATGTCTCGCCGGCCGGCTGCACATACGGCTCACCAACCGCTTGGGCGTACGGCTCCTCCACGGGCGCCGCATACGCCCCGTGCTGCCCCGCCGGATCGCCGCTCCACTCCTCGAACGCACCGGAGGCGCCAGACGCACCGGACGCCTCGTACCCCTCGTACGGCGGCTCCTGCCCGTACGAGGTGCCGGACTCGCGCTCGGGGCGCAGCGCGGTCACGCCGTGGCCCTGCCCACCACCGGGGCGAGCCCCGCCGACCTCGCCACGGCACCCTGGTCGCCGCAATCCACCAGCCAGTTGGCCAGCATCCGGTGGCCGTGCTCGGTCAACACCGACTCCGGGTGGAACTGCACACCCTCGACCGGGAGTTCACGGTGCCTGAGGCCCATGATGATCCCGTCGTGCGTCCGCGCGGTCACCTCCAGCTCGGCCGGCACCGTCCCCGGCTCCGCGGCCAGCGAGTGGTAGCGCGTCGCGGTGAACGGCGAAGGCAGCCCGGCGAAGACCCCCCTGCCCTCATGCTCGACCAGCGAGGTCTTGCCGTGCAGCAGCTCGGGCGCTCGGTCCACCACACCGCCGTACGCCACCTGCATCGACTGCATACCGAGACAGACGCCGAAGACAGGGACGGAGGTCGCCGCGCAGTACCGCACCATCTCGATGCACACGCCCGCCTCCTCCGGCGTACCCGGACCCGGCGACAGCAGCACGCCGTCGAAGCCGTCCTGGGCGTGTGCCGTCGACACCTCGTCGTTGCGCAGCACCTCGCACTCGGCGCCCAGCTGATACAGGTACTGGACGAGGTTGAAGACGAAGCTGTCGTAGTTGTCGACGACGAGAATCCGCGCACTCACTGGTTGTCCACCGTCACATCGTTGAAGGGCAGCAGCGGTTCAGCCCACGGGAAGACGTACTGGAAGAGGACATAGACCACCAGCATGGCGAGCGCGAGCGAGATCAGCGCCTTCGCCCACACGTTCCCCGGCAGATGCCGCCAGATCCAGCCGTACATGCCGTCCCTTCCGTTTCACCACGGCACCGGACTCACGCCGTACCCACACCAGACTAACGGCGCAGCGCCTCTGGTTTCCCGGCCTCCACAGGCTGTGTGGAATCCAGGTGCGCCCACACGATCAACCGGTGACTGTGCCCCCACTCCGGATCGCACGTGGTCAGCGTCAGATAGCGGCCCTCCCGCGTATACCCCGACTTACGTGGCACAGCGTCGATCACCTCAACGTCCGTGGGCACGGTTTTGTAGGGCCCTTTGTCGATCCGATACGTGTACCAAGTCGTCCCGTCCGTCAGCACCACCGCGTCACCGGGCCGCAGCTTCGGGAAGTCCACGAACGGATCGCCGTACGTACGCCGGTGGCCGGCGACCGCGAAGTTGCCCTCCTGGCCGAGCTGGGCGGTGTTCGCGTAGTGACCGAGGCCCTTCTTCAGCGTGCTCACCGCGGTGTTCTCGAGCACCGGCTTGTTCCACGTGAAACCAAGCCGCGGGATGTACATGATCGCGAAGGGCCTGCCCGCGGCATACGGCGCCGGCTTCCCGGGAGCGGCCGAAGCGCCGGGAGCGGCGGTCGCCGTGGAATGCGCCGGCTGTTTCGCCCACTGGTCGTGCAGGACATCGATCTGGTGGTTCATCGCACCGTCCGCCCGCACACCGGTCCAGAACAGTACATAGGCGACGAAGAGGACGATCAGCGTGCCCACGGTGATGCAGAGTTCGCTGACGGTCCTGACGACGACGCGCACCGGCAGCTCCCGAAACGGCTCAGTTCACTCCACGGGCTGGGCGTAGTGCAGATCCACTGTGCCCGAGTAGCCGGGCAGAGTCACCGTCCCGTCCTGGGTGACTTTCCAGCCGAGCCCGTACACATTCACGTACACCATGTAGTTCTGGATCGCCTTCGACGCCGAGAGCGCCTGGTTCAGCTTGTCCGGGGCGCCGACGGCCGTGATCTTGTACGGCGGCGAGTAGACGCGGCCCTGAAGGATCAGGGTGTTGCCCACACAGCGCACGGCACTGGTGGAGATCAGCCGCTGGTCCATCACCTTGATGCCCTTGGCACCGCCCTGCCAGAGGGCGTTCACCACCGCCTGCAGGTCCTGCTGGTGGATGACCAGGTAGTCGGGCTGCGGCTCCGGATAGCCGGGAAGCTTGGCGGTGGCGTCCGGTGGGGCGTCATTGAGCGTGACGGTGATCGCCTCACCCTTCACCTTCTGCGTGCCCGCGCTCTTCTCCAGGCCGGCGAGCTTCTCGTCCTCCGCCTTGGTACTGCCGTCGTCGCGCTCGGCGAACGACTCCACGTCGCGGCGCAGGGAGCCGTTGGACTCGTCCAGTTCGCCGTTCTTGCGGCTGCGCTCCTGGATGAGGTCGGAAAGCTTCAGCAAGGACGTGTCCGTGCGGATATTGGTGCCCTTGGCCGTATTGAAACTGGTGAAGAAAATGAGCCCCGCGAGGGCGAAGACGGCCACCGTGAGCACCCGTACGGGCCGGAAACCCCGTTTGGGGTCAGGGCTGGATCCGACCTGGGGGGAGTCGGCAGAATTGCTCAACGTACCCTTATCTCCTTCGGCGCCGCGGAAGCACTACGCTAACGGACGCCCGGGGGAGCGCTAAGAGTCCCCTTGTACGCTGCCCCGGAGCCAGCCACAGTTCCCTGCGCGGCCACGCAACGCATCGACAGGAGAGACCCTCGTGCCGAAGTCACGTATCCGCAAGAAGGCCGACTACACGCCGCCGCCGGCGAAGCAGGCGACCAGCATCAAGCTGAACAGCCGCGCCTGGGTCGCCCCGGTGATGCTGGCCATGTTCCTCATCGGGCTCGCCTGGATCGTCGTCTTCTACGTCACCGACGGTTCACTGCCCATCGACCAGCTGGACAACTGGAACATCGTGGTGGGCTTCGGCTTCATCGCCGCCGGATTCGGTGTCTCCACCCAGTGGAAGTAACCCCCACGGCCCGGTGAACATAGCTCTACCCAGGGCTATCCGCTGAGTTATCCACAGCCTGCAGAAATTTCCACAAGCAGCTGGGGAAAAGACGACGATCTGTGGATAACCCATAGACCGTTGACGCCGATACGACTGTCACACCACCATCCGGACACCTGTTCGCCCCCTGCCTGACCTGCACAAACACAGGTCAGCGACAGGGGGCACAGCTGTTCCTGCACGCTATGCACAAGATTCGCCACACGCTGTGGACAAGCGGGCACGTCAGGTGAGCTGAGCCGTCCTGAGCAGGGTCAGGACCACCACGACGACGAGGACCAGGGCGCAGGTGCCGTACTGGACGAGGGCGCGGCGCTCGCGCGGGGCGTGCACCATCGCATAGCCGGTGATCACGCCGGCGACGAGGCCGCCGATGTGGGCCTGCCAGGAGATGCTGCTCCAGCCGAAGGTGAAGATCAGGTTGATCACCAGCAGGGCGATGATCGGCCGCATGTCGTAGTTGAGGCGGCGCATGAGGACCGCGGTGGCGCCGAAGAGGCCGAAGATGGCGCCGGAGGCGCCGAGCGTGGCTGTTGTCGGGGAGGCGAGAAGGTAGGCGAGTGCGCTGCCCGCCAGGCCTGAGGTGAAGTAGACCGCGAGGTAGCGGGCGCGGCCGAGGGCTGCTTCGAGGGGGCCGCCGAGCCACCAGAGGCTGAGCATGTTGAAGGCGATGTGCCAGATTTCCTGGTGCGTGAACATCGAGGTCACCATGCGGTACCACTCGCCGCCGGCGACGCCTTCGGTGGGCGTGAACGGCTTCGGCGGCCAGGAGCCGAGGAGGACCAGGTCGTTCAGCAGTGAGGGTCGTACATGTACGGCGATGAACACTGCGACGTTGATCCCGACGAGGATCTTGGTGAGCAGTCGTGGGTCGGCGGTGACGCTGCCGCCGGCGATGGTCCGCGGCTGGGCGGCGGCCGGGGTGTGGCCGGTGCCGGAGTCGCCGCGGGCGCATTCGGGGCATTGGAAGCCGACGGATGCGTTGACCATGCATTCGGGGCAGATCGGGCGCTCGCAGCGGGCGCAGCGGATGCCGGTCTCGCGGTCGGGGTGGCGGTAGCAGCCGGGCAGGCTCTGGGCGTGCTGAGGTCCCTGGTCCTCCGGGCCCTGCGGGCTGCCTGGCGCCTGGTCCATGAGTTCCCCTAGGTCGTCGTACGAGCGCTGTGCGCAAATGCACCGCCCCGCCCATCTTTACGGATGAGCGGGGCGTTTGGTTCCTGTCGTGCGGGGACTCGGTCCTTGTGGGTCTCAGCTCGCGCGGGTCTCGACGACGACCGACTCGATGACGATGTCGTTGACGGGGCGGTCGGTGCGTGGGTTGGCCTGGGCGGTGGCGATGGCGTCGACGATCTTTTGGCTGGGTGCGTCGGTGACTTCGCCGAAGATGGTGTGCTTGCGGTTCAGCCATGTCGTGGGGGCGACGGTGATGAAGAACTGCGAGCCGTTGGTGCCCGGGCCGGCGTTGGCCATGGCCAGCAGGTAGGGCTTGTTGAAGGAGAGGTCCGGGTGGAATTCGTCCTCGAACTGGTAGCCGGGACCACCGGTGCCGTTGCCCAGCGGATCGCCGCCCTGGATCATGAATCCACTGATCACCCGGTGGAAGACCGTGCCGTCGTAGAGCTTGTCCATGGACTTCTGGCCGGTCTCGGGGTTGACCCACTCACGTCCGCCTGTGGCGAGCTCGACGAAGTTCCGGACCGTTTTGGGCGCGTGGTTCGGCAGGAGCCGGACTTCGATGTCGCCGGTGCTGGTCTTCAGGGTGGCGTAAAGCTGCTCGGCCACGATCTGCCTTCCGTTGTCTTCCTGTGACTCCCTGATCCTCGCACGGTCCGTCGTACGCGTCCGCTGGCGCCCGTGCTCGGGCACGCGTCGAGGGGACGCTGGTTGGAGAAAACCGGTCGAGTACGTCCGGGCCGGGGGCGCTCGACGGCGATCCGTGGCATTGTCGACGACAAGCGCCTGTTGGCCCGTATTCATCCTCTATTGGATTCGATCGGCTCTTGATCAGATCTTGATCGGAGATGGTCCGGAGTCGGTATGCATGACCCGGATGCCCGCCCTCACATGCCCCGGGCTCTGTTGACAGGCATGATCCGTAAAAGGGTGGAAAGTCGAATTACCGTACGCCACCGAGGAGGAGGAACCCGTGACCCGCATCGACAGCGTGCGCGCCGCGACCGGTTCGGCGAAGGACAGCGTGCTGCACGCCGCGGAAGTGGTGGCGCCCTACGCCGACACGGCCAAGGACAGGGCCGCGCACTACGCACAGGAGGCACGCGTACGGCTCGCGCCGAGGGTGTCGCAGGCCGCCGATCAGGCCCGCGTCCAGTACGACGCCCATCTCGCGCCGCGTCTGGAGCAGGCCCGTACGCATGTGCCGCCGAAGGTCGACCAGGCTGCCCACGAGGCTGCAGTCCGTACCCGGCAGGCGGCCCGGCAGGCTGCCGACTACTCCCGGCCGAGGCTGGAGCAGGCGGCGGCCGCGGCGGGGCCCGTCAGGGACGAGGCCGCTGCGCGCGGTGTCGCCGCGCTGGCCGCGCTGCGCGGTCAGGTCTCGCCGAAGGAGATCCAGAAACTGGTCCGTAAGCACGAGCGACGGGCGAGGGCCGGTCGTGCCGCGAAGGTGCTGCTGGTGCTCGGCGCTCTCGCGGGCGGTGCCTTTGCCGCCTGGAAGTGGTGGGACAAGCAGGCCAACCCGGACTGGCTGGTCGAGCCGCCCGCCGCGACGGAGGTTCCGGAGTCGAGCCGGCTGACGTCGGTGGACGGCAGCGGTAAGTCGGTGCTCGATCCGGAGGTGCAGGTCAAGGAGGCCGAGGAGGAGGCCGCGCAGCGCGACGACGGCCGGTGACGTCCTGTGTGCCGAACTGCGCAGTGGGGCGGGAGACTTGGGGGTCTTCCGCCCCACTGCTGTGTTTCACGTGAAACACCTCTGGCGGTGACGTCTGGCGGTGCATCACGCTTTGCGGCTCGTGGAGGGCGTTGGCGGTGCGGGCGAGTTCCGGTACCAGGCGGCCGCTTCACCGAGCCGGACCCGGTGCCCGGGTCCGGGCGGGCAGTCGGTGCGGGACCAGAGGGGGGAGCGGTACCAGCGGTCTTCGGTGAGCAGTCGGGCCTGGTGTGCGCTGACCTTTCCGGGCGTCTCGTGCAGGCGGGCCAGGTAGTCGTCGAGAGCTAGGCCGTCTGCGGGGACCGGCAGGCCGAGCGTGTCGCCGAGCAGGGTGACGAATTCGCGCAGGGTCGGTGTGTGCGGATGGGCGGCGTGGTGCACGGTGCCGGGCGGGACGCGCCCGGGTGCCCGGGCGAGGGTGGCCAGCAGTC
>Ga0307512_10003823_pt1 | contig 16975 bp, 14 predicted proteins | sample 14_EM_MG_FD_200267 | JGI IMG/M metagenome (GOLD analysis project Ga0307512, IMG submission 200267) | Populus trichocarpa ectomycorrhiza microbial communities from riparian zone in the Pacific Northwest, United States - 14_EM | ecosystem: Host-associated > Plants > Roots > Unclassified | place...
TCGACAAGTACAATGCAATCTGGTTATCCGTGCCTGCTTACCACGACCTCACACCAAAATATAAGTCATATGAGGACGTTTCTCAATGGACTGGGAAGGAGATGTAGGAAATGAGCCGGTACCTGCTTCGAGTTGTAACCCAGTCTCCACGAGGTGGAAGCCCCGCTCAGCATCCCATATTCAATCGCGCAATTGTGTGCACATGGGAATTGTTAGAATTCTATATGTATGCTCGATATAAATCTCATGATGATGCAACTTTGAGCTACATGGAGGACGCCTTGCATCGTTTTCACACCTTCAAAGATGTTTTCTTACTCGGGTGAGCCGGCAACAAGGCGAAGGCCAAAGCCAATGCCCTAAGAACGGAACTCCTGAAGAAGCGAAAGGTAGACGAGGAAACAAATGCTGAAACTTGTACACCGTCCAAGAAGCGGCGAGAAATGAACGCCTGGCACGATTATATCAGCCACGAGATAGATGTTTCCAAGGAGTTGGATGCCGACTTCAACTTTCCGAAGATCCACTTGATGTCTCATTGGGTCGAACAGATTCGTCGATACGGAGCCTTGCAACAGTATCCTGCCAAGAAACATGAACAAGCACATAAAACGAACCTCAAGGACAGTTGGAACGCCTCCAATCACAATCTCAACTACCTGCCGCAAGTAATCACCTTTCAGCGTCACATTCTCTGCTTCGATATCTGAGAGCTCAATCTCCAAGCCCTCGCTGAGCGTCGGGAGAATAGCGCTGCCACCTGCAGAGTCCTCCCTTCCGGTGCTGATCTGGCTGCCCCCCTGGGCTCCCAGTCATAAGCAAAGCCCAAATTCATGGGGCCCCAAAACCGCCGTGATGGAAAGCATCCTCACACTATGATTAAAGACTTCAGAGCATTACTCGACCATACACAAGACACAATGCACTGCGTGGCAAAATACACCGGCACGCGGGAGTTTATCAAGCATAAGAGTCGTAACAAGACGTATATATCGGATGAACAACTGCATGCAATGAAGCTCTGTATTTCCCATGGTATTAAGGTTCAAGTTGAGGGTTTAGATGGTGAACGCATATCTCAGATGTGTCGATGCACAGCAAGCCAGAGCTGGCACGGAGGGGATCGACGGAAAGACTGGGTATGGGTAAAGCAACGCCCGGGGAGGTGTTATGGTGCGCTGAATGGGCGTCTCCCGTGGCGACCGCAACGACTATTCAAAATCAAACTTCTCAACGAGGATGGAGCTTTCGTTGAGTACTGGTTCGCCCTGATGCCCACCACAATACCGGAAAACTCGGGTAATATGGATCCCGTCTCGAAATTTGTACAAGTCAGAAAAGCACCGGCAGCCGTTGCTTTGCAAGTTTTCAGCATGGGAAATATTGTTGGCTACACGCACGTCGTTCCAGAGATAGCTACTAGTAGTAAGACAGGAGACGGACGGCATGAGCGATGGATTGTCAATAGCCACATAGATCTGGCAACTTGGAATGATGTGTATAATTAGTAAAGAGAGAATTGCATTGCGTGCAGGTAGAAGGAACGCGACGAGAGATTTTCGCAGCATCACCCATTGCCTTGCAATCCCGTATAATTAGTAAAGAGAGAATTGCATTTTGCGCGCAGGTAGAAGGAATGCGAGGAGAGATTTTCGCAGCGTCACCCATCGGATTGCAATCCCGATGCAAGCACGTACCCAATGAACCCATTCCGACGTATGGTCACAGTTGGCCACAATGCCAGAGTGATCGTTTAAAATAGGGGACCGACAGAACGAGAAGAAACGGTGAAACGGCGATCAGAGGGCAATATGGCATGCGACGCGTTGAATTGACGCCGGGCGCAGAGTAATCCGCCACCGGGGTGTCTCTGACGGCTCTGACGGAGCGCGTCCACTCTGACGGAGCCATTCCGCCCGGACGGAAATATTTTCTGCTGATGCAGTTCAGGATCATCTCCGGTGACGATTGCATATGCTCTCATGGCTGACAGGATGAGTATCATGTTGTCTTTCCATTTGTCGTAGTTTGCGTGAGTGAGCTTAGGAATGTTGCCCCACCTGGTTTTGTTGAAGGCGGGTTCGGAAGAAGTTATCGAGGAAGACATCGTGAGATCGTGGAGATGGTGTCGAGGTTTAGGGTTCTTTTGAGATTGTGAGAATAGGATTTTATATGGTAGCGATAGCCGGGCTCATAACCTGTTGAAATACTGACTGCTAGAAGCTTTTTTTTCTGTTCTATCTAAGAGGGCCACAAGGCCAATATATATGAGAGTGCAAGTACGGCTGAATGCCATCAGCCCGTATCAGAGTCAACAGTCAGCTCCAGCCATACGAGACATCACCGTCTCCGGCCACACGAGACACCTCCGCTCCGGCCATACAAGTCATCTCTGCTCCGGCCATACAAGACATCTCCGCTCCGGCCATACGAGACTCATCTCCGGCTGAGACCTGTATATGCAACAGAGGCAAAGTGTAATTTGACAATCCAGGAACATGGGCAAGCAACCAGGACAGGACGAAGCTGAGGTAACATGTTCTAAAGGCACGTTCGTTTGATGCACCGCATTCTATCTAGTCGCTACCGGTGGCTCCTTTTTGTCCAAGTTCATCCTCAGACCGAAACGTACACGCCGCGAACGCCCGTGCAACATATCTCTGCCCTAGACGCACCAATGGACATGAACTGATATCTAGCTTAGTCAACACTTCAAACACTAGGCGCTGTAAACACCGGGGTTCGAAACCCCAGTTTGTAACGTTCGCGGATGCTATAACCAAGGCTTGAAACTTATTCTTTTACTCTAGACATGAAGAAGCTGTGTGTATTTGTTCGTTGTTAGGATTGAACTGACTAAATGGACTATTCTACATAATAGACACGCTACGCCAGTAGCGCTTCGAGACTAACAATAGATAATAGACAACTAATGCTTAGCTTTAGCTAGCGCAATGCCAGGTGCAATACATACCGGGTTCGAAACCCAAGGTTCACAGGCGTTGTAAACGCCAAGGTTTAAAACCTGTACCGTTCATCCTTTTGCAGCCACAACTGCACAGAGCTTTTCATCTGTCCCCCTTCACCAAAACGCGCGTATACATGTAGTAAAAACCGAGACCGATTGACCTGAATTTCACCACATAACAACCAAGATTGAGCAAATTAATCAATATTACGTTATCACCACGAATAAAGGAGCTGAATTATTGTACCGTTCGTTGCTTGCTAGCCTGTAGGTGGTGGTTTTACAAATCGGTCTCAAGATCTTTACAGATTTTGACGTAACCAAACGTTGGTTGTAGTTCTGCTGGAAGAATGACTTACACTAATCGGGAGGTATTACTTTGGCACAGGGACAGGGCGAATGATTATCCCTAAACTTTCAAACTCCGACACACAAAATCACTTGTTTGCGGCTAGATTGATAATTAGAGTGGGGAGACTTGTGCGCACCAGATGAGATGGAAGGAGCGCTAGACGAGTGCACAAGTGCAGTGATGGAGATGGGGAGGGGGATTGCTACGAAAGGCAAAATCATTGATTCGTGTTCGACAGGAAGTCCGATTACTTGTGCAGTCAAGAGCAGCTCCCCATGTGACTTCGTAATCTTCGAGAACCCAATGGCTGCGGGTGTTACCAGAGGAATGGAAGCGAGAAGATTTTGCAAGGCTCGAGAAGTAAAAGCGGGGTAGCATGCAAGCCGAGATTATACGTACCTGGATCCCGGGGTATTTCTGGCTGGGTAAGGCCATGGGAGAAATGCGTACCCCGGAATCCAGTGAGTTTAGTGTACGACTAGTGTACGCCCGGTGACCCGTACCCCGCACCCCAGAAGAGAATACGCCCCAGTTTTTTTTTCTCCAGAAAGCGACTACGACTGTAGCGCGAGGTCTCTTTCGGTAACAAGCACCCCATTGAAGCAATGGATGGTATGATATAGAAGTCGGAGTGCTTCAATTCCCTTACAGAAATCCTTACAGAGGGCGTCGGGTAGTCGAATGTAGCTCGCCTTGTATTCACAAGCCGAAGTGTTCGTGTAGCAGTATCAACCCCGGAGGCAGTAATGGCAAGGGTACCCTATGACAAGACCCATACAGCCCCGCGGGTACTTAAATACTTAAGTACATAGGCCCAGCATCGGGATGAGTTTCGGGACCAATCGGGAGCTTGGCATCACTCGGGCCGTCCCTATAAACCCCCCCACCCTCTCCTCCTCGCGCATGCCAGTTCCTCTCATTCCGCCACTGCATAACATCACACCTAGAGTTTCTCGCGGTGGCTGCACTAGAGTTAGCTTTGTGGCCAAGAGTCCGCGACATAGTGGAAAGTAAAGATCCCTAGCAGCTGGTGTCTGGAATCTGGATATTTCCCACTGGTTTTAGATTGTAATTATATAATAGTGGTGGTGGTGGTAGAAACAGGGCGAGTTCGTTTTGAAGGCGTACTTTATAATATTCATCTGCCACGACACATGTACAGAGCTTATGCAAACTGCAGACGTATTGATATTAATTATGTACCCACAAACTGGACCAATGATACTACGCACACACACGCCAGTGTATATGACCCCAGGATCCTGGGCGACCACACCCTGGCCCTGTTGCACCCCATACGCAGATGAGGCCGTTTCTACACATAGGAATCATACCCATATTCCATAAACATGGTAGAGAAACTGTGGACACACCAGGAATGGCGGATACCCTGGGAAGTGGTTTGATGACGGCGGATTTAGAGTCATCTACTACGTGCAGTGAGCAGCTCCCCTGCGAGTTTCATCATGAGAGTCTGCAGTATATTTCCCTGGAAAGTCAAAAGCGCGACGTCACTCCTCTAGCATTTTCTTCTTTACCCTTGCTAGTCAGCCGGTGTTTGAATCGTAATCCTTGAATAGGACCTAACAAGCTTCTCTACGCATCATGGAATCCGAGATTAAGGTTCGAGGCGGTATGGTTTCGTCTAAATCTCTACATGAAGATAGTTCGATAGCATCCGCCGCTAGTTGGACCCTTGCCAACATTGCTAGTATGGTCTTGCCGTGATGGAAGTGCACTTCCGGTCAAGAACCATGCAACGCCTTTCGCCAACAGGCACCAGCGGTGAAAGCTTGTGCACGGTTACTAAAGATAGCACGTCTCACTAAGAACATGGCTTTGATACCGGGACCTACTAGCGATAAAAGCCCTTGCTATATTCCCCAGAGACCAAGTGCATTCTGCAGAAATGCACAGACGTTCTCCGTAATGTCTCACTAGAAGTTTGGGTGTGCTGCGACGTCATATGTGTTTAGATTTGCACTAAGATGACGTGACCTACGGGAGCTTACTTCCCGACGCTAACTAAGGGTTAGGTTGTGGGAACGACACTCGTATAAAACGTGCTTAGCATTCACATAGCCATAGCTAGAGAAGGGCTGGATCAAATCTACAAAAAATCTGAAGAGAGCCGACACTCGCATCAACTGTCACTCGTTCAGTCAGTTCATAGTCAGTCAGTTCATGGTCAGTCGGCTTTGACTGCCGTACCCTCGTATGCAAGGTTGCTGTACTTGTAGGCTAGTACCCAAGAAGAACTCCCATGCGAAGGTGTCGAGTGCCTGGTCTTTGCGTGGCAGAACAAACAACTAGATACTGTTGTCTTTCAGGTTCATCAATAAAGCATAGGAAAATTCTGGTATTGGTATTTCACAGCTCTTCGCTGTACCAGAGCCTCAGCCTTGGTGGTAGAGCAGGGCTTCTTAGGCATGAGATAGCGAGGAGAGACCAGCAGGCCAAAAAACCGCAATTGTTGCCGCCACAAGTGGTACTGGGTTACCACACTGTTGAGGAGCCAGGTCCCCCTTGCGCCCACCAGCTAGCTCGCTGGCAGGTAAGAAGGCTGAAAGTACAGATACCTTAAAGATGCCCAAGGTAGGTAAGCAAGTAGAAAGTCGACAGGTAGAGAAGGCTCAAAGTGCGAGGATTTTGGCAGGGAGGTGTTCAACATGAGGGGAGCTGAGATGGTACTGGCAATGAAGGAGATGTCTAGTGTTAGCTGTGCACAGTCTAGGCCGGCCCGTGAACGTGGGCGTTCATTGTAGGGATCGCCTGTGCAGACATACGCCTTTCAACATGAGGGACTAAAATTAACAACCTTAACGTAAACGTTATTTACTGGTAGAAAGCACGCCCCCAACCCCAGGTTTCGGTTTTCGATGAATGTGACGTCAGATCTTAGTGCAGAAATAGGGTATCGTCCAGGGTATATATCGAGAGCCGTGCATCCACTCACCCACGACACGATTCCGATTTCAAACCGCATAGAAAGCCCATCAAGTGCTCAAAGCACATGCGGAATCCCATCTTCGGGCCAAACCCAATCGAAAAGCTTGTATTTAATCTCCACAAGGCTAGCCAATCTGGGTGAAGTCGCTGCGGAACGTGTCGATCTCACGCACAAGCTCTACATTACGTGGAAACAAGGCCAAGCTTTCGTGGGCCGAAAGATATGGCAACAGCATGCAACAGGGAAAAAATTCTCCAAGAAAATCCATGCAAACAGCGGCGCGTAGAATCGATGGGTTTGGCATTTGGTTGTAGGAAATTTTGTTGGTTCAAAAAAACCTCACCGATGCCTGGAGGGTGTTGAGCTGAAGCTGATGTGGGGGTTCTACAAATGGTTTGCTAGTATGGTCAATGAATGCCTGACGTAGTGTGGGATTCACAAATGGTTTGCCAGTGGTTCGCCAGGTTTCATGTGAGTGTCGTATCGTTTTCATAACTGTGATTGGCTAGACATAGATGCAAGGGTAATTCACTAGAATGTTCTTTTTTGTGCCGAGCTGAGATGCTCATGTGCAAAGATGATCGGTGGTCCCACCAATGTGCAATATATCGGCTTCGGTAGATACTTTCGACATCATTGCCGGTGCAGGTACCAACAATCTTAATCATACAAGATGGATCATCCTGGGGAACTTTATCAATTTAACTCTCGAAGAGTTCAGGTGCAGATTGTAAAACTCCCGTGTGCGTAATCCGGAGTCCGCAATTTGGAGAAGACGTAAACGGTACGGAATAATATATTTCCTATAAGTTCACTCGAAAGCCGAATGAAGAGAAACTCACAAACCGCCCAAATGAACAAATGAGAGAGCAACTACACTCGTGAGGAGGATCTGTTGGGATCGGGTGCCTGGGGCCAGGCCAAACCGGTGGTGTGTACCTACGATTAACCACGATGTCATCTGTGGTAGGAATTAAGTGATACCAGATCCACAAGATTAGGCGACCTGTCAAGATTGACTTGAATATGTTAGGAAATCCCCACATCAACGGATCCATTGTTTCACTACGAGTCTCGAGTAATGATGAGAATTGACAAATTGGGCAGGTAAGAGAGGCTGATGACTTGTGCCATTAGACTGGGCAGTGCTAAATACATAGCCACAACACATGGCGCATCTGTCAGACGTCAGTGAGGCTCTAGATAACAAATCGGGTTAGGGTCGCTGCATGGCAGGACTTTCTGTCTTAGTCCCACGAAGCTTGTCCCACAGCCAATAAATCGAGCAGGGCAGCTAGCGAGTGCCCAGCCGATTGGAGGATATTAACATTAATGATCTGATTAAACGAGGAATTATTGGGCATTCCGGCGTCGATCCAGCTGAGACCGTTGATGTGAATCCGTTCATGTTTTTCCGTGGAGAGGCTACCCAACAGTAGCACTCCCATTCTAGGTATTGCTTTCTGCTCTCGTCCACCTCAATAACTCCGCGCTGACCGAAGACTTCGCTTGAAGCCCCCTTCTCTGGAAGTACCTGAGCGTCTGAGGAGTCATGCCAACCGTCAGTCCACCGGAAGCCCGAAGCTCCCGTGTCGTTGCAGCACATAGCATACATATATGCGTCTGCGTCTTCTGCCTATCACTATCCGCACCTCGTCGCATCTGTGGTGGAGCAACCCTAGCTCATGCAGTGCAACGCTACCGTCGGTTTTGTGTTGAAAATGTTTTCATGTCTGAAACATTGGGCGGCATCGCTGCTGGTCGCTCGAAGAAAAACATCCAATGTTGAGCCTCTTGAATAATATTCAGGTTGCCACATCGCGATTGAGCGCAATCATGCCTTGTGGGCCGTCGAGCCTCGCCGGCGGATGACGGACGCGTGGTCGTCAAATATACATTCGATACGAACGTACATAAGGTGGGTATGACAAGGTAGTGAGCCTGCTTGGCAATACGGGCAATTGCGAAAAGACGGAATACGTAGTAGACTGACCTGAGCAGAAAGTTGGCTTTGCTCAGGGTATGTACCACATACACATTGCAGCACACCTCCATAGTCCAATTTTGTAGCCTCAGTACTTGGGTAGCTTCCGATTAGGGAATGCCAACTAGTCGTATGCACGATGATGTGCGCATTTAGCCATGACTGACTCCAGCCTCGATGTTTCTGGCCTGCTGGCTGTGTTTCTACACAATTTTGCGGCGAGCGCCACATTCAACCCTTTTCTAAAATTACAACAAAATCAATGATATATATATGCTTTAAGAAGAACCCCCTCCAGTTCTTTTTCAATCCACAACACCTCAAAGCAATCAAAGCAAAAACAACAGACGATGTCGACCACCGGGCAACCCATTTCCACTCAATTCCCACCTGACCATCAACACTCACAAAGTATGTTAAATTCTTCATACATTCCAGCTGTATTCTGGTACTAATCATACTGTGCAGTAGAAATTTCACAGCGTATTGCAGGGGCCCTTCAGAATTTCGACCGCCGCTTTTCCGGGGCGGATCTTGTTCGACCAAAGTCTGCTTCGAGCGTCTGTGCGAAATTTAGGAATCAGCTACGAGCCGTCGAAATACGTGTCAAGAATGCCGGAGCCCAAGATAGTTCTCCCAAAAGAGTCTACCCTAAGGTGGAGGTCTACAAACTCCTCACTCGCGACAACATTGAGAAGCTCTTGGGATGTGAGTGTGAGCAATGTCGTTGTAGCGGCCGTTTAAAAGTGCCGTCTGCCGAAATGATTGCCATCATCGAGGTTGCATACCGACTTATTCTGGCGATTCTATTATTCATGGATCACCTTTATCTCATCCAGGATTTTATCAAGAGAGAATATACCGACGAGAGGGCCCTACTCCAGCCTCTTCAGGAGCAGGAACTCGAGGATCTTGCCAACAACGCCTCCGAGAAATTGAAGCTCATCCAGTGGCACGATCAGCACTTTGCCAAAGATTTTCACTACGAACGACAATACGAATTTCTTCTGCCCGACATAAGGACAGCAAATAGCCGTGAAAGGGTAGCATTTAATATTCGTGCCACTCTGCCACTGGATCTGGAGAGCAAGATTGGTTGTGGAGGGTATGGAGAAGTCTATAAAGCCAAACTTCTTGACGGATATCACGACTTCGAAACTCATGTAAGAGACAACCAGCGTAGCGGATTCAAGCATGAAAGTTGAAACAATATCTAACCATTGTATATACAGAACGGATACGTTGCAGTCAAAATATACCGAGAATCGTCTAGTGCCGGCAGCGAAGACGATGATTATACCGGCAGTGACTATAAGGATGAACCTGAAGACGAGGATTGGGCCATTGAGCAAAGGAATAATCTCCGCTTCACCCACCCAAATATTATGGAAATGTTGGCAACGATAGGGCATGGAAACTATAACATGACAATCTACCCGCTCGCCCAGACTTCCCTGGATCGCCTGATGAAGAAACCCTGCTCTATCTCTCCCACAGATATTGTCACGAATATGGCGAAACTATTCTCTGCACTTGCATTAATGCATGCTGGAGTACCTGATTTCTGCGGCTACCATTTCGATATCAAGTGAGTCCTGGATCCGGCGATTCTTGGACCAAGGAGACCGTCGATGCTAATATTGAGTGCTGTAGGCCGTCGAACATTCTCGTTCGTCTCGATGGAAGCTGGGCGTTGGCTGACCTCGGACTGGCTCATTTCAAACCTGTTGTGAATACAGATCCGCAGTTTTCGGCAACAGGCAGAAGACCGTGTTGCGAAGAATATGCCGGACCGGAGGGAGAAATAGTCCACAGGTCTTTTGATATATGGTCAATCGGCTCTGTTTTTGTCGAATTGCTGGTGTGGTATACTGAAGGCCGAAGCGGTGTTAAGAAATTTCGCGACTCTCGTAGGTCTAAGAAGGGCTACAAAGTTGTCTATGACTTCCACGAGAATGGGAAAGTGAAGGAAGCAGTGCTATCGAAGCTTGACTCCCTTGCCAGCAAACACCACGACCCAGCTTTAGTTGGTTCAATCAGAATCGTCCGTCTCTTATTGAACCCGGAACAGTCGGAGCGGCCATCCTCCCATGAAGCTGAGTTTCTTCTTTGCGCTCTACTGGGCGAAAAGGTTGAGATACCCGCTCACGTCAAGCCACACGTGAAGGTAAGCACCATTTTGCAAGTTTCTCCTTCCCTCATACCCAGTTATAGCGAAAAGAATTCGGCCGCGTAATCGTAAGCCCGCACGTGGCTGGACAAACTGGGAACGAGAGAACGTTTCTCCGCAGCAGTGCTGATTTTTACCTAGGTTCTTCTAAATAGCTTCGAGTCGGCTAATAGAAGCAAACAACGCTCCTGACATTGGTTGGTTTCACCACAGACGTTCATCGCGCATTTTTGGATGGTTGCGCGCCAAATTTGGAAGGTTGTGGCGAGTTATTCGGCATCCACGGCTCCTAAGGCTTCCTCTAGTTCACCGGAGAATTTCTGTCGCGAGTATGAGGCCGTCCGATCATTTAATTTCCTTTTCGTCCCAAATTCAGGCTTAAGTCGTTTGGTTGAATCACGGTTTCCTTTGTTGCATTCGGTATAGACCTCGGGTATAGACTTTGGCTTTTAGTGATATGTACGGCTTCATGGAGTTTGGAGTTGCAATGTCCTGTACTCTATTAGATACTATTTGCTGCGTGGCTAGTTGGTTATTGTTTGGGTTGGGTTCTTATTATTTGGGTTGGGTTTTTATTATTGGAGTTGTGGTGCAATTGGATCATTTAGTTCAGGCCTTGTACTGTTAGCTAGAGATTAGTACTTTGTTTTACTTGTGGTTATACTGATCGTGATTTTGAGGTACGGGTTGGCTGTACGAGCACGCCTCAACATATCGTGGCCTGTATACATGTATCATTTCTCTTGTCTTCATAGATTTGTTACTAGTATGACTTTTTCCAACTGCGTACCTAAGTAGATAATCAACCCGACAGACCAATAGATATTTTCATGCTCCCCGCTTTCAGAGTGCATCTTTTGCATCTCCAGTGATCCCAGGAGTATCCGCAATCCGCACGATCCATTTCTCGCCCCTCACCTGCCCATCCTTAATCTTTACCACCGCCTCCTCAACCGCCGCCAACCCCCCCTCCAATACCCTAATCCTCAGCGGCTTCAGCTCACCATCAGCTACCAACTTCTCTGCCACCCCAAACACACGTCGTGCAACATCCGCATCGTCTTCGCCCGCCTTATATCCAATTGTATCCTTACCAAAGGCTGTATAGCAAACCTTGAATGTCGGACCGATAACACCAGGTCTTTCGACGTCCGATATCGGCAACAACACCGCATATCTTCCGCCCTCATTCCCAAAACATTGCATACAGATGTCCACCGTGGGTTTCGTCGACACGCAGTCCATAACCAGACCTAAGTTCTCGTTCGTAGCTGTGCGGATTTGCTGTATAGCATCTGGCGCTGTGTAGTCGATCACCACATTCGCACCGAGCTGCTCTACGCGCTGCATATTGGCCTTGCCGCACGTCGCAACAACATACGCCCCGGAGCTATTACCCATTAGTCAATCGCCTACCATCGGTTTCTCCACAGAGATCCTCTTACAGTCTCGCAAGCTGAACTGCAAACTGACCTGTAGCCGTGCTGGCACCGTAGATGAGCACCGTCTTGGCCTCGCGCGGATCCAGCAACGGTATCGGCAGCTGTAACGTCTGGAACAATGCCTGTGATGCTGTCATGATACCCATTCCGAATGTTGCAGCTTCTTCCAGACTCGTTTCGGCGGGAATGTGTAATGCTGTATGCGCCGGCGCAACGATGTACTCTGCAAAAGCCCCGGCTCGGAGGTCCGTAATGTCGCCTATGCTATCTATTAGCCAGTTGATGGGTTCGGGCCGTACGGTATAACGTACCCCCCTGCACAAACCCCGCTATGCGGTCGCCTGGCTTCCACTTCTTATCGACGGACGAGCCAACAGCAACCACAGTGCCAGCGTAGTCAGATCCCAGCACTGCACCTGGCGCGGGGTTCCAATCACGTGCCATCCAGTCGGAGGGATTGAGTGCGACGGCATGAACGCGAACCTGGAGTTCATGTGGCTCCGGGTCTGGAATGGTGTGATTTGCGGTTAGGGTTATCTCACCAGGAGCGGCGACAAGAACGGCAGTCTGGTGAGCGGGAAGAGAAGTCATGGTGAGGATGGATGCTAACCCTGTAGTGGGTTCCTCGCAGCATTATATATTCGGCTTTCTTCGCCAGTTTGTGCACCTTACACATCCCGAGATAACATCATTTTCGTGTTTGTTTGCATTCCCAATCGGGCGAGTAGTCCTTCGATGCACAATGTATGCGTGCTGCACTCCAAATTGAACAGTCAGCATATTGTACCCCACCGTATCGATCACCAGTGTGATTAGAAATTGCCTTGGAAATGCTTAACGAGCACGACTTTGGGCACGATGCAGTCATTCCGAGTGCACAGGTTACCTATATCGATCCGCACCACCCTTTGGAGATAAATCGCCCCACTTCGGGGTTAGCCTATCTCCGGTTTCTGTTTGGAGACCAGTACTCCCGCCGAAGGGTTCAAGTGAGAATTGTTCACAAAACTGGGCGGAATTCCGAAAGAAAGTGCCCGGGCCGAGGTTTTGCCTTGCTTGCAAGCTGCAAAAAAGTGGGTGCGCTAAATTAAAGGCGGCCATTAAGGACCACCCCGCCATAATTCGGAGCGTCGAGTGTCGAGGGTTGGGCGCTTAGCGAGTTAACAAGTTAACAATTTATAAAGCCACTGTGGCTGTAGATTTAATTAACTACCAAAGCCATTAACCACGCTAAAGGCCACTGTAACTTTTCATGGGGTAGATAACCAGAGTGTGCACCCTCACCACCACCACCAGTTCACCTGTTCACCCACCATCACAACAGTCTCCCCAACATAAACAGCTCTCTAGTAGTCTCATATAAAAGATTTAAAAAGAACTCAATGCCAACAGAGTGCCACTCAGGATTCTTCAACTATGGCTAGTTTCCACAGCAAGAATCAAGAGAAAAAAGAAATAGATGCCATGGCAGTAATTGAACTTATATGGGTAATTGATTGTAGAATTTACACCATACTGGCTGTGGCTTTATATGTTAACATCCTGAGTTGTAACATGTGGTGGCTGGTTGGATGGTTAATGGCTTGTATTATTATTAATTCAAGTTACAGTGGCCCGCTAAATAGTTAATGGCTTTAGTCCTTGTTAAGTCAACTTACGGTGGCTTTATAAGTTGTTAACTCTGGCTTGAGAGATTGCTAACTCGCTAAGCGCCCAACCCTCGACGCTCCGAATTATGGTGGAGGTGGTCCTTAATGGCCGCCGTATAGGCGAAGGTGCTCTCGTTCTCAGAATTTTTCGTCGCTTGCAAGCTCGCTCCTCAAAAGATTGAGCTTGCGAAGTTAGCTGACGGGTGGTTTTCGAGCGCAAGGCGGGGGACGGTGGTGCTTGCAAAACCTAATTTCAAATTTCGCAACAACCACAACACCACACGAAAATTACAATTGTCGACACCAAGAGATAGGTTTAACAGAGAGGGTTCAGGTATCATATTTTAATAGTGATTCTGTTTTCCATATGGTGTTGAGAGCAAAAGAGAACGAACGAAGAAGCTCAATTGTCTATCGTACAGAGAGAGAAGATAGACATATATAAAGAAAGAGATCATCTCAAGCACTAAGAGCGAAGCATCATGAGAAAGGCACTACTCAGGACCGAGGCTCACGGGGAGATAGGCACCGCACCAAGCCCGAGGCTCGCGGGGAGATAGGCACCGTACCAAGCCCGCGAAGTTAGTGCCCGCCTTAGTTCCGGTAGCCTTCGGGCTAAACCCCTTAGTTTTGTGTTTTAATCATATAGTGAAGTTCACCTAAACGGGGTCGCCATCTACGGTTTTACCTCTCGGTTGCAGGGGTTGTGACAGGGATATATTTTGCATCAAGTGATAATCTGTGATTCGACCGATCGTGGTTGCAAAAGCCTCGCTTCGCCACCAGCAACACAACCAGCAACACCACCACCACCAACACAGCTACAAACTTGACAGTGAGAGCAGATATCCAAGATCCAAGTCCAGAGAGTGCTGCAGATGCTAATTATGTGACTATATAGGAATGGGGCGCCCCTCAAAGAGAGCCCTTCAGAGCAGAGAGGCTGGTTCAAGTTCCAGCAAGCGAGTTCACATCTCAACCACGCTTCCTCCTACTGTTGCTGAGTCCCCCGCGATTTCTACTGCCGAGACATGCCATATTGGGGAGATTCCTGCTGAGATTTTTGAGGTGCAAATACCGGGTGCCTGGCCAGCTTGGAGCGAAGCAGAGGATGACTCTGAGAACTCAGAAAGTGACAGTGACTTGGAGAGGGACGCTACGGTTATGGGTTACAAGGACAGAGAGCTTGCGGCATTGCCTGTGACTATTGGACAACCGGTCAATGGCTGGCAAGAGGCAGAGAACTTGCTTTCAGGGAAAGCTTTGAAATCGGATACTCCAGGAGCATGTTGGGCTAGGAAGAATAGAGCAAAAATGCGAGTTGCAAAAGATAAAGAGAAACAGGATGCGCTACGGAATACCTATGGTTCTATAGCGAGATTTTTTGTTCCAGTAATTCCTGCTGCACCGCTTGCAGTGCTGCGATCCTCTGGCTCTCGTTTTATTGCACCAGATTTTGATGAACCAGCAAGTCAAGACCTGGAGAAAGAGATGGCCGATGACATTGCGCAGTTGGAGATGTGGCTGAAGAAGAACAAACCGAATCTCACAACACCCTGGGGCAAGCGGATAGATTCTCTTCTGCGGTTACACAAAACGCAGCGGTCCCGAATCCTTCTTTCTCAGGATAAAACCACTCGCATTCGGCACTTAGTTTAAGATAGCGAGGGTATCGCTGTGGAAATTGATAAAGGGAGGAAATATGCAAAGTGTTTGCGGAGTGGGAAAAGAGACTGGACGGAATCACGAACTCTGCCACTGAAGCTGCGAGCTGGGGCCCATGACAAGTGCGATACACTGTATGAGGTTGAGGGGGTACTGGTAGCAGTGCGCGAATACCTGAACAAAGTAAAAGCCGTTACTCCAAAAGGTGTATGTCATACCGTTTGCAATCTGCTTCAAAGCCGCCGAGTCTCTGCTATTATGGGTATTGAGACACTGATCACTGCTACCTCGGAAGCTGCTACTTCTTCATTGCGGAACAAGGGTATCTCGTTATGTACTGCAAAGCGGTGGCTAGGAAAGCTAGGATGGATTTATTCAAGAGACGGGAAGAGGTATGTGGATGGTCATGAACGGGAGGATGTGGTAAAATACAGGGAGACGGTATTTATCCCTCGCTGGTTGGTGAGTGGTCTCGCAATGAATTTCAGATCCCTCTCAGGCCGAGGGTATCAATGAACTATCACTGACTACCGATAGAGTATCCGGGCCTCTCTTCGCGAGTGGATTGACAGGGTGGAAATTCCAAAGCAACATTTACCGTATGGTGAGAGGTGGCGGTTACTCGTTACACACGATGAGTCTACCTTCAATGCGAACAATGATAATCCCTATTCTTGGAAGAAGAAGGGGACGCAGAAGTTGAAATCCAAATCGCAGGGTAAGGGACTTATGGTTTCAGAGTTTCTTTGTGCAGCTGGAGGCCGGCTGTCAACCTTCAATAAGGAAACCAAGACACGGGACTATGCAACAGAGATTTTCAAATATGGTAGTGGTAAAAGTGACGAAGGGTGGTGGGATTCTAAGAAAATGTTAATGCAGGTGTTGGAAAAGGCAATACCCATCTGTAAGGGCGCATACGCCGGCGCTCGGCAGTATAGGGATATGATATGGTATGCGGTTGCACATGGGCGCGAGTGAGATTAAGTGTAGAAGTAAGTGGTAAGATATTCGGTCCGGAGCTAAGTCTCCGTCGCGATGTCAATATAAGGTTGGCGGTTACCCGGCACTGGACACCTCACGTGACCGTCCGGCAACCCTAACCACGCACGCTTGACAACGCCGTTACATCATCCCCCTCTTTTAGGGCAGAACTCCCGGGCTGCTAAGTACAAATAGAAACAAGAACATCCCGCATACACGCTCGTACGATCCCGTAAGTCCAACAACTGATCAGTACGTCCAGGGTGACCTTCCGGCGCACGGGAAAACTCCACCTCCAATTGACTGGATTTCCGGAGGTGGTAAAACCCGTGCCGACGCCATTTGTACTGGACCGGGTCCTGACAATAGAATAAAGAAGGAAATGCCCAATTTGACCTCGTCTCCATTTCTCCATTCCCGTCAATTCCTCCACTTCCGAGATCCGACTTCCTTCATCTCCGCGGCTTATTCGGTTGGTCCCGGTGAAACTCGTCGATTAGTTCACGAGCATTCTCGAGGTTTTCGAACGGCTCCCAGCTTGTGCGTATGTGGCTGTATCCGGCCCACTGAACGAGGTAGTGTAGCTTCCGGTAATGCTGCTTAGAGTCAAGAATCCGTTCGACCTCCCATTCCTCGAAATCGTCGACTATTACTGGATGTGGTTCCGAGGATGGTAGTCTTACGACCGGCGGTGTGTAGTGATCGAGCTGCGACACATGGAAGACGTTGTGATTCCGCATTGTTTTCGGCAAGTCTAGTTTGTAAGCATTCTTATTGATGATCTTACTTACCGTATACGGTCCAGTGCGCTTGT
>Ga0307512_10003824_pt1 | contig 16975 bp, 18 predicted proteins | sample 14_EM_MG_FD_200267 | JGI IMG/M metagenome (GOLD analysis project Ga0307512, IMG submission 200267) | Populus trichocarpa ectomycorrhiza microbial communities from riparian zone in the Pacific Northwest, United States - 14_EM | ecosystem: Host-associated > Plants > Roots > Unclassified | place...
TGCCATCCTCTCAATACTCTCCCGCTATGTGAATAAAATCCCCAAGGTCAAATTCTTCATCACCGGACGGCCCGAGGCCAGAATCCGCACCGGATTTCGATTGAAGTCACTCCTCCCCATCACAGAAGTCTTCAAGCTCCATGAGGTCGAACCAGAGGCAGTGGACAGCGACATCAAGCTGTTCTTTCAAACTCAGCTAACCAACCTCATCGAAAACCGAAGTGACTGTGACACAACAGGAGATTGGCCAAGTTCTTCTGACACTGAGGTTCTGTGCAAGAAGGCAGCAGGATTTTTCATCTATGCCTCCACAGTCATCAAGTTTGTTGCTTCAGAGAACAGTGTGCCTGCTGAGAGGCTTGCCCTCATCACCTCACTTCCACAGAGTACTGTTGAGGAAGGAAGGTCTGGAATTGACCAACTCTACATTAAGGTCATTCAACAAGCATTCAACAACAGCCAGCACTATTTTCATTTCAAGACCATAGTGGGGACAGTTTTGCTTGTCCTTAACCCCCTTCCAATCAAGGCCCTTTCAGAGCTCCTGGGCTATGATATACCACATATCCACAGCACCATTCGATCCCTCCATTCTCTCCTCCTTATCCCAGAAGTGCCAGAAGACCCAATCCGTATTTTCCACAAGTCATTTCCTGACTTCCTTATGGACCCAGAGCGGTGCCAAGACAAACGGTTTCTTGTGGAGCCTGCAGTCCATCATCCTAAAATTCTATTTTCATGCCTCAACTTGATGAGGACAAAGTTGAAAAAGAATATCTGTAACCTGGACAACTATGCTGCTCTCAGTGAGGTTAAGGACCTTTCTGCTCGAAAGAAGGACCACATTGGAGCTGCTCTGGAATATGCATGTAGATTCTGGACAAAGCACCTTCTGGGGATTCCTGGCACTAGCTCTCATGTACAGGAAGTGCAGAAAGCAATTGACAAATTCTTCACAACATGTCTGCCATACTGGATTGAAGTCCTTGCACTGACAGGGAATCTTGGGGTTGGGATTTATGCCATGAATGATATTGAACAATGGTATGCTTTGGTGAGTGCTGCATAGACTGTTTACTGGAACTTGTACTTATGTTTTTCCAGGCAGGAGCATCATGTCAGTGGACAACTGATAGTCAAAGGCTGATCCTAGAATACTTTGACATAATCTATGACTCACCCTCCCACCTCTACTGTTCTGCCCTCAAATTTCCTCCTTCTTCATCCTGGCTTCATCAGTACTACAGTGTAGAGCTCCCACAGGATGTTAAGGTGGTTAGGGGGCTCTCAGCTGGATGGGGAACATGTTTCCGCACAGTTCCATTAGATAGGAGCATACATGCCCTTACATGCTGGGAAGATACTATTGCAGTTGGCCTGGGACTTGGTCACATCATCACCCTTAATGCTGTCACAGGCAGTAAGATTGCTGGTCTTTCTGGGCACACTGATAGGGTGTCCTCTCTCACCTTCTCACCTGATGGGACATCACTTGTTTCTGGAAGTTATGACAATACCATCAAGCTCTGGGATATGCAGACTGGTGGGGTTGTCAAAACCTTCCAAGGCCATAGTGGTGGGATTTGTTCTGTCTCCATCTCACCAAACTTTACCACAATTGCATCAGGGTCTGATGATAAGACAATTCGCTTGTGGGACATTCAGACAGGGGAGTGTTATCGCATGATACAGCAAGAGAGCAGTGTGCACTCTGTTCACTTCTTCCCTTTGGACCCCCAACACTTCATATCTATATCTGGTCATAAAGTCTGGGAGTGGAATATTGATGGTCACAAAAATGCACCTCAATGTGATGGTTCATATGCTGCTTTTTCCTTTGATGGGACTAAGTTTGTTTTGTGCAATTGGGGAATTGTTCAGGTTCAAAGCTCTGATTTCAGGACAGTTGTGGCTGAATTCCACATGGAAAACACTGTGACTCACCACTGCTGTTTTTCCCCTGATGGAAGGCTTGTTGCAATTTCTACTGGTCACACTGCCTATGTTTGGGACATTACAAACTCAGAACCTTGCCTCATTGAGACCCTCATTGGTCATACTAACAGCATCACCTCCCTTGTATTTTCCTCCCCTACCTCCCTTATTTCAACATCCAGAGACCGATCAGTAAAGTTTTGGCAGATTGGTACCTCATCAAGATCTCCAAATGTAATCGATCCAAAGTCTATACTCCACACTTCTCCAATCAAGTCCATTACCCTTCAAGCCAAAGACAGGATTGCTATCTCAAGTGATTCAGATGGGGCAGTGAGGATCTGGAACCTCTCAACTGGTATCTGCAAAGCATCATTCCAAACACCAGCCAAAGGCTCCTGTTTAAGAGATGTCCAACTGATTGACAACAGGTTGGTCTTGGTTTGGTATACAGCTGAGAAGATCCATATCTGGGATGTTGAGAAAGGAAAACTTCTCCAGACAGTAAATGCACCTTGGGAGATTGTTATGGATCTTAGGATATCAGCAGATGGATCCAAAGTTTTCTGCATGGAATCAAACTTCATTCATGCCTGGTATGTGTGGACAGGAAAGGTTATGGGGAAAGTGAAGATGTATATCCCTTGGTATCGTGATACCTTCTTAACTACAGATGGTTCAAAAATCTGGGTGAAATTTCCTGATCAAGGCATTAAGGGGTGGGACCCTGGAGTCCCAGGTTCATCCTCTATTGAGCAATGTACCAGTCTCCCAAGTAGGCCCCATCTAGATTTTGTTGGTGGTATTAGGAAAGAAAGGTCACGCCTACCTGGGATTGAGGATACCACTACTGGAAAGGAGATTTTTCGATTATCTTCAAGGTATTCAAGGCCTAATGATGCACAGTGGGATGGTCAGTATCTAGTTGCTGGTTATGACACTGGAGAAGTATTAATTCTAGACTGTAATTGTACACCTGCCCATCAGAACCTGCAGTAGATGTATTCTGTTTGTTCATACCTAGAGTTCTATATATGAAAAATTTTATTGCTGGACAATGCTCACAGTTTACACTCTGTAAATGGCTGAGAGGTAGGCAAGTCTGTTTCCATAGAGATTAGACAAGAGAGACAGGAGCAATAAGCCCTATGGCCTCCTGAGTCTTACAATCAATCTTGTTGGTTGTAGTAAGGTTTTAAAATATCTCAGTAAGCTTTTCATCAGTCCTGCTAATGCAAGGGCTGTCTACATGACTGTAACAGGATAATATGACCTGGAGTCAACTTACATCTTGTTAACAGCGAACAGAGTGCCAATGTGACTTTTAGTCTGGGGATTAATGATTAACAGAGTGCCTAAGGTGATCAGTACTGTAGGGGAAGGCTCAAATTGAAGGAAATGAAGAATATATTCCCCAATATCATCAAATAGTACAAATATGTTCATTAGCTGACTTGTTTGGATGTTTGCAAAATAGATAAAATATAAGATAACTGAGTTAACAAATGCACTCAGGATGGAAGAGAGGCAAATAGAAGTGGGATAGTTGAGCAGACAATGGGCAGTAAAGGGTGCTTTTCCATTGCCAGTATCTAGAACAATGAGGAGAGACGGAAGGATTGAAATGAATGACAAACCATGTGGACAAGCATTACATCACATATGGTGATAATGAGGACAAGGTGTGTGGATGGATCCAGCTTATGACTGGTCACAATTAGATGAGTGTCAGAATCAGTCACATGTATCTTTATCTTGAGTTCAGTCTGGAAGCAGAGAGTTAGCAGTGGTCACACAGAAGTGACTAAACACATATTAAAGACATGAAGGATCCTGTCCAAGTCCAACCTCCAAGCAGTAATTGTCTCACTGTCATCCAATCTTTTTCTGGAGTACCCCAGGTTCAACCAACTTTACTTCCCACACACATTGTTCTAACATTTTGATTAGCCTGAGTTTGAGTCCAATTCACCTCCCTCTTTTGCACCTCCCAACCTTTAGGTAACCAGCCCTCACCTTGGGCCCAGTTCCAATTACAAGATACTTTCACAATGTTGTTCTGCAAACTCCATTGGGCCCACCCCCACTTGTTGCCAGTAAAGAATCCCAATATCTGAAGCACTTACTGTTGAGTTTGATGACCCTGCTGTAGTTGTGGCCAAACTGGGAAGGAGTGAGCAGACATGAATCCTTCCCCCAAAGAGAGAGATATGGAGTTTGTTTGCATGGACAAAAGCTGTTGCAACATCGTGAAATGATGCTTGGAGGCTTGATCAATTGTTTTTTCAAGCGGATAACGGCATTGTACAGTTCAAAGACTTCTGTTGCAAAATGACCGCGGGTCTGAAACACCGGATGTGATCCTTGAGACACGAGATACAATGGAACTTTGGTTTATTGAACCATCGAGGAGTCCATTGTGCAGCATGCGATAAACTTTTGATCCCCACATGTAACTGTGTCTAGAAGTTGTTTTCAGACAAGAGAAGTATAAGGACATCACTACATAAAAGAGACTTGCAAATGTCTGGGATCTGTGGTTGCCAAACAACTAGGACAACTTAACAATGATACCCAGGCTTTGTAGCTGGTAACGTTTTGCAATATGTGAATGCACGCCGTCTTGTATCCTGCCCCCCAAAGTCCCTTATACGGGTGGGGCATGAGACCAAGGATATACACCTTTGATGCCCTTCGCTGTCTTGAAGCCTCCAACCTTGGTTTTCTTCCCCATCACCTTCAAATCAGTGGTCATGGTTTGTAAAAATTTCCGAGTGTCGGGTGGATCTCTTGCATCACTTATCTATATTCCACTTCAGCCTACAGCGCTGCCATTATCGGGTGGCCATCATAAACACATCAAAGCAAAATGCATTACCCTGTATATCATCCCCTGTATAGATTCCGATTTTTTGCCTCTGCTGCGTCGGCGGGGTTCGCGGACGCGACACGTTCAGGGATTGACCCAGAGTCAGACTCTTCGGCGGAGGGGGAATCCGGGGATGGGGGACTGATGGGTCAGCGGGTGGGGGATTAGCGGAGTCGTCATCCAAGCCGGGTACTGCAGGTGTATTTCCTGTAGATATGCCGGTGCTGACTGTGTACATGAGGCAGAGAATTTTCCTCTTGGAACCAGTGTAGCGAGCGGTTGTCCCCGAACAGAGCATTGACGAATGGAACCACTACAACTTCCTCTTGATGGACGTGGTCCCACGTCCGGATCTCTCCAGTTCAAAACTCTCTACTAATACCTTCAGAGGCGCATCATGTAACCGTGAAGGGTGGAAACTTACTCAAGTTGTTCGGCGGTGCCTTCGAGCACCTCTAATGGTTCGGCAACATTGGACGTACACAGGAAGTGTACATTATACTCCTGGTGGAGATACGCTTTCGGAAGGCCTGCGGCCAAGGATAAGAATGAGTTATGATTGTTCCAACGCTTGGAAATATTTCCGGATGTATCATCACAGTAAAGCCATATTGGGAATGCATACACGCGTGAACCCCTCGCAAGGACATCACCTATTTCCAACATCAGGATCCATGTATTTCCATGGTTAGATCTGACCGTCTTGTGTTTTAAGCGATCCTAAACAGTACATCCGTCACAAATGGGTGAGAATCGAACAGAGGGGAGGGGTATAAATGAGCCAAACCGTGAATCCGTCCCTCGAATTCCAGGCTAGGTATCTGGCGCGTGTCCAATCCTTGATTGTCATTTAGTTGACCTAATAGCGATGCTGATAGCACCGAAATATCTAGGATCCCGTTGGTTTCGTCGTCATCCGTCGATTCCGTCATACGTGGAGTATCTTGTCCATCCGCTTCCTCTGGTTTATTTGCAAGCGCGAGGAACAGATCTTAGAGAGTGGCTGTGGTTGTTTCGATATCGGTAGAACACAGATGGCTAGGAAATGGGTCTTCGATTTTTTGTCGTCGGATGGCCACAGCATGTGCGTGCCACTCCGACTTATCGTGTTGTAGGACCTGGTTCCAGCCACAGACCTTCCTGTCCATACAAGCAATGTGTCTCCCCTTCTCCATCTCGAGGTACCCTAGATTGTAGTACATCAACAACAGCCTGCTGCGATCCACAAGAATACACCCTACTCTCACTGGAAACCTTCAGTATTTAGCAGGGGCCCGTTGTTGTGAGGTAACATCTCTGGGTTGAATATTGAATGCTCAGTGAAGTGAGGGAAGCAACGACATTATACTCACCACTGGTTGATATATCGCTGTAAAGCTTGCACGTCAGCGGTCATATCTTTGTACTGCAACAGTAGGAACAGGTGACGTGAGCAATAATTGAGCAGCATTAATGTTGGGGAGGTGAGGTATCGGTTCAAGGACAGTGCGGATATAGAGAAATCGGATAACCAAGTGTCTACTCGGATTGGACCTGGCAGAAGAGACGACCTTGGATTCGTAGTTTGACAGGGTAAAGGAGACATCAAATTGGCTGGGGAGCGGACGTTCGAGGGGGTGGCGAGTTCCTTGTCAGTGAGATAACGATTGTGTTTGTCGTCCTGCATGAAACCGGGCACGTTTTTGATGATGGGAAACATGTGTGCATTGTTGGAGACTTGATTTTTTGTTGCCCATCAGAAAGGCCGGAAGCGATAAAATCAACAAGGTTTTGAAGGTGAGGTAGGACAACGCATCCCGTCACGATAGCCATTTATTGGATGATACAGATCCCGGTGTGTCGAGCCTACCATGATTTCTTGCTCCAGCATACGGCTTTGATGAAGGGAGGGAGAGAAGGGATACCGAGAATGGAAGTGACGACAGAGAAAGCACGGGTGGTGGTGTTCCTGACATACTCATCGGCGTGGTCAATATCGGGTCACATAGTGGAGATCGTGTGGGTGAGACTGGTAACTTTTGAGAGGTTGGGGATGATTTCACGACCTTCGACACGGACGTGGCAGCCTTCGTCAATAGGAAGGGGTTTTTGATGACAACGAGGACCCCGCGGACGTAAGGTCGAACGAGATTGTAAAGGGCGCGGCCAATGACCTTAACAGGCAAGCGGCGTTCCTGGTCTTCAAGTGTACGTTCCACAAGGAAGGGGAGGATCTTGTCGAAGAGGGTAGAGAATTCCCCAGCCTTGTCTGTAATCTATCGAAGCGCAGCCTTGTGGACGGGAGGGGTACCGTTCTTGATTTTGAGAAGGAGTCGCATGATCTTGCGCTCCTCCATTTCATTGATGGAGAGCTCCGTTTCATCCTCGAGAATTTTAGCGAAGTACTGAGCGTCCTCCAGCTCGAAGGTTCCTAACACCGGGGATCTCGGTGGGGAGTTCGGGAGCTAGTCCTGCAGCGGTGGTCATAGCGGCAGCGTCAGAACCTTCCTTGATCTCGAAACCTCCAATGGTCGTAACGGACGCAGCCTGAAGTTTTCAGGAAACAACGGCGGGTGCATAACCAGGAGGTGGGGTGACAACCACGTAGCCAGAAGTCGGAAGGAGGGCATCAAGATCTCGTCAGTGAGATAACGATTGTGTTTGCCGTCCTGCATGAAACCAGACGCGTTCATGATAGTGGGAACCATGGGTGCGTCGTTGGGGGCTTGGTGGGGTGTCTGACCCCATCGAGAACGTTTGGGAGCCTCGATACTATTGATAGTGACGGCATTTCATCGAGAATGAGACGTCTTGGGGGTAGCATCTGTGGTGGGTTCGACCTCCTCCGTCTTCGCGTTCGTGGTCTCCCCAGCACCGTCTTAAACATCCCATCTCCGTTTCCTCTTCCCAGAACTCGCAACTGCAACTACAGCTGCAGCCTCGGCCAAGATCTTCTGCCCTAGGAGTTCTGAGACTGGTAGCTTTTGAGATGCTGGAAATGATTCCATGATCTTCGACACAGGTATGGTAGTTTTCGCAGATAAGGCGGAGTTCGATGACAACGGGAATCCTGTGAGTTTAAGGTCAGATGAGATCATTGAGTTTGTAAAGGGCACGGCCACTGGCCTTAGCAAACGGGGGTTATAGGGGATTGGAGTAACGGGTGTGATTGAGGGATGTACAGTCGTTGATCTCCGAGTAGCGCGGCGTCATAGAGAGCGGTTTGAAAAGATCTTGCCATCGAGGTACGAAGATAGAACTGGCCAAAACAGTTTGTAGCGGGGGGAACGAATGACGAGTGGAATAGAGATAAGACAAGGGTGACCAATTCCACCACGCACACGGGTGAGCGAACGCGTACATGGTGTTGGACCCGATGAGGACGGAGTGCTGATGAAAATTCGTCGTTTTCTTGGATGCCGTCGCCCTCGTAGTTGGACGAGATACCATGGGATATCGAATTGGCCGGGGAAGGACATTGGAATGCGACGCGAGAGAAGTGGGAAGCTAAGGAGCATCCGTTGGTGTGGGATATGACTCTACTGACGACCCTCACGACTATTTCTCTAGGGGATTGTGGATATGGAGGCACGCCAGGAAAAAGGGATGGGAGGGCGGTAGGAGTTAGGACTCGGGCCCATGTGGATGACACTCCATCATACACTGGTGTCCCAGCGGATGACCGTGGGTTGGTGGTGTAGGGATCTTCTGGGCAAAGGGCTGGAGTTCCTGAGTTATCGATGCCGGAGTACTGATAGGATCACAGCAGACGGGGGTCTATAGCGGGTGATTGATTAGCGTGAGCGCTGTACCGTTGGTGGAATCCAAGTAACACGACTTGTCCGGCAGCTAAAACTGAATTGACCGGATGTTTTAGTGGCCGGGGTGATCGTGCTCGTCCAGGGGATCATTTAGAGCGGAAGAAAAGGCGTTTGCTGGTTGGAGCTGGCACTTCGGAGGACGGTTTTCTAGGGACGAGCTGCTAAAGCATTTGGGCCGGAGCAGTCAGCTGGGGTACGAGCACAACCACTCCGGCCACTAAAACATCCGGTCAATTCGGCTTTGGTTGGAGTGATCGCGGATCGTTTATGCTGCCGTCGTATTACAGATCACAACATTGGCACTTCGGGACTCTATCCATCAAGAAGGTCTACTCGTGCACAATCGACGCGCTTCGGAAGGACTCCACAACACACTTTTTCACGGAAGTGCTCTCGGTAAGCTTCCCTGAAGCTTCGTCCCCCGTACTGCCGGTGCTCTGGAAGTTATGGTGTGAGACTTGCGCGTTGTGTCAGTGCTAACTATACAAGGCGTTCAAGAGAAGGGTACCTTGTTACGGCGCGCCCCGTCCTACCCCCATTATCAATTACGGAAGTGCTTCCAAGTACTCTCAAAGGGACTGCCACCTGCTCTGTGCAATTTTGAGCGCGCGGAGGTTGATTTCGGATTTCCCTGATGGACTCTGAATGGCCGTTACGTGTCCAACCACCCCATGCAGTGGGATGTGGCCAAATCTTATGTGTAGCCTCGAGTGGTTGTTCGACAGGGTAAGCCACCGCTTTGCGTCAAGCTCTGTTACTGAATCTCTCTCGTGGTGTCATAGTAAGAGCTCTCTATAAAGCACAGCCCTTAGTGCTTGACTGATTTGGCACGAATCCGTTCACCCGGTCATCGTCCGTTGCCTCCATAGTCACTGGTCCTAATATATGGCCGTGGCGTAGATCAACTGAGATATCCGGCCCGTGGCAATTCATGTAGCTTTTGTCAATATATTAGCCTCGTGGATTGGGTGAGGTTTCTGGTACATATCCCCCCCTATCCGCCGCACATTCGTGTCCCTCACTACCCCAGCTAAGGGCATCCCCCATGTCCGCATCCAGTTCTCCGGTTTTGCAACAGCTCAACTCCCTCGAAAAGTCTTCGCACGACTTTCACGACCAACTCCACAGTGTGCTTTACGGGAACGAGTATGTGCAATGTGTTCCGAACCTTCAGGGCGACGACCTGGCATGGCTTGTCGATTACCTCAACGAGGTATGTCGCCATGTCGTCCTTCCCCGCTCTTCGCTCAAGCCAGCATAGGCACTTGGTGCTCTCGATCCTTCCAGTACCGCTTCCCGGAAGTGTCTGTGCGAGCTCAGAAGTATATGCGGCACCAAAGCGATACTCCCGACATCGTACACGATCCCGTCTCACCTTCTTACCAAGGATCTCGACCCGTACGCCCAAGGCGGCTATGGTGATGTGTACAAGGGGACCCTCGATGGTTCAAAGGTTTGCATCAAACATGTGCGGGTGTATACTCGGGAAAAAGATGAGGGAATTAAGGTGCACCATCATTGTCGTTTTTCTCCCTGCTCACCATTACTAAGAAGCTCGCAGTCTTTCTACAAAGAGGCCGTAACGTGGAAACGTTTGACACATCCAAACATTTTACACCTCCTGGGTATTACCACCACACCCTTCCAGCTCGTTTCAAACTGGATGATTGATGGGGATCTGCCGAGGTACATCGAGAAGAACTCCAATGCAGAGCGGCTTGGACTCGTGGGTATCTCACCTAGTGTGTTTATCCCGTGCTCACTCCCGTCACTAGCTATGCGACGTCGCTAAAGGCCTCTGCTACCTCCATTTATGCAATGTGATCCACGGAGACCTCAAGGGAGTGTGTGAATGTCCTAAATCCCGTTAAACCGTCACGCTCACACTCGGTCAGGCAAACATCCTCGTAGACGACTCTGGTCATGCGCGCATCGCGGATTTTGGTCTCGCTACAGTCACTCAAAACTTGGATTCAATGCGGAGCATCTCGCTTCAGCGTGGTCACACTCTGCGGTGGACTGCGCCGGAAGTCTTGAATGGGGGGAAATATAGCAAAGAAGCAGACATCTTTGCTTTTGCGATGGTGATGATCGAGGTGCGCTGTGGATGATTTGTCGTGTGTAGAGCCTTTGCTGACTGTATTTCGTATCAACGTAGGTATTTACTGGTGCGGTTCCTTTCGGTGATACTACATCCGTCACAGCCATGGTACAACTCCTGCAATATGAATGTCCACCACGGCCAGCGCATCCAGCCCTTACAGATGGTTTGTGGTCTTTGATGAGATGTTGCTGGAATCGTGATTCCGGCTCGCGCCCGGAGGCTCCAAAGGTCCTGCAAATCCTTACCCTGTCAGTTTGCGAATTGTTTATCAACCAGTCCTTCGCCACACAAGAGCGCATTCGTCTGATCACGACGGAAAACAACCAGGTTTTGATGGTTGGGCGCGTCGAGAGCATCCGTCTGGTCACGACGCTCTTCTCGGACAATGATCAGGCTAAGGTTGCTGGGCGCGTCTCTTGCGACAATGCCCAAATCATCATCAATGTGATAGACGAGGTATGTCCCTGCACAATTTCACTCTCAAAGGACAAGGCGGTGCACTTTGATTCAAACCCCCTTGCTTTGTTGCTCAGGTATTGGATGACCTTGTACCAGAGACACGCAGGAGATGTCTGCGGTTTTTATACAAGATCTGTGGCCGTCAAGTCCTCCTTCCGCAATCGATAACAATCCCGCTTTGTTACAACCCCGCGGAGAACCCCCTGTGTCGCGGTGAATTTGCGGACGTGTGGAAGGGCCAACATCAAGGCAGGGATGTCGCAGCCAAGGTTTTGAGAGTATGCACGATTGATAACCTTGGGAAGATTAAAAGAGTGGGTTGCCACCGGTGGGATCGTCTTGTATGCATCTGAATGGTTGACCGTGTCTCGCAGAGGTTCTGCAAGGAGGTTATAGCATGGAGGGGTCTCCATCATCCGAACATCCTTCCGCTGCTAGGCGTAACGATAATCAGGAATCGGTTTGTGATGGTATCGGAGTGGATGGTGAGTGGGAACATCAGAGAATTTGTGAACAAAGGTACCGATGTGAATCGGCTGAAGCTGGTATGTTTTTTGTTCGCGGTCCATACCCTCGCTCGTCGCTGACGACCACATGATTACTGTAGCTCGTAGACGTGACGAAGGGAATGATATATATGCATGAGCAGGGAATAATTCACGGGAATCTCCGTGGGGTGCGTTCAAACCCAACTGTCACCCTCCCACACCCTAGCTTACACAATTCCAAGTCCAATATCCTGATCGACAACAACGGCCATGCCTGTTTAGCGGACTTCGGTCTACTCAGAGTACTCTCAGACGAGCCAACTATCACATCCACAGCCGGAGTGGCTACCAGAGCGCAATGGATGAGTCCAGAGCTCCTCCTCCCAAACAATTTCGGTCCTACGGATGGCCGCCCAACGAAAGAATCGGATTGTTATGCTCTAGGAATGACGATTTACGAAGTTCTCAGTGGACAGTCCCCGTTTGCTCAATATTCGTCCCTCGCCGTTGTTTGCGTGATTTTGGGGGGGGAACGTCCAGGGAGACCCAAAGGAGCACAAGGAGAATTGTTCACAGACAGCATCTGGCGTTTATTGGATCTTTGTTGGAAGCCTCAACCGAGCGACCGCGTAAGCGCCAAAACCATTCTTCTGGGTCTCGAAGGGAAACCGTGGTCATCAACACCACCTTCGAACGTACACGGTGACATAGAGACAGAGATTGGTTATCAGTCGGATGCCGCATCTATTGATTCCCGGTATGTTTTCTCCACCTTATCTCAGGCTCGTCCTTAATTATTTTTCCCCCTAACATAGCGATAATGAGCTCCAGAATACACTACAAACGGGCAATCCGGTGGGAGGATAGACTGATGATAGGCTAGCGCCGAGTGCCAGGAAAATATATCCTGGGACACCCTGTACCGGTGGCTGATGTCCGATGCACGGTTCGTTGATTCAACAAATGTAAAATATTCTGCTCAAAGATTTGTCGTACGTGTCACTTATTGAGTTGATTTATCGTGAGATCAGACGTGAGGTACATCTAGAGGTCAAGGGGTATGCAGGCAGATGTGGAAGGGAGAGCTCGGTGCTATTGTGGGAGATAGGGTGGGGCACGAAGTTGGTGCCGTGAATCCCTGGCACGTTGGTCTGGAACCAAAAAGCGTGACCATCAGGGGAGGCGGGGGACTGGATTAACGAGAACATGTAGAACCCTCCAACACGCAAACAGTATGCGTCCCACGGAACCAAAGAAGGCCATAGGAAACGTCTGAGAAAGTCATGAGAGACCTGCTCGAGCGTAGGACTGTAGTTTAGTACAGAGGGATCGCCGGATACAGTGCTACAAGGAGTTGCATGTAGTATCGTCGGGGAAACTGGTACTACGCACGGCCGTCGATTCTACACAAGCGCCGACGCTGATGTGTCCGAGAATCGATCCCGGACTTAGATACAGTAGTAGCAGAGACCAGGCGAACAGAGACAGCCCGACAATCGGTATAAACCATTCCATCCTATATTGAAGGAGAATCTGATCCCATACGCTCTCCTGGACCTCGGCCAACCCACCTTTCCGGGATGTCAGCCTCTATCGCCACCCCCGTCACCACCTCCACCACCCTATCCCAACGTCAAAGTCATCAGCCGTTTTTCGAGACATCCACCTACCTCCTCCCTCGACTTACCTTCGTTAATCTTGGGATCCAGCTTGGACCGCCAGATATTCAAGGCGGTGGCTGGAGGACACTGTGCCACCCTGCGTTGTCTATCGGACTTAACAGCTCGGGGACGAGGGTCCAGATAAACGTGCCATCGCGTTGGATATTAGACGCTGTTAGCTATGGAACATCGGAACTGACAGCGCGCTAGCGACACTTCACCAGACGCTCATACATACTCATCAACACGGGGCGCCGTACAGCTATATAGTAGTTTCCTATCCCGTCGCTCTTCCCGTTCCTCCTAACTTACTAATTCTCTTGTGACCGACTTGCGACTGTCCGCTGCTGCTCTGTCTTTTCGCGTCTCAAGTCAGTTTCTTGCGCGCACCTGAGACTCGACGAGTCGAATATCGATTAGTTAAGACCGAACTCTGCCCCGCCACGAGCGCTCAGCTGCTAGCGTGTGCCACTATCTGTGAGTATACAGACCCACTGCATGTTTTAACTACGACGCTCCCGGTCGGAAATCCTTCCCGACGTCTAGTGCAGATCGGGAAGGTGTCGTGTCTACAACACTTATTCCTATCACATGCACTCCTCTCGACCTGTGCCCGCTGCGCCGTTGCAGTTTCTGGTATCGAAGGTAGCGTTCACGTGTGCCAACTCCTTCGAGACGCGCTGTCGTAAGACACCTGGGAGACTTCCACACAAAGCTCTGTACCTATACGCTTACCGTACTCGACCCTTTTAACTCGGAAATCCTTCCTCCGCGAACCTTGAACCAAGCAATGGGGTGACTGAGAGGAACTTTGTGTTATCGTCGACTTTATAACTATGCTAGGGCTTTCGTGCTGTTCCGCCAACTTTTACTGGGTTCCTATTATTTATCTCCTCGAGGTTCGGCGGTCTTTGTAACTTCCGAGAGCAGAGTAGTCTCTGTCATGACTGTAAACTTCGCCAAAAGTGTACCAGCAATAGCCCGGCTCGGCAGTTACAGCTGCAATCTATGTCCCTTTGCCTCGTGTTTCTGGTGATTCCTTAATAATGTCCACGGTAACCAGCACTTTGGAGAATTCACACCAATCACCGTCGTGGGGCTCGGTCCCGACAATTTGTACGCTTCTTAAGCTTGGCAAACACGGGGTCCCACGGGAGCGATCGTAAATCACGCCGCCACGCAAAGCACCGGGGACTACTTCTAGAGGTGGCACAGAATGATCTATAGGCCGAGACGGTGTGATGATCACAAGGAAGGTTTCTCTTAGGGATGGTTCAAACCCGCCAGCTCGAGGTGAGGCTCCTTCTCCCATATCTAATGTGAAGGTCATAGCTAGATGCCTCGATTCACCCCCCATCAGCAAAACCGCCCCCCTCCTACGTAGCGCTACCCGACTGCTTAGCAAAATCCTACTCAGTTTTTGGCACTAGCGCCGACAAGTTTTGTTAAGAAAGCCTCGGTTAAGCTCGGGTAGCGCTACCCGAGGGGGGCGGTTTTGCTGATACCCCACAAATGGAACTTATGTACAATGATGCGATGATACTGATGGCCACATTTTCGATCTTCACCCAGGAAATGGAAACCTGCGGAACTTGATGTATTCACTACGCATAGCGCCGCGGGAACGCGGGGGAGGGAAGATGGAGATGCAGAAATTTGTATGCGGCAGTCGGTCGTATGCGAGAGTTGACGCCCATTCGTCCACAATGAAAAGGGATCATAACATTAATACCGAAACTGATGCGATTGGAAATCTCATCCGTTCCACAGAGTATAGCGTGTGCGAGCTTTCCGCCAGGTCGCGGCGACGTTTAAAAGTATCATATGTCTGCACTAAAGTGTAAAGGCATAAAACCATTCCAGTACCTCGGTGGAACCATTGATTAGTACCTCTCGCAACAACTTAGTCGCACTCTCAAATTGCACAGCTTCGTTGGCGTCAACTTGGCCGAATAGGGGTCCAGTTCTCTAACATCTGTGGGATGAGCGTGGGGAACAATCACATGTGGTAGAATTCAGGTATCTGGAGTTCATTGAGTTGGTGGTTTGCAAAAAAACGGCCACGTTGGTTCCCTGACGTCGGAGGTGACCGGTGTTGGACAGGCCAATGACCCCATTCAAACCTACAATTGTGGGTTGAGGAGCCACCAGGTTGACGTTGCCCGCAACGCTGTACCAGTAGGGAATAAAAGACGTCGATGAAAGTAATTTACATCCAGATAATAACTTTTTTCATTCCAGGGGTCTTCGATCAGTGGCACTTCATGGAAAGTCAAATGGCGCCGTCAAGCAGCAACAACGAATCTCACTTCAGAGAGTGTAAGGATCCGCGAGTACTTGTGACAATCGCTGTGGATATTCCCGCGATATGCGTCTCATGCTGTGTAATGTGCTGTAGGCAGACAGATGTGTGTGCAGCAGGATATAGTGAGCGAAAGCATTGATCATGATGACGAAAATAACATGGAGACGAGACCTGAACCCCCTAACAGAGGCCCGAATGAGAAATCAGTATACATCCCGGCTAAAACTACGATGACGAGGTCAAAACAATCCACAGAAACGCGTTTTCTTTGGCCTGACTCGGTGGGTTTCAGATGCAAAGCCGAGTGAGTTCGAAGTGAGAAAGTCTCACTAGTAGATTCAACAAAGGGCTTATGCGAGCGCGACCGGTGCTTCTCCTGATGGATCGGGTCTGCGGCCAGCGTAGATCCCTGTGACCTATATACCGCGGTAAGGAATGAAAGGGTTACGCCATACCGTTGGACATACTTCTTCTGAGAATCAAAACTCTGCCATGCGGCGACGACAGCGTCGATTTCCGGACGCTCCGTATGGCTCTGGTGCCAGCATCTCTGGATAAATTCCCATATTTCAGTATTAAGACCACGACTTTCGGCGCCGTAAGGTTTCTCTGGTCTTTGTCCTCGGGAAATCATAAGGACAGCCTTCTCGCGTCTGACATTGCCAAAAGGGAGTTCTCCAGTGAAGACCTCTATGTTCAACATCGCGAATGCGAAGATATCAGCTTTTTCCGTACCCGCTGGTTGTCGGTACCCCTTCTGGGGCGGCGGTTTGATAAGCTCGGGAGCTAACCATCTAGAGACACCTGCAACCCCAGGTGTGGCTGCGATCATAAGGGCGTGGTTGGACTGTATAGGCATCAAGCCATAGTCTGACAGACGCGCATGTCCACTTTCGGAGATCAACACGTTCGCCTAGTTTCTGGTATTAGCCCTCGACCAGGGAGGGTTACGAGGACGAGAAAGATGGGTTGAAGGGTGGTTGATGTGGACTTACTCCTTTGAGGTTGCCGTGCACTACGCCGTAAGAGTGGAGATAACGGAGCCCTTCCGCCGCCTCGCGGAGCTTTGAATACAATGATCAGCCTGTGGTGGACTTGAACGATAATGACGATACCAGATGAATACGGGAGACCTTCGGGTTCGAGCCCAAGTATTGGACAATGTTGCCAGAATCTGCCCAGTCATAGACAAGGGCAAGCTGGAAATTTGTCCTGTCGACACCGTAGAATGGCAGAACGTGCTCATGAGACAGTCTCTTCCATACGACTACCTCCTTCCATAGGATCTACAAGAGTCGTTAAAGGTAAAAGCAGTGTTCACCAGGACAGCGTGACACACCTTTTCAGCCTCCCT
>Ga0307512_10003825_pt1 | contig 16971 bp, 17 predicted proteins | sample 14_EM_MG_FD_200267 | JGI IMG/M metagenome (GOLD analysis project Ga0307512, IMG submission 200267) | Populus trichocarpa ectomycorrhiza microbial communities from riparian zone in the Pacific Northwest, United States - 14_EM | ecosystem: Host-associated > Plants > Roots > Unclassified | place...
TTTCATATTTCTCTCATAGACAACTGTATTTAAAATCAATTGCAGCAATACAAACTGAGAAGGAAAGTATTATAACCTCATACTAATACCAATTCCATTTACATAATAATCAAGATCATAACAAGTGATTTCTATATACCCACTGTACTTAACAAAGTCAGCATGTGCATTGATACTAAAATAGCTGTCTCTTACAAGTTCTGACTTGATTCAAGCCCTGTATATGTTACACACAGTAACTGGCTACTAATACCACCAGGCTACCTGGGATACTCAAAGAATATATCTAGATATAACTTGTAGAGGTAGCATAGTGAAGTAAAATTATTTACAACTATTTCTACGTACTATGGCTTCAGCAGTCAGTTCAGGCTGTGACCACATTTCTGACCGAAAATTTTCTTCAGAAGTATGGTCAATTCTGAATGTATTGGCTTGATGTGAGCTATCATCTTTATCTTCAATTCTTACTATATTGAGAGACTAATAATTAGTGCTGCATTTTAGAAAGTTGTCCACTGTAGAAAACAAGTCAGCCACTCAATGGCGGAGTGACATACCTGTTTGTTTCCTCATTACTATGCAACGAATTCTTATTGATAATGGCAATATTAACAACTGATATCATTTCTAGTTTGAAATTATATCTTTCTATACCTAGTACTACTCACAATACTCTATTTTTAACTCTATTGTTATCAACACTGAATGTTGTATATATATATGTATGCAGTGACTGTCTACCATCAGACTGTTGTATTTACATAAAGTCTTTCTTCAATATGCAATTAATAACATTCTACATTAGGACTTCTTAATTGCTGCATATATATGAAATATATCTTGCAAAATGAATCACATACAAGAGGACAGTAAATCTTAAGAGACTGTCAGAATGAGTTCTGACAACCTCGAACTGAATTGAACATCGTACTGTGGCAGATACTCATGTCGCGGAGTATGTACAATGTATTATAAGTTGTGAATTTTTCATTGTATAAAAAGACTTATAATAAACAAAAGGTTGATTGATAACAAATGCTGCAGAATACAAATGATGCATATCGAGTCATATTGCGTGGGAGATGTTGTATAACCATAAACCTCATATAACCAACATCAGCAACAACTCCAGTTTCCGTCAGAAACACCAGGGTGTGCCGGACGGCTCTGACAGCTCTGACTGAACCTCGTACCCTCTGACGGAGAATTACACGCTACCCGACGTCCTGGCGACGGGTGGCGTTGCATACGTACTCGTTTACTTTGCGGTGACATTTACACACCATCAGCAGTACACGTGTGTTACACTCTTCGCAGGGGCTACAGTTATGCTGAAGCCGTTCACACAACGCCTGGCGATGTTAAATTATAGCTACAACTTATCGTTCAACGATTTTCAAAACTGATGCATTCAGTTTGTATTCTCATCTATGTATCTCTGTATCTACATAGATACCTATCTACAAAATGTATATCTGGACTGGCAGCACGCGGTGATTGTCAGAAATTCGAAGTGCGCCTGAAGATGACGATCAGAGGCCGTGATCGAGCGAGTTGAGAGATGCACTTGGAGGCCGAGATCGAGTGAACTCAGAGATGCAGTTGGAGACCGAGATTGAGTGAACTCAGAGATGCAGTGGGAGGCCGTGATCGAGCCAGTTTGGAGATGCACTAGGAGGCTGTGATCGAGCGAGGTTGGAGATTCACTTTAAGGCCGTGATCGAGCGAGGTTGGAGATGCAATTGGAGACCGATATTGAGTGAACTCAGAGATGTACTGGGAGGCCGTGATCGAGCGAGTGTGGAGATGCACTTTGAGGCCGTGATCGAGCGAGTTTGGGGCAGTACTTGGAGGCGGTCAATCTGGAGGCTGTAGTGCAGGAGGGAGGCGCGATGGGAGCTGAGACTCTATTCATTGGTTAACTCGTAATTGTGGGAATGTAGAGAATTGAGTACAACATGGTCTGCCAAGAGATGAGAGACTGGCTGGGAGCGGGAGACAGTCGATATTGGGATGATGCAGTATGCGGTGTAGCAGTACTCAGTGTATGCTGTACTCGGTGTATGCTGTACTTGGTGTCAACTCATGATCATGGCATGGACAGATAGAGAGGGATGACTTAAGTTTGTGTTCTGCGATGATGGTAAAGTTGTGGATGAGAAAGAGAGATATGGGGATGAAGTTGAGAACAATGTGGAGGACACGAGCGGATATAAGAAATCAGGGGTACGACCTGCCTGAATGGGTTGGGAAGACCTTGTATCAGTGTAATTACCCGCCGGATCGGGACTCGTACCTGCTTTATCGGGGATGGTAAATTCACTTGCACACGAAATTCTCTTAAGTCCCAGTTTCTCATGATGATTTCCCCCATCGCCTCTGATCTCTCTCTTTCTTGTGCTCAACTCTACAATCACCTAGGAACACGAAGTTGAGTCATCCCTCTCTATCTCTCCATGCCATAATCATGAGTTAACACTGACTACAGCATACACCGAGTACAGCATACAGTGAGTACTGCATACACCGCGTACTGTATCATCTCAATATCCACTGTCTCCCGCTCCCAGCCAGTTTCCCGCTCCCAGCCAGTTTCCCATCTCTTGGCGGATGTTGTTGTACTCAACTCTCTACATTCCCACAATGACATGTTAACCAATGAATTGAGTCTCAGTTGCCTTCGCGCCTCCCTCCAAATCGACCGCTTCCAAGTACTCCTCCAATCTCGCTCAATCATAGCCTGCAAGTGCATCTCCAAACTCGCTCAATCACGGCCTCCCAGTGAATGTCTGAGTTCATTCAATTTCGGTCTCCAATTGCATCTCCAACCTCGCTGGATCATGGCCTCAAAGTGCATCTCCAAACCCGCTCTATGACCGCCTCCAAGTGCATCTCTGAGTTCACTCGATCTCGGCCTCCAAGTGCATCTCCAAACTCGCTTGATCACGGCCTCGGAGTGTATCTCTGGGTTCACTCAATCCTGGCCTCCAAGTGCATCTCTCAACTTGCTCAATCACGGCCTCCAAGTACATCATCAATGAACGAAGGCGGGTGTACGGAGATACAGGGGTAATGTAGGTGGACTGAGCGACGGGGAGTACATATTCGGGACACCACGGGGTAGATAGACATCCTCTCATTTTCATCTCAGCTGGATCCAAGCAATTGCGTGGATTCTCACTGCCGGGTAGTATCATATCTTCTCACTTTCCTCCTAGGCTCCTTGAGCTAGAACCTCCAATTATGCTCGACTACCATCTGTGGCCAGATTGACCGTATGTATATATTTAGAGGTACTCAAATAATGCATGCCATATCATGAGGTAGCAAATCTTGTGACTGTAACAACAACGAATATGATAGACGAAATGCTTTGAACTTATGGAACCCTGCATGTGGCCTCCGGACCGATTTACATTTTGCTGATGTACCCAATCCACCCATTCCGACGTATGGTCACAGTTGGCCACAACACCACTGTTTTCATTGACAATAGCATACTGACAGAGGGAGAAGAAACGGTGAACTGTGATCAGAGGGCAAGATGCAATGCGACGCATTGTATTGGTGCCTGGCGCGGAGTAGGCTACCACCGGGGTGTCTCTGACTGCTCTGACGGAGTGCATCGACTCTGACGGAGCCATTCCGCCCGGACAGAAATGTTTCTTGCTGATGGACCCAGAACGGTGTGAATGGAATGATAATTGTACTGCCAATTTAATCAACATTTCTTCATAATGTCTATGATATCTATTACAAACACAACAGTAAACAGTTGAGAAGTGAAGACAATCACATATCATATATCCCTTCAAAACACAACATGCCCGATCAATTTAATGCACATCATCCCTGATACCATTCCAAATTCCTATATCTATGCAATTTCCAATCATTACTAAACTATAGCCCAGGCTCTCTATAAAGCCAACCGCAAAACAAGTTCTAAGGCACTTTCCAATCATTTCAACAGCAGCTTACTTCTTTGAGATGCTGGGTTACTGCAGTAGCTGTGTGAAGCTGTTGGTGGGTAGTTCACATTGCTTGCTCAATTACAGTTCATATAGGTTGCAAAGATATTCTTGGTCAAAATGTATACAACTGCTGTTCTGTTATAGATCCAGTGATTAAAACTTGCACTCAGTCACTGCCAATCTGAACAAAAATAAGGGTTACTGTGGACAGTGAGGACCATCAAGATGTACGAGATCTGTGTCAGTTTCATGCGGCCTACTTAGCTGGTGTAGAGTTTGGCATCAGTTGTGGATGGGGTAGTCAACTTGTACTTCATAAATTTCAAGTTGCCCACTGTTCCAATGTTCATAACCAGTCCACTTGGTGATTTATTGCCATGTGGGCATCTAGTATTGTGCACACCTGGGAAATAGTGATATGGGCAGTCTCTTTTGAGAGTGCTTACAGTGCTTTCATTTTGTCACCAGGTCTTTGTTATGTAGAGGTTCTAAAACGCATGCTTTAGAGCTGTTACATGCTCTCTGCGAAGATCAGGATTATACTCACTCATAACGCAACTGGCATATGAAATATCAGACCAAGCTGTGGCTTCCAAATGTAAATTAATTCCGACCAATGATCGATAAGTGGTAGCATTCATTTGTTTTACTCATTGATATTCTCTTCTGGGCAACTTGTCTCAACTTATCCATGTTGAAGTTTGGCAAAATCATCAGAATGTGAAAGTGCTGATGTAATGTGATAGTTAGATGCGCGGAATTAAATTGCATTCTCATGCTGACCATGGAAGAGATGCTCCCATGATTAGTCATCCAGAACCTTGTCTATAACTATTCCTTCATTTGTGCAAGTTAGCTAACATTACCAAATGGAAAATGGCAATCAATAAACTGGATAACTGGAGAAATTACTGTGCATTGATCTTCAAGTAGATACAGTGCTTGATCAATAAGTCCAACCACAATCAAATCAAGATCAGAACATATCAACAAGTACCATTCAGAATGTGTGAAGACTACTTTATAACTGATATCAACTCTTCAAGTAAAGTAACATCTTCCACAACATCTTCAATTTGGATCGTTAAAATGGCCTCTATTCTAAAGCAGTGAATCCAATCGCTGCAGTGCAGATATAGATATCTCTGCTACCAAGTCCAGTCCCAAGAAACCAGTGCCAATATCTGTTAGATGAACCCTAACATAATATTTGGTGGTTATTGTGTGTGCCAGGAAGCAATGGCCCAAGTTACCAGTCAGCGCAAATTCAGCCTAGTAGTTAATGCCTTCGATCAAGTGATTTCTTCTTCAGGCTTGCCTTGTCTTGAGTCACTTCACATTGCCTACTCTATTATACTTGATCTTGCATACCCTTATACTTGGCAAAACCATGCACCCTTCCACATGATCCATCAATTCTCAAAAACTTGATGCTGTCCAATTGCATCTAGCTCTATCTTCATCAACATATCCCATTTCTTAGCAAGCGGAGCCTAGATTGGTAAACTGTATGAGTTTGGACTATTGATCTCCTCTGTGTAATTATGGGACATCTCAACCGTAGCATAGATGCAAATCATATCCTCAAATCTCATGTCTCTCAGAGCCAGTTGGGCAATCTGAGCTAACATATACTCAGCAGCATAGTTCCTGTCACTACCTTAGGCCACCAGCTTGCATCCATTACCATTTGACATCACCAGGCTAGCAAATGCTGATGACTTCTTGTTTGTATTTGGAGGTAATTGATCATCATATCACTTCTTTCTTGGTCATGCAGAATAACTATATCCTGTGGTATAAGGCCGTATATCCGTATATGGCCGCGTATGGGAGTATATGGGAAGATCCGGTTGCTCATGTGGGTGTGGTAAAATAATGGAGTGGTTGATGGGTAGAAGATTGCCAGTCCTCTATATAAGGTTGCGGTTACCGGGCACTGGACACGTCTTGTGCCATTGGCGAGAACCTAATCATGACTGCCATTCCATCATCCCCCCTGTTGCAGCAGACCCCGTGGGCTGCCACATAGGTGTATAAGCAAGAGAGAACCCATAAGAAGAACATGACCCAAATGCGAACACCTCCATACAACTTGAATAAGTCCCACAACAGATCAGTGCGCTATGAGCAGACTCACGGTGGAATCGGAGCACGGGGAAACTCCCCTTCCAATGGTAGTTGGGAAAAACTCGTGCCGTCGCCATTTATACCGGCCCGAGATCCATAAGAAAGTGAGAAAAGTAAACCCACATAGAAAACGTCCAATCCCACTCCTCAGGTCCAATCATTGTCGAGGCTTCCTCGGATACTGTCAGTCAAACTCGTCAACCAACTACAGCGCATTCCGGTGATTCTCCGCAGGTCCCCAGGTAGTCTGTACTGAACTGTAACCAGCGCACAGTCCGAGATAATGGAGCTTCAGGTAGCGTCGATAAGGGTCGACGATCTAGTAGACTTACCATTCATCAGAGTCATCGACTTTCGTTGGCTTCAGTTAAGATGGCAACTGGCCGGCGGTAGGAGGTGTATTGTGGTCGAGCAAAGAGACATGGAAGACATTGTGCTTGCGGATCGTATTTGGAAGGTCTTATTTGTAAGCATTCTTATTAGTGGCCTTGCTTAGGGTGTACGGTCCTGTGCATTTGGATTCCAACATCATCAACAGTCTTGTCGTTTCGAAATGCCCCATGGAAAGCCAGACCTTATCTCCAACCTCGAAAAGAGTCTCCTTGCTGCCGGCATATTTTGTCTGCCAGGCTTGAGCCTCCTGCTAGTTCTTATGGAGAGTTTGGAGAGTCTCCTCAATGCCACCTGCGAAAGTGTCTGTTTGGATTTCCAATTTAAGGCCAGATGGTTGCTTCGGGGCCTTAAACTACATCACCGGATGATAGTGGTAATTCGCCCAGAATAAAGTCATCCTCATAGACATGTGTGCAGAGGCATTGTTAGCGAATTCAGCTAGCGGCAAAGTTCGACCCAATTGTCCTGCTCCTAGTTGCTGAAAGCCTGGAGATACTGCTCCATCATCCGATTTTGTCGCTCTGTCTGCCCATCTGTCTGTGGATGGAAGGCTGTCGAGAGCGGATGGTCCGTACTCAAGTAAGAACATACCCAGATTCAGAATCACATTGTAAACTGGGTGCCGCAATCTGTAACTATGTTGTCTGGAACGTCACGCTTGCACATGAGGTGTTCAAAGAAGAGCCAGGCCTATTCCTGTGAGTCAATATCCTTCCGGCACGGTAAGTAGATTGTCATCTGTGTCAGTCGGTCCATGATGATCAGATTCTCGGTCTAGTCCGATGCCGTTCACAGTGGTAAGTCAGTGACGATGTCCATTGTGACACCTTGTGATGGCCGTGATGGTGTGTCCAAGGGCATGTTGATTCCATGCCTAACGTCCCGAGGTGCTTTGAGTCAGTGCCATACTTCTCAGCCACTAACATACTCACATACATGTGAGTCCATTCCAGGCCAGTAGAAATCCCTAGATACCAGCTCAGTAATCTTAAGAGCTCCAAAATGACCAGACTCAGGGTTGTTATGGAATAGACTGACCACTGTTCTGCATAGAGAATCGACCGCTGGAACGTATATCCCTCTCTCGTATGTCCAGACTCCTGCAACAACTTTCCATTGGCTCTCATCTCTGGCAGTATCTGTGCCATCACTTATGGGTCAATCAACAAACTTCGCCGAGACGTTGACAGCCAGAAGGGTCAGAAGCCTAGGCCGCGACAATTGCTGCCATGAGATCGTCATATGGTTCCACTGAGATGTTCGCTAACAGTCATGCCACAGGCGTTTCGTAGCCGATCCCATAGTCGGGCAGTCTGGATGGGCCATTAAAGGGGTTCTTGCTGCCTTCCAGGTGCTCGATGACAAAGTCATAAGCAGAAAGGATTTCCGATCACCTGGCTTCTTCTCTGGAGAGCACATTCGATGTCTGGAAGTGTTCGAGATTCTTGTGGTCGCACCAAATTAAGACCTTGAAATTGGCCCCGTATACGTAATGCAGCCACTGTTTTGGTGTTTGCACAATGGCCAATTGCTCCCGATCACAACTGTCATGATTCTGTTCAGTTCGAGAGCACCACTGGCAGTAGAAATTGACTGGCCTAAGAACCCTGAAAACATCGTACTGATTGACAATGCCTGCTATCACACTTCCACTCGTGTCCGTTCGGAGATTACTCGGCTTTGCCGGATAGATATGCTGGAGGATCGGTGCCTCAGTGCAAGACCTTTTTAGTTGTCAGAATGCCAACTCGGCTTCCTGAGTCCATTCCCTCCTGGCTGAGCCTTCCAATTTCTTACTGCGAGATGTCTCTGATTTGTTGGTTGATTCCACCAGTGGAAGGGACACCTTCGCATATTTCCGGATGAATCTTCCGTAGAACTTTGTGAATCTAAGAAGAACCTGGATGTCTCTAACTGATTTTTGTGGTGGCCAGTACTCGATTGTGGAGATCCGGTCTGATTGCATGCTGACTCCATCAGGTGTGATAACAAACCCCAGGAAGCCAACTTCCGAAACTCCAAATTGACACTTCTCAGCTTGGCAGTAGAGGCCAAATTCCCTGACTCGCTGTAGCACTCAGAGCGCTTGCTCCTCATCCTCCTCCTTGTTTGTCGAATAGATGAGTATGTCGTCGAGATAGCATTTAGCGAAGTCATCAATGTATGGCCGTATGCAATCATCGATGTTGGAGTGAAAAGTAGCCGATGGATTTGATAGGCCGAATGACATGACCTGGTATTCGAATCTGTGACGGGGGTGCTTCAACCTAAGCAATTATATTTCCTTAGGTATCTAAGGATAAACAAGTAAGTACTTGGTACACGGCCATAGTTCCTATCGTATTTGTCTAAGCTTATCTCCAGACAAAGTGTATTGCCACACTGTATCAATGGTATACGCAAAGAGGACAGATATGTATAGTGGTATCAGATGCTATTAAATGGATAGCATCTAAATTGTATCGTGGCATAATGCAATACTGACAATACATATAACTCCTACAATTACTGTCAGTGTTTAATTAATATGGTAAAGTGTATTCGTATAATCAATCTCGGTGATTATTTAGTACAGGATATTCGTGTAATTTATCTCAGCGATCAATTAATATTATAAGGTGTATTGGTATGATTTCTTTCAGTGATTAATGATTAAAGTATATTTGTATAATTAATCTCAATGATTAATTAATATCATGAGGTGTGTTAGTATAATTTATCTCAGTGAATGATTAATATTGTGGCTGTAATATTTTGCCTGTTGATAGTGCAATCGTAATTAACACGTATCTTCTCAAAATCTTCCTCTATCTTTTCCTTGATAAATCTGGCGTTCAGATACTATCGGCAATATCAGGTCTAACAGTACTCTCCCTCAATATTGTAGGTTTACTTTGCATATTGACTTACACATGCTAGCTCTCTGTTTTGAAGTTTGTTTTCCGAATTGTAAAGCCAGCACCTTATTAGTATAATACTTTTCCATTCCAGTTGTATTTTGGGTAGTGATAGGTTCTGGCGAATTACGATTGTGTTCTATCTCATCGTGTAAATCTAAATTTCATTCGCTAATATCTGATTCCGGGATGGACGATTGATTTCTTCGAGTTTGTCCTAATGGCGTAATAACCAAATTGTTGGCCTAATCGGAAGGGAATATTTCAGTCTGTAGGTAATATATTCATATCTCAGTAAATTGAATTATACTTGCCAGCCACCAGCTACACTGTGCTGCAAATAACCAATCATCCCTTTCGAAACGATCGAGGATTAAAGATAACGCGCACAGTATGAAGTTGTATTCGTTATTGAACTTTTGCTCAACCATGGGGCAGGGGAACCGCATACAATTCTAATAGATAATACTAATATACTTGAAGATGATAATAATAATTATATCAACTGAAAAGGTCAATAGTATTTCAGCTTCTTCTTCGCTGGATGGTATCGTAGGTATCTGTCGTGCTTGTGTGGCTGCCGTTTCAATGCCGAAGCATTGCTGTCTCTTTATAGCTTTCTTGTATTATATGATTGGGTGTTAGAAGTTACTCCCCCAGGAGGGCCATCGTCATAAATCAAGGATTGCTATAATCTCGTCTGGCATATCGTAGACAACTACTTAATGAGCTTTAATCTCTCTTGACAGCAGACCACGCATCCCAAAGGTTATCGTGTATTGCATGATTGGGTTTGAAGAGTTACTCTCCCCGGAGGGCCATCATCAGCAATAAGATTTAATCAAACAGTACCTTCAACTTAGATATCTTGCAACGCATTTGTTCAGGTAGTCAAAACCTCTCCTCGCCTGATGTGGTTATTTAGAGGGCTTTCAACAGATTGCTTAATTATATTAAGACACAACATCACCCTTCAGGCTTTTTGGTTTATCTGCGTCGGAGGCTATACATGGCAGCCCACCATTACTCTGTCACCATTGAACTTTGACGAATTGACCTGCCCGTTTGTTTGGAGGTTCATCGGGTCTAGCCCTACGTCATAATCAATCAGACACGCCATGCCAAGGTCGAGACTGTTCTCACTAACCGGGGAGTGCCCAAGGTATTCCGATTCCAACTTGGGAAGCAGCATGAGATTCAACATAATTGCATAATGGCTATCGCCTGCCTGACACGTCAGTTGCTATATAGCAGTCGACACATCTAGTACCATCTAACTCAGTTCAGTGAATGTGGTACAAAATAACTGGCATCTCTTTCAGCGCTGAAGGCTTACAACTGGCCAAGGTTATTGCATCATCGAATCAATACAAATTAATTGTACTTTCAATGAATCTGCTACCAATGAGGCTTGCTATCAAATCGACACGAGCTTCTAATGAAATCCCGCTAAGGATCACAGGACTGGCATACTTGAATTGTCTACAATAGGCGTTATGTATTCCACCCAAGTAGACTCCGTAGCATCTATCCTTCTGACAATCAAACAATTACCATTGCTTCAATTAAGAGAAAACCCCTAACAGAATTGGCCATAATGTGTTTGGAATGCCATTTTGTATTCATCTCCTTCCTTGATCCAGATGAGGTTATAAGCACTGCAGAGGTCCAGCGGCATGAATATCCTGGCCTTGCACCCACGGTCAAGCATCTCTGAGATCAACTGAAAGGGATACCTATGCTTCACCATCGCCATGTTAAGCACACGATAGTTGACACAAAGTCTTAGTCCTCTAACCTTCTTTTCTGCAAAGAGAATTGGCACCGCTGAATAAACCCGTTGGCTAGGTAGGCTGCAATGTAAGCCTTGAACATCCTCAACTCGAACTCTGATCGGTTGTAAATCTGCCCATTTCTGAAGAACTATCCGGGCTGGAAGTCCATTGCGTGGTCAGTTGACCGATGCGATGGAAGTGTCTCCACCTTTGCATCACTGAAAATCACCACAAGATCTTCATATATGGTCGGGATATGTCCTCAATTGTCTGTAGGCACCATCTTTGTCATTTTGCTGGCTCCACCTGCAAACATTAGTTCTCAATTCGTAATATATATATCTATATGGATCAGTAAGGAGGAATATCCAGGACCCCGGATTTAAAACGGTTCTCCGATGGAAGAGCCAAGCCCCACTGTCCAGTATTCTCTTCATGTCTCAGCATGTCGGTAGCAGTCATACAAGTTCCCATGTGGACGCTCTTCTATGGCAACTACAGCTGCTGCTTGCTACTCACCCGTCCAGCGCCTGTGGCCTATCTCACTCACCATCAGTGATGCCTTCCATGGTCGCTCCCAGCAGCCCTGTGCAATCCGTCACTCTTAGCAAGAATGTCCCGGCGACCTGCTCACTGGCCAGTAGATCGTCAAGGGCTGTTCATCCGAGTATTTGAATAACTGCGATACTGCCGGCGTAATTGCAACACGCCTCCTCCGTAGCCGTAAATCCTGGTACTTACCCTGGGTATTCCTGATGGTCTACCCGGTCCACTGCCAGCACTTCCGCTCCCCCTGGGGTTCGCAGAGCCAAAAGTCAACCACATTGCTAATCAACATCAGGATTCCTGGACTGGAACTAAGGCAATCCCAAAACAAAGTCGTAAGCCCGCATGGGCACAACTAGCACCTCCGATACTTGAACAGGTGCTAAGTGCACCATACACTGAACCGTGAATGTTGTTTTGTGACTCTTGCTCGGGTCAGCCGTTGTGTGGCCGTTGAGGCATAGGGTCGTGACTTATGCTGGTTCGTCTGCTACATTAATCCATTTTTGCAGTTTCGGGGCAATAAAGATGCTCGTCGTGCTGCAATCAATGAGAGCTTGCACACATTGCAATTCCCCACCTCCATCTCTTATAAAAATCTCGTATATAATATGGGACGGGACCGGTTTGGCCATGCCACAAAAGTCCTGACTTGACATGTGAGCTTTGAGCTCTCCAAAATCACCCATGACTTCAAAGCGATCCAATGCGGTTGTTTGCTGTCCATCGTCGTCATCAATATATGCATTGCCAACCTCTGTCAACCCCAATCCGCCTCATCAAACCTCTTCGATGGGGCGAAACGCAGAGAGAGGCTAATGAGTTTTTTCGCGGTTGATTGTCGAATGACTTCCGTCGTTTCATTCGGTGTCCTCCTCCCCTGATCAGAGCAAGCATCTGGTCCTGCTGTGGTGGGTTACCTCATCGTGGGTATTTAGGGCACAAGCTCACCCTCAGGTTCAGAAATCTGCATCGTAAGCAATTGCCAGTAGAACTCTGGCTTTCGAATATTTCCTTTGAGACCCATGGTGCCAGCAGTATGCCTGACAATTGTCCTTCGCTGCCTGATTTGCCGTGTCTGTTTGATCCTGATGAGCCGGATTTGCTGTCGCTTGTGTCGGCTGGCTCAGAGATGGATGGCCTGTAGCCTTGTATGCCACCTTTGGCGGACGAGTCAGTAGGATGTTTCTGCTGCTGTGGTTGCTGCTGTTGTTGCTGCTGGGGATTCTTGTTTCGACATGTGTAACTTCCGAGGCAGTGGCCATATCGAAGATTTCGTCCAGGGTGTCAAATGTGCCGCAGGCGGGCGTCATTGGTCCAACTTTGTTCTTGACAGAGTTGTGGAGGCCTGCCCAGGCAATATTGTGGAGCACTTCTTCATTCTTCTGTAGATTGCACTGAACCGGTCTCTGAGTAGCTTTCACACGACCTGCACAGGCTCTGACCGATTCGTGTGAAGATTGTACGGATTGCTGCATCAGCGTAATCACCGCCACATGACGTCTATCCGCATCCCCATAAGTATTGGCCATCTCCTGTTAAAAGAGGTTGAAGTCCTGTGGGCATGGGCCGGATTCCGCAAATACATTACCCGCCCGGTCCGAAGCGTCTGTCAGCACCATCTGTCGGAGGGCCGGGGTTTGGTGATTGCCCCAGGCATCCAGAAGAGAGATCACGTATTTCACGTGATCGGGTCCACCGTGTGCGAAAATGTGGCCGTGGGAGTCGAAATTTCAGCATATCCAGCGCAGAACTCTGTCCAGCTCTTTCGCACCGCCGCAGTACCCGATGTGGTCTACCATCCTGTAGATATTCGGTCTTGGGTCTGCAATGCTCTGTTTGGCGCTGTTGGTGTGTTTGGCAGCCCATTGATCCCGTTTGGAAGCCATTTGTTCCTGTTTGGCCACCATCCTCTCCCGTTCAACTGTGTGTTCGGCTTTCCACTGGGCTAGGCGTTCAAGCAGTATTTCCAACATCAACCGGTTTGAGTCGCAATGTCTAGCCGATCCTCATTGGCATTTGGGAACGGAGATCACCACTAGGGTTGTTGATCTGGCTCTCTTCATCTCTTCAACCTCCGGGGTGATTGTTGAGGCCATTGTGGAGGTCATTGTCATAATCAATCTCGTCCTCATGTAGGACTGTGGGAGTAGTGCATTCGGCTGTCGATGCCGCTGCTTCCAGAGTGTCATCGCTCTGATGGATGTCAGTGACGCACAATTGAGTTCAGGTGGACTTCTTGGGAGGCATGTTCTTTGATGAAATGCGTTGCTGAATGGCGACAAGTCAAAAGGAGTAAATCGTGAGATCCCGTGAGCGAAACGTATTCAATTCATTCACAGTGATCATAGTGTAAGGCCGTATATTGGTACATGGCCTCGTATCAGCGTATATAGGAGGATACAGTTGCACACATGGATGTGGTAATATAGTAGAGTACTTGATAGGTAAGTTTATTGCGGGCGATCTTGGAGAGATCACGTGTCATCTGTATCAGGTTGCCGCTACCCAGCCCTGGACATGTCTTGTGCCACTGGTGAGAACCTACTCATTACTGCCATTACATGTGGGCTGCTTCTTGATTGGCTGTGTGGTTTTGGATTACGTCTTAGTGGCTGCGATCCTGAGTATTATATCTATAGAAGTGCTTTGTCAAGCTCTCTTTACCTGCAGCAGCTTGGTAATAGGCACCCCATTGTTTCCCTGAATACCACATCCCCAGTGTTGTGGTTTGTATTGGCCAGAATGTCACACCTGAAGTACTGCTTGGTCATAATGCTGTACACAATATATACACCAGAAGTGGCTCTATGTTAAATGTACTGTCATTTGTCTTTTGGAATATGCAGAAATACCCAGCATCTGAACACAGGGAGATGTATTGAAAATGGGTTTCTCCCATACTATACCTTGTATGAGGCTTTATAATCTACCAAACATGTGAGTCTATTTCTTGAGATAGACTGCCATTGAGATTGTAAATGCCCAGTACATCATTGAAAGTCCAGTATTGTCCAACCTATATCATCTGCACTCTAGAATCATCTGCTTAGCATGTGTAATAACTTGATGTGATTGGAGTGTTTGTTGTGTAGTTGTTGCATATAAAAGCCCTTCTGGTTTTATGTATTCTCTGAACTTCTTTACCCACAAAAGTGCACATTGACAATAGGTTGTGCTACTTGTGCAGACCTACACCTGCAGCTCATAGAAAGCTTCCTTTGTACCCTTACCCAACATGCAGCCTGTAGTCATCTGTAGTCGATTCATAGAGATGTGTGTGTGGGCCCAGGAACCTATACACTGCTGGCAGTTGGAAATGAACCTCTATCTGTCATTACTGCCTGCAGTCTTCACTGAGATACTGGTACTGTACACACTGTTGCTGCGAGTCCACTGTACAGGCTGCTGGTCCTTGGGAGCCTCCTTGGGAGCCTGCTTAATCGCTAGCTTCATAGCCTACTTAAGAGCCTGATTGCGAGTGCCGTATGTGAGAAAGCTGTGCTTTGTGTAGATGAGAGTTTTCATTGTGATAGTTTGGCTAATGGAAAACTCTCAGTTTGTAGCAGCTTTGGCCAACAAAAGGCTCTAATTCTGTGGAAACTTTGATGCTGACATTAATGTAGCCAATCTACTTGTTTAAATGCTTCAGCTTGTATCCCTTTGCTGGTAACCGGGTTTGGGCCCACAGATGGGCCCGCTTTTAAAATACACATCACCCAACTACAATCCAGCCAAATGCCCCCAGAATCAATAAAAATACTCTACATATGGTGAAATTCATAAAAACAATTTTGTTTGGGTGTGAAACACAAAGCCTCATTGCAGTGCTCACACTTTATACTGGTTTTCATGTCTTCTCCACTACCATCCTGACTTCTTCTCCACCTGCAGAGGAAACAATCTGCTCTACTCTTCATCGAAAGTGGGGAATGCATTCCTGGTACCTTCTGGCCGAGGTGAAGGGTGGTGTGCTTGGTAACTGGCCTGGTAGGCAGTGGGGGCAAGGCAGATTGTGTGGCGGGAGCCAACCGTGTGATTTTTTGTGAAGCCGCAATGCAGGAGGAACTTATCATAGTTGATGGACTTCCAGGTTGCAGAAGGTCATGCACAATGGAGAGACGGAAGTCAAAGTGCTCCACAGTGTGCTCTATGTTTGCTGGACGATCTCAATAGATTTTGAGGCTATTGATGAGCGCCAAGAAGGCAAGCCTTCAGGAGTTTCAGTTGGTGAATTGTATGGAGACACAAGGAAGAAGTGGCAGATTTCCTGAAAGTGAGTCTTGCCAAGGTAGGCTGCTGGTGGTAATCCATCCTTGGGAAGGTAAACTCCATCATTCATCCAGTACCTCTCAGGAGGAACTCCAATAAGACCCATATGAATTTGAATTGCCAGCCAGAGAAAAAGCTCTTGGGCAGTAACTGGCTGCCAGGAATGCTGCCGCTCCTTCTCTGGCCCAAGAAGTTGCTGCTGGGCATAGGAATTGGTGTTGGCTACAAGCTGTCCCATAATGGAGTTGGTAAAAATGAGTTTGAAGATTTGAATTGGAGTAATGGCATCCAGCGCAGAGAATGAGATGGGCAAACAGTTCCAGGCTTTGTGAGGGGGGACAATTGGTTATGAAGGGTTGAATGGGGGAAGCTCAGGAAGATCTGTCAGATTTTGAATTGGTTTTTTGAGTGATTTCTAACACCGCTTGGCCGAGTGATCAGCTGCGATTGACCCAGCTCGCTCCATATATGACTTGTCTGAGGAGCTATAATTATCATCAAGGTTGAGCATTGCAGGTGGAGCTTCGGTAGTGGGTCAACACACATCAGGTTTCATGATTGGTCAGTGCTGTACCACTGTAGGTGGTGGTAGAGATTGGGAGGAGGTGCGCTGTAGACAAGAGTGATCATCCATGATGCGACCCTTGGCACTTTGTTTTTTTACATTTTTCAGTGAAGATGATGGAAATGAGAGTATAAGTGGTGGGGGTAGGTAGTTGACATTAAGATTCCGAGGTCTGAGGGCTTCTCTGCTCATGGTTGTTGTGGTGTGGTAGATGGGAAGTGGGAAGGTGGTTGCCACTGGGCTGGAGGATGGTACTCTCACAATCTCCAAAGTACTGCTATTTATATGTAACTCAGCACCACAGAACTTGTCACACTGCCACAAGAATTCATAAATAGAAGCTTCTACTAGTTATCTTTCAATTCATAATATTCTAGGGGGGGGTTTAAGTGGGTGGCTGTGTTGTTATAAGCGAC
>Ga0307512_10003826_pt1 | contig 16969 bp, 14 predicted proteins | sample 14_EM_MG_FD_200267 | JGI IMG/M metagenome (GOLD analysis project Ga0307512, IMG submission 200267) | Populus trichocarpa ectomycorrhiza microbial communities from riparian zone in the Pacific Northwest, United States - 14_EM | ecosystem: Host-associated > Plants > Roots > Unclassified | place...
CGGGCACGAGCACGACAATCCGCTCCTCGACCATGTGGCCGACCTGCGCGCCTCCACGCCCACCGACGCCGCCAAGAAGGTCGTCCCGGACGTCGGCGAGGAGTACGAGCGGGTGCGGATGCTGCGGGACCGGGCCCGGCGGTGCGTGGAGGCGATCGTCGAGCGGGAGGCGCGCGGGCTCGCCCACGCGCTCGCCCGGCCCTCGATAGAGGATCCGCACCGGATGATCGACGAGCGGGCCGACCATGTCGCGTCCCTGGCCGAGCGCTCGCGGCGCACCCTCGGGCATCTCCTCGACCGTGCCGACTCCGAGCTGACGCACACACACGCGCGCGTGGTGGCCCTCTCCCCCGCCGCCACCCTGAAGCGCGGGTACGCCGTGCTGCAGCGGGCCGACGGGCATGTCGTCCGCGACCCGGCCGAGGTCAGTGCGGACGAGACGCTGCGGGCGCGGGTCTCCGAGGGCGAGTTCTCCGTACGAGTCGATGCATAGGGTGGGCGGATGACCAGCAAGGTGGCAGAAGAGGCGCTCGGTTACGAGCAGGCCCGGGACGAGCTGATCGAGGTCGTACGACGGCTCGAGGCGGGCGGTACGACGCTGGAGGAGTCCCTCGCGCTCTGGGAGCGGGGCGAGGAGCTGGCCAAGGTGTGCCGGCGCTGGCTGGACGGGGCCCGGGCACGGCTGGACGCGGCACTGGCCGAGGAGGAACAAGCGGGCGGCGCAGAGGCCGAGTAGCCGTTCATCTCGAAGAGATCTGTGAAGCGGATCACTACGCCCCGCTTTTTGTTGAACCTTGAACCTTCCCTGACGTACCGTCGTGCCGTCAGCTGAACCGGACCGCGGTCCGGTTCTCCGGTTCCAGGTTACCCCGAGGAAGTCCACGCATGTCTCTCGTTCTCGACCCCACCGCCCAGGACCTGCTCTTCCGAGAGGCCCGCACCGCGAACACCTTCACCGACGAGCCCGTGACCGACGAGCAGGTGCAGGCGATCTACAACCTGGTCAAGTACGGCCCGACCTCCATGAACCAGTCGCCCCTGCGCGTCACGCTGGTCCGCTCCGCCGAGGCCCGCGAGCGTCTCGTGCAGCACCTGGCCGAGGGCAACCAGAAGAAGACCGCCGCCGCTCCGCTGGTCGCGATCCTCTCCGCGGACAACGAGTTCCACGAGGAACTGCCGACCCTGTTCCCGCACTTCCCGCAGGCCAAGGACGCCGTCTTCGGTGACCGTGCGGTCCGCGAGGGCAATGCCGCGCTGAACGCCGCCCTCCAGGCCGCGTACTTCATCATCGGCATCCGTGCCGCCGGGCTCGCCGCCGGCCCGATGACCGGTCTCGACTTCGCGGGCGTCCAGAAGGAGTTCCTGGACGACGACCACACCCCGCTGATGGTCGTCAACATCGGCAAGCCGGGCGAGGACGCCTGGTTCCCGCGCTCCCCGCGCCTGGACTACGACGAGGTCGTCACCACGGTCTGAGCGGCCCCCTGCAGGGTCCGCGCATGACCCTCGTACGGCAGAAGGCCCCCGGCGTCACACCGCCGGGGGCCTTCTGCCATGCACATATGCATCACACGCGTACGCCTACGTCGTCTTCAGCGCCTGCGCCATCGCCGTCAGCTGCTGGAACGAGCCCGTGCCCGCGACCACGGTCGTCGAACTCTTCCCGGGGAGCACCAGGGCGTCGTAGCGGCCGCCGGTGTAGCGCGTCCAGGTCTTGCCGTCGATCTCCTGCGTGGCCTTGGTCGCCGTCGAGCCCTGACTGGCGTCGTCGATGAACTCCGACGGCTTCTGAGTCGACTGCTCGATCTGCACGTACTGATCGTCGGGGGCGTGGAAGCCCAGATGCCAGGCGTCGAAGTTGTCGCCCTGGAAGCGGACCGAGGTGGCCTTCCAGTCCTTGGACAGGCCCTCGGGGGCGGCCACCGGGTAGGCCGCGGCGCGGCGCGCCGTGAGCAGCTCGACGCGGTAGTCGACCCGCTTGATGTCCGGAGCCGAGTCGTCGTGCGGGATGAAGACGTAGATGAGCGCCGCCGCGATCCCGATGAGGCCCAGGGAGAGGATCATGTCCCGGACCGTCTTCTGCTTGCCGTTCGAACCTGCCACGCCCCTATCGTCGCAGGTGCCCGGCCCGCTCATCCGTGGGGTCCCCTGCTCATTTTGTCGGACTGACGATAGAGTCAAGGGTCGAACCCTCATCCGGCCGTCGTCGTATCAGAAAGGTGCGCCTCGATGACCGAGCAACATCACTTGCCGTCCGAACTCGAAGTCCCCAGTGAAGCCCCCGACCGCAACCTCGCCCTCGAGCTCGTCCGGGTGACCGAAGCCGCCGCGATGGCCGCGGGCCGCTGGGTCGGGCGGGGCGACAAGAACGGCGCCGACGGTGCCGCGGTGCGCGCCATGCGGACCCTCGTCTCCACCGTGTCGATGAACGGCGTGGTCGTCATCGGTGAGGGCGAGAAGGACGAGGCCCCGATGCTCTTCAACGGGGAGCGCGTCGGCGACGGGACCGGACCGGAGTGCGACATCGCCGTCGACCCGATCGACGGGACGACACTGACGGCCAAGGGCATGCCGAACGCCATTGCCGTGCTGGCCGCCGCCGACCGCGGGTCGATGTTCGACCCGTCCGCCGTCTTCTACATGGACAAACTGGTCACGGGCCCCGAGGCCGCGGACTTCGTCGACATCGACGCACCGGTCTCGGTGAACATCCGCCGGGTCGCCAAGGCCAAGCGGTCCACGCCCGAGGACGTGACCGTGGTGATCCTCGACCGGCCCCGGCACGAGGGGATCATCAAGGAGATCCGGGAGGCCGGGGCGCGGATCAAGCTGATCTCCGACGGGGATGTCGCCGGCTCGATCTACGCGCTGCGCGAGGGTACCGGCGTCGACATGCTGCTCGGCATCGGCGGTACGCCCGAGGGCATCATCTCGGCCTGTGCGGTGAAGTGCCTGGGCGGGACGATTCAGGGCAAGCTGTGGCCGAAGGACGACGAGGAGCGGGCGCGGGCGATCGATGCCGGGCACGATCTGGATCGGGTGCTGACGACCGACGACCTGGTGTCCGGGGAGAATGTCTTCTTTGTCGCCACCGGGATCACCGATGGCGAGTTGCTGCGGGGTGTGCGGTATCGGTCGGAGAACGCGACCACCGACTCGATCGTGATGCGGTCGAAGTCGGGGACGGTTCGGCGGATCGACTCGGAGCATCGGCTCAGCAAGCTGCGGGCGTACAGCGCGATTGATTTCGATCGCGCCAAATAGGTCGGGACTGCGGGCAATTGGGCGACCGCGAGTTTTGTGTGGCCGGTCGCGCAGTTCCCCGCGCCCCTAGAGGCAGGAACAGTCACCCGGCATGAAAAGGGCGCCCCCTGGTGCGGAAGGGGGCGCCCCTTTCACGTGTTCTTCAGCGGCCTAGCCCGCCGCTGCTATGCGGTCCGCGCGCGCCGCGTTCTTCAATTCCATTTCGCGGCGGCGGCGTCGGGCCAGGACGACACGGCGTTCGGCGGCGGTGAGACCGCCCCAGACGCCGTACGGCTCGGGTTGCAGCAGCGCGTGCTCGCGGCACTCGACCATGACGGGGCAGCGGGCACAGACGCGCTTTGCCGCCTCCTCGCGGGAGAGCCGGGCGGCGGTGGGTTCCTTTGAGGGGGCGAAGAACAGGCCTGCCTCGTCGCGCCGGCACACCGCCTCGGTGTGCCATGGAGCGTCTTGGTCCCTGTCCCGCACTGGCACCCGCTGGGCCGGAACGGCAGCTACCTGCAGGGACGAATGCGGCGGTTGCAGCACGGTCTACTCCTGACGACGGCTTCGCGAGCGAGCGACGATGCAGCAAGGCCTACCCGCTGTGCGCGTGCCTATGCACTGAGTTCCCAACCGCTGAACTTCGGGTGCTCGCGCACACCGCCGAACTCCGGCCGCGGGTGGACCAATTCCCTCCGAACACGGCCGGATTCGCAACCGTCAACGATCCAGGTGTTTGCGCAAACTCCTGGTGCTCTTGTCGATGTTGTGCTGAACCCGATCGAGAATGTCGGCGACAAGTTTGCCCCGCTTCGGTCGCGCCTCGACGTTACCCAGCACGGCCCACCCGTCGACATAGACGACCGGAGCGTCCGGATCGGTCGAATCGACGGTGTCCACCTCGAAGTTGCCGAGCACGCCGCCACCGGTGCCGCGCAGCGAGATGTTCTCCGGGACGCGGATCTCGACGTTGCCGAAGACCGAGATCGTCTTGATCACGACCTGCTGGTACTCGAAGAGCGCCTCGCTGAGGTCTATGTCCACGGTGCCGAAGATCGCGTACGCATGGATACGGCGTCCGGCACGCCAGCGGCCCTTGCGGGTGGCGCTGCTGAACACCGCCACCACGTTGTCGTCCGGGTCGGCCGGGATCGCGCCCACCGAGGGGCGGTTGGGGGCGGCGGCGAACCCGGGGGCCGCGCGGTGCTGGTGGGCGGCCGGCAGGTCCCGTATGAAAACCTCCAGCTCGCCGACCGTCTTGGCGGCGAGCACGCCCTCCACGCGCTCGGCGTGCTCGTCGGCGGTCAGGCGGCCCTCGGCGAGGGCGTCGCGCAGGATGTCGGCGATGCGGTCGCGGTCGGCGTCCGAGGCGCGCAGTTCGGCCACCGCGGGCGCGGGTTCGGTGTGCTTCTGAAGGTCCACGACAGCAGCGTACCGAAACGCGATAGATCGCGACTAGCCCTCATCCGGACCTGTGGAAAACCCATACAGTTCTCGAACTGAGCCTTACCTCACAAGCTCCCTGTCAGCGGCAGGTTCTACGCTGGTGAGCGCCCGCCAGCGTCGGCGGGTCGCCGTCTGTCGAGTGAGGAATGGGCTGAGATGCCTGAGTTCGCGTACACCGATCTGCTCCCCACGGGAGAGGACACCACCCCCTACCGGCTGGTGACCTCCGAGGGTGTGTCCACCTTCGAGGCCGACGGGCGGACGTTCCTCAAGGTGGAGCCGGAGGCGCTGCGCAAGCTCGCCGAGGAGGCCATCCACGACATCCAGCACTACCTGCGGCCCGCGCACCTCGCCCAGCTGCGGCGCATCATCGACGACCCGGAGGCCTCCGGCAACGACAAGTTCGTCGCGCTGGACCTGCTGAAGAACGCCAACATCGCGGCCGCCGGCGTGCTGCCGATGTGCCAGGACACCGGCACGGCGATCGTCATGGGCAAGCGCGGGCAGAACGTGCTCACCGGGGGCGGCGACGAGGCGGCCCTCTCGCGCGGAATCTACGACGCGTACAAGAACCTCAATCTGCGCTACTCGCAGATGGCTCCGCTCACCATGTGGGACGAGAAGAACACCGGCTCCAACCTGCCGGCGCAGATCGAGCTCTACGCCACCGACGGCGGCGCGTACAAGTTCCTGATCATGGCGAAGGGCGGCGGCTCCGCCAACAAGTCCTTCCTGTACCAGGAGACGAAGGCCGTCCTGAACGAGGCCTCCATGATGAAGTTCCTGGAGGAGAAGATCCGTTCGCTGGGTACGGCCGCCTGTCCGCCGTACCACCTGGCGATCGTGGTGGGCGGTACGAGCGCCGAGTATGCGCTGAAGACGGCGAAGTACGCCTCCGCGCACTACCTGGACGAGATCCCCGCCGAGGGCTCAGAGCTCGGTCACGGCTTCCGGGACAAGGAGCTGGAGGAGAAGGTCTTCGAGCTGACGCAGAAGATCGGGATCGGCGCGCAGTTCGGCGGCAAGTACTTCTGCCACGACGTGCGCGTGGTGCGGCTGCCGCGGCACGGTGCGTCGTGCCCCGTCGCGATCGCCGTGTCCTGCTCCGCCGACCGCCAGGCCGTCGCGAAGATCACGGCGGAGGGCGTCTTCCTGGAGCAGCTGGAGACGGACCCGGCGCGGTTCCTGCCGGAGACGACCGACGAGCACCTCGAAGCCGACGGTGACGTGGTGCGCATCGACCTCAACCAGCCGATGGACGACATCCTCGCGGAGCTCACCAAGTACCCGGTCAAGACGCGGCTGTCCCTGTCCGGCCCGCTGGTCGTCGCCCGCGACATTGCGCACGCCAAGATCAAGGAACGCCTTGACGCGGGTGAGGGGATGCCGCAGTACCTGAAGGACCATCCGGTGTACTACGCGGGTCCGGCGAAGACGCCCGAGGGCTACGCGTCCGGTTCGTTCGGGCCGACGACGGCCGGCCGCATGGACTCCTACGTCGAGCAGTTCCAGGCGGCGGGGGGCTCGAAGGTCATGCTCGCCAAGGGCAACCGCAGCAAGCAGGTCACGGACGCGTGCGACGCGCACGGCGGCTTCTACCTCGGGTCCATCGGCGGGCCGGCCGCCCGTCTCGCCCAGGACTGCATCAAGAAGGTCGAGGTCGTCGAGTACGAGGAGCTCGGCATGGAGGCCGTCTGGAAGATCGAGGTCGAGGACTTCCCGGCGTTCGTCGTGGTCGACGACAAGGGCAACGACTTCTTCCAGGATCCGGCGCCCGCGCCGACGTTCACGTCGATTCCGGTGCGGGGGCCCGGGCTGGCCTAGGCCTGGCCCAGGCCCTGTCGTCCCGGGATGCCGTACGACATCGCCGTACGGCATCGGTGAATACCTGGATGCCGTCCCACTTCGTCCCAGGAACGGGAGGGACGGCATCTTTGCGAACTTCGCCGGAAACGCTCCGTGCTGACTGGATCGCAGCCCGTGATCCGCAGGTCATCTCGGAGGGACAACCCATGATTCGACGCACACTGCGCAGTGGCCTCGTGGCCGCGTTCGCGGTCGTCGCCGTCTTCCCGGTGGCGGCCGTCGCCTCCGCCGGGCCGGCCGCGCAGGCCCACGCCTGGAACTCCACTCCCCCGCAGCTCTCCGTGCCGGGGTGGCAGCCGATCGCCACGCCGTCCACACTGCCCGTCAGGCCGAAGGCACCGAAGCGCCACGGTCACCACCACGCGAAGGCCCACGCCGCCCGCCACCACCGCCAGATCCGGCACATCCACGGCATCCGGCACATCGTCGCGACCCACACCTGGGGCTACGTCACCACCCGCCACCTGCCGCTGAACGTCCGGTCCGGGCCGGGCACCGGCCACTCCATCGTCGGCTCGCGGCCGGCCGGCGGCAGCGTGGCCCTCACCTGCAAGGTGCGGGGTTCCGGCGTCCGCGGCAACCACCGCTGGTACAAGCTCACCCACCACAAGGGCTACGTCTCCGCCCGCTACGTGAACAACCTCAGCACCGTCCGCTGGTGCTGACGGCCCCTCGACCGCACCACCGATGATCTCCGGTGCCTCCTGGCGGGCCATGGGAAGCCCGCCGGGAGGCACCGGCCGGTAAATCGGCCGATCACACCCCCGATTGGTGTAATCGCAGGTCAACTCGGTCAACTCCCCTTCATATTCCGGTGATCGCGGTATGACCGGGCACCGTCGCCGGGAACACATCAGGGCGGTCACCCCGGCATGGCGAGGGAGCGAGATGGAGAGCCACGTGACGGTCAAGAGGCAGCCACTGCCCGACGCGTCGCAGGACGAAGCGCGACTCCTGACGGAGCGGCTGCGTGCCCTCAAGCAGCGGACAGGGCTGAGCCTGGCCGCACTGGCCACCGTCACCCCCTTCAGCAAGTCGACCTGGCACCGCTATCTGAACGGCGACCAGTTCCCGCCCCGGGCGGCAGTCGTGGCGCTCGGCCGGCTCGCGGACGCCGAACCCGGCCCGCTGCTCGCCCTGTGGGACGCCGTCTCCCGGGCGCAGGCCGGCGAGGCGGCCACCGCGAAACGGCAGCCGGTCCCGCCCGCGCCACCCGTCGCCGTACGGCGCCGCCGCATCCGCCGGCCGAGTCGTGCCCTCGTCGCCCTCGCCACCATGGCCGCCACTGTGGCGGTCACCGCGGGCGCCGCGGACGTACTGGACCCCGACCACGCCACGACGACCAGGACGGCCGCCTCGTGCCACGACAGCGACTGCCAGGGGGAACTCCCGACCTCCGAGACCTGCGACCGGGACGCGCACACGGAGAGCAGGGTCGTCAGAGCCGCCGAGGTCGTGCTGCTGCGGTTCTCGCCGTCCTGCGCCACGGTCTGGTCCCAGCTGCACACCCGGACGGGCGGGGCGCGGGAGATCTCGATCAGGTCGGGCCAGGACGAGCTGTCCGCGGAGTACCCGGGCGACAAGTCGGACGGATACACCAGCCCGATGCTGGCCGCGTCGGACCCGCGCGGGGCACAGGCGTGCGCCGAGGTGGCCGGAAAGCCCGCGTGCACCGGCCGGTTCGGCGTTCCGGGCCACTGACGGCCCGGCGGGCCACCCCGAGCTCCTCGACGAACTGGGCCGCCCTGACGAACAGCTCCGCCCCCGCTGACCAGCGGCGCCGGGAACACCCCGGGCCTGCTGGATGCTGTCCTGGATGGAGGTGTCCTGAATGGCAGACAGCCAGCATGAAGTCCCCTACCGGATCGAGCACGACTCCATGGGCGAGGTCCGCGTCCCCGGCGGCGCCAAGTGGCGGGCCCAGACGCAGCGTGCCGTCGAGAACTTTCCCATCTCGGGTCAGCGCATCGAGCGCGCCCACATCGAGGCGCTCGCCCGCATCAAGGGCGCCGCGGCGAAGGTCAACGCGCGGCTCGGCGTGCTCGACAAGGACATCGCCGAGGCGATCCAGGAGGCGGCCGGGGAGGTCGCCCGGGGGGACTGGGACGAGCACTTCCCGATCGACGTCTTCCAGACGGGTTCCGGCACCTCGTCCAACATGAACACCAACGAGGTCGTCGCCACGCTGGCCACCGAGCGGCTCGGCCGGGACGTACACCCCAATGACCACGTCAACGCCTCGCAGTCGTCCAACGACGTCTTCCCGTCGTCCATCCACATCGCCGCCACCGCCGCCGTCACCCGCGATCTCGTCCCGGCCCTGGAGCACCTCGCCGCCTCGCTGGAGCGCAAGTCCGAGGAGTTCGCCGATGTCGTGAAGTCGGGACGGACCCATCTCATGGACGCCACGCCGGTGACCCTGGGGCAGGAGTTCGGCGGCTACGCGGCCCAGATCCGGTACGGCGTCGAGCGGCTCCACGCCTCCCTCCCCCGCCTCGCCGAGCTGCCCCTCGGGGGGACGGCGGTCGGGACCGGCATCAACACTCCGCCCGGCTTCTCCGCCGCCGTCATCGCCGAGGTCGCCCGCGTCACGGGACTTCCGCTCACCGAGGCCCGAAACCACTTCGAGGCGCAGGGCGCGCGGGACGGGATCGTCGAGACCAGCGGACAGCTCAAGACCATCGCCGTCGGGCTGACCAAGATCGCCAACGATCTGCGGTGGATGGCGTCCGGACCCCGGACCGGGCTCGCCGAGATCGCCCTGCCCGATCTCCAGCCCGGATCGTCGATCATGCCGGGCAAGGTCAATCCGGTGATCCCCGAGGCCGTGCTCATGGTCGCCGTCCAGGTCACCGGCAACGACACCACCGTCGCCGCCGCCGGAGCCGCCGGCAACTTCGAGCTCAATGTGATGCTGCCGGTCATCGCCAAGAACGTCCTGGAGTCGATCCGGCTGCTCGCCAACGTCTCCCGGCTGCTCGCCGACCGGACCGTGGACGGAATCACCGCGAACCGGGAGCGGGCGCGCGAGTACGCGGAGTCGTCGCCCTCCGTGGTCACCCCGCTCAACAAGTACATCGGGTACGAGGAGGCCGCGAAGGTCGCCAAGAAGGCCCTTGCGGAGCGGAAGACCATCCGTCAAGTCGTCCTGGAGAGCGGGTACGTGGAGCGCGGCGACCTGACCGTGGACCAGCTGGACGAGGCGCTGGATGTCCTGCGGATGACACATCCGTAACCAATCGTCGCCCCGGTGAGAACCGTGACGCGCGCCGCAGCGTCGTATGCCTGTGGCACCTAATATCTGTGCATGACAGACGGTGGAGCGGTGAGAGCGGAAGTGGAAGCGGGCGGATCGACGGGCTTCTGGACCCCCGGGACACAGATCCTGTGGCGCTACCGGGAGAACGCCGGCGAGCGCTTCCACATCGCACGCCCCGTCACCGTGGTCCGCGACGACGCCGAACTGCTCGCCGTCTGGCTGGCACCCGGTACCGAGTGCGTGAGGCCCGTCCTCGCCGACGGCACGCCCGTGCACGTCGAGCCCCTCGAGACCCGCTACACCAAGCCCCGCACGGTCCAGCTCGACCGCTGGTTCGGCACGGGTGTGCTGAAGCTCGCCCGGCCCGGCGAGCCCTGGTCGGTGTGGCTGTTCTGGGAGCCGGGCTGGCAGTTCAAGAACTGGTATGTGAATCTTGAGACCCCGCTGGTGCGTTGGGACGGCGGGGTCGACTCCGAGGACCACTTCCTCGACATCTCCGTGCACCCGGACCGCAGTTGGCACTGGCGCGACGAGGACGAGTTTGCGCAGGCCCAGCGGGACGGGCTGATGGGTGATCACGTGGCCGAACAGGTACGGGAGGCGGGGCGGTCCGCTGTGGAGGTGATCCGCGCCTGGGGCCCGCCGTTCAGCGACGGCTGGCAGCACTGGCGCCCGGATCCGTCCTGGGCTGTACCTTCTTTGCCGGAGGACTGGGACCGTACGCCCGCGCACGTGTCCACATGAGACCCTTGATGCGCCCCCGGTACACAACCGTAGGATCGTCCTCCGCAAGGGTGCGCAGTAGCAACTCCCGGAGCATGCGCTGGGCTTGACCGATCGTCACCGAGGGGCGGCAGGACGTGAGCGAGGGGTACGAGGGCAGCATCGGTGGGATCGGCGACGCCGGCCCCGAGGGCCGCACAGGATTCGCCGATGGCACAGAAACAGCCTCTGACCACGCGGGAATTCCGTTCCGGGGACACGTATTCCGGGTATCGGGATTCCTGCGGGACGAACTGCGCTCACGATGCGCAGCCCCGGACGGACGGATTCGACACGCGTGACGGAGCACCCCATGTCCTTCGAGCGCCCGCAGCCGGGCGCCGACCCCACGGACCCCCGCGGGGCGCTCCTGCACACCCCGACGCCGGTACCCCCCGCCCCAGCCGCCGCCTTACCGGCACAGGGACGCACCGGGGAAACGCCGTCGACGCCGGGAACGGCCACGCCGTGCGGCAAGGGAAAGGATCCGGCCTCGCCCCCCTCCGACACCACCGGCCCCGAGCACTCGCAGCCCGCCGCCGTCGAACCTGACACGCATCGCCCGCGCCCTGTGCCCGAGTCCATCCCGGACCAGCCCGGCAGCCCGCAGGACCGGGCGGCGCAGGGCGCCGGCGGCCAGGAGCGCCGTATGGGGCAGGGAGTGACGCCCGGGCAGCCCACACCCATGCGGCGCGATGGCGACCGGCTGCGGTTCGTGGGCGCCGCGACGCGGCGGATCGCCCGCGGCATCGACCTCGACGAGATCGTCATGGGGCTGTGCCGGGCGACCGTGCCGACGTTCTCCGACGCGATCCTCGTCTATCTGCGCGACCCGCTGCCCGTCGGCGACGAGCGGCCCACCGGCCCGCTCCTGCTGCGGCTGCGCCGCACCGACCGGATCCCGGCGGAGCGGGACACCGAGGGCGGGTTCTCGCCGGGCATCCAGCCGGAGCCGGCCGAGCCCTCGGGGCTCGACACGGTCGGCGCCGAGCTGTGCGAGGTACGGCCGGGCAGCGCGCTCGCCGAGGTGCTGCGCGGAGTGCGCCCGGTCTTCACCGACGCGCCCGCCGCCCGCGCCGCCCTGCCCGAACTCCTGGGCGAGGGTGGAGAGTTCGTCGTACCCGGCGGGCAGCGCGCAATCCTTGCCCCGCTGCGCGGCCGGCGCCGCGTGATCGGCGCCGCGCTCTTCCTGCGCCGCCCCGAGCGCATCGCCTTCGAGGCCGACGACCTCCTCGTCGCCGCCCAGCTCGCCACGCACAGCGCGCTCGGCATCGACAAGGCGGTGCTGTACGGCCGCGAGGCGTACATCGCCGACGAACTGCAGCGCACCATGCTGCCGGAGACGCTCCCGCGGCCCACGGGCGTCCGGCTGGCCTCCCGCTACCTGCCCGCCGCCGAGACCGCGCGGGTCGGCGGCGACTGGTACGACGCGATTCCCCTGCCGGGAAGCCGGGTCGCGCTGGTCGTCGGTGACGTGATGGGCCACTCCATGACGTCGGCGGCCATCATGGGCCAGCTGCGGACGACGGCCCAGACCCTGGCCGGGCTCGACCTGCCCCCGCAGGAGGTCCTGCACCACCTCGACGAACAGGCGCAGCGCCTGGGCACCGACCGCATGGCGACCTGCCTGTACGCCGTCTACGACCCCGTATCGCACCGCATCACCATCGCCAACGCCGGCCATCCGCCGCCGGTCCTGCTGCACCTGGGCGGCCGCGCGGAGGTGCTGCGGGTGCCGCCGGGCGCACCGATCGGTGTGGGCGGTGTCGACTTCGAGGCCGTGGAGCTGGACGCCCCGGCCGGAGCGACCCTGCTCCTCTACACCGACGGGCTCGTCGAGTCCCGTCTCCGCGACGTGTGGACCGGCATAGAGCAGCTGCGCGAGAAGCTCGCCGCGACCGCGCAGCTGACCGGACCCGACCATCCGCCGCCCCTCGAGGCCCTGTGCGACGAGGTGCTCGACATGCTCGGCCCGGGCGACCGGGACGATGACATCGCGCTGCTCGCCGCCCGCTTCGACGGGATCGCGCCAAGCGACGTGGCGTACTGGTTCCTGGAGCCCGAGGACGCGGCGCCCGGCCGGGCCCGCCGGCTCGCCCGGCGCGCGCTGTCCCGCTGGGGCATGGAGGACATCAGTGACTCCGTGGAGCTGCTCGTCAGTGAGGTCGTGACGAACGCCGTGCGTTACGCGTCCCGCCCGGTCACGCTGCGGCTGCTGCGCACCGACGTGCTGCGCTGCGAAGTCGGCGACGACGTACCGCAGTTGCCCCGGCTGCGGCAGGCGCGGGCCACGGACGAGGGCGGGCGCGGCCTGTACCTGGTGAACAAGCTGGCCCGGCGGTGGGGGGCGACGCGACTGAGCACGGGCAAGGTCGTCTGGTTCGAACTGAACCGGTCGTAGCGGTCGCAACGGTCGTACGCAGCCGAAGGGCGCCCGGCGTTTCGCCGGGCGCCCTTCCGTGTTGCCTGCCTACTGCAGGCTATCCGGGTTGAGCGGATCCACCGGGCCCCCACCGTCCGTCGGAGTCGTCGACGGTGTCGTCGGCGTCTGCGAAGGCGTCTGCGACGGGGTCTGCGAGGGCGTCTGCGACGGCGTCTTGGACGGGGTCTGCGACGGTGACTCGCTCGTCGGCGTCTGGCTCGGCGTCAGCGTGGGCGTCAGTGTGGGCGTCGGCGTGTACGTCGGCTGGACCGCCGCGCCCTGCGTGGTGTCCAGGTCGAACTTGGCATTCTTCGAGGAGACGCCGAAGGTGTACGCCGCCCAGATCTGCGCCGGGAAGCCACCACCGTTGACGCGCGGCAGTCCGCCCGCCTTGTACATCGAGACCTGGGCGCCGTTCTTCTTGGACTCGCCGAACAGGCCGACCGAGGTGACCAGGTCGGGCGTGTAGCCGGTGAACCAGGCCGAGCGGTTCTCGTCGGACGTACCCGTCTTGCCGGCGACCTTGCGGCCGTCGCGGTTGGCGTTGTCCCGCACCGACACCTTGGCCGTACCGTCGTCGACCACGCCGGTCAGCACCGAGGTGACCGTGTCGGCGGCCTCCTTGCTGATGACCTGCTCGCCGATCGGCTTCGGCAGGGTGACCTGGTGCCTGCTGTTCTCGACGGCCTTGATGATGGTCGGGGTGACCTGCTTGCCGTGGTTGTCGAGGGTCGCGTACACGCCGGCCATCTGCAGCGGACTCGCGCCCATGGTGCCGAGGGTCTGGGCGGGCACCGACTTGAGGTCGCCGGTGTCCATGCCGAGCCGGCTCCCGACCTTGAGCACCTTGTCCATGCCGACGTCGACGCCCATCTGCGCGAAGACGGCGTTGACCGACTTGTTCATCGCCGTCTGGACGCTGATGTTGCCGTAGTCCTGGTCGTCCTCGTTCTCCGGGGCGAAGCCGACCTTGGACCCGTTGTCCACGACCTGGCGCTTGCTCGTACCGTCGTAGATCGTGTTCGCGGTGATCGGCTTGCCGGTCTGTGTCTCGGCGGCCTCGTCCAGGGCGGCGGCGAGGATGACCGGCTTGAACGTCGACGCGGGCTGGTAGTCCGTGCGGGTCGCGTTGTTGCGGAAGTGCTTGTAGTAGTCCGTGCCGCCGTACATCGCGACGACCGCGCCGTTCTTCGGGTTCACGGACACGGCACCGGCCTGGACGTCCGCGTCGACCGAGCGCTTCTTCGCGTCGAGCTTGCTGGTCAGCTGGGACTTGGCGGACTTCTCCAGCGCCGCCTGCTTCTTCTTGTCGATATTGAGCGTGATGGTCCAGCCGCCGGCCTTGACCAGGTTCACGGCGTCATTGATGTTGTCGGAGGTGCCCTGGGCGACCAGCTGCTTGGCGAGTTGGTTGTTGGCCGCGTCCACCAGATAGCCGCTCTGGCCGCCCATGCCGGGCGCGCCCTTGGGGGCCTTGGGGATCGGGAACTTCATGGCCTCGCGCTCGGTCTTGTCCAGCCAGCCCTCCTCGACCATGTTGTCGAGGACGTAGTTCCAGCGGGCCTGCACCAGCTTCTTGCCGGTGTCGGACGCGATCGCCCAGTCGTACTGGTTGGGCGCCTGGAGGAGCGCGGCGAGGTAGGCGCCCTGCTTGACCGAGAGCTTCTCGGCGTCGACGTGGTAGTAGGCCTGGGCGGCCGCCTGGATGCCGTAGGCGCCGCGGCCGTAGTAGCTGGTGTTGATGTAGCCGGCGAGGATGTAGTCCTTGGACTTCGTGCGGTCCAGCTTCAGCGAGATGACCAGTTCCTTCAGCTTGCGCGTGACGGTCTGGTTCTGCGTCAGGTAGTAGTTCTTGACGTACTGCTGGGTGATCGTCGAACCGCCCTGGGCACCCTTGCCGGAGACCGTGTTGAGCAGACCGCGGGCGGTGCCCTTGAGGTCGACGCCGTTGTCCTTGTAGAAGGTCTTGTTCTCAGCGGCGACGAAGGTCCGCTGGACGCCCTTGGGTACCTTCGCCAGGTCCACGATCTCGCGGTTGCGCTCACCGTCGCGGGTCAGCAGCGAGCCGTCGCTGTACTTGTAGACGTTGCTCTGCAGCGTCGCGTCGGCGTTGCCCTTGGGAATGCCGATCATCATGTACAGCGCGAGGAAGGCGCCCATGCCGAGCAGGCACACCCCGAAGAAGGTCCCGACGATCTTCTTCCAGGTGAACAGCCGGCGTATGAAGCTCCTGCCGTCCTTGCCCGCCTTGCCCTTGCCCTGGGCCGCACGGCGCGCCGCGGCGCGGCCCCCGACGACCGTGACCGGCTCCTCCGGAGAGGTTGTGGGTGCCGCCGCCGCGGACGAGCGCGGGGGCGCCGCGCGGCGGCCACCGCGCTGTCGCGCTCGTCTGTCTTCCGCCCGTCCCATTGGTCCGTTCCGCTCCGCTTCGTTCGTGTGTGCTCATGCACCACACAGGTTCGCCGCTCAGGTCAGCTCAGAAAGCTAACACCGGGACATGTGGCAAAGGTCCGTCGATCCGGTCTTTTACGGACGTGAGAATCAGCACCCACCCCAACGGAACCGACGACTGGGAGGGGTTGAGGGTTGCCCTGCGGGGTAAAGTGTTATCACTTTGATAGTACGGAGCCGGGCAGGAACGCCGGCTTCGATGCATGCGTACGAGAAGAAGCATGCGTACGAGAACGGGGAACCCCATGTCCGCACACGACTCCACACCCGCCGGCGACGTACCCGAGATGCCCGCCCCGCGCGTGCGGGAGTTCGCCGCGCACAGCATCGGCGGCGCGCTCGCGCTTCTGCTCGGGCTGCTCGGACTCCTGGCCGCCGTCGTCCTGTTCGTGGCCGCCTCGGCGAGCCCCGGCTTCGCCGTCGGCGGTGTCGTCGTCCTCATCGCCGCACTGATCTCACTGCGCGGGCTCAACACCGTCGCGCCGGGCGAGGCGCGGGTCGTGCAGCTCTTCGGGCGCTACCGGGGGACGATCCGGCAGGACGGGCTGCGCTGGGTGAACCCCTTCACCTCGCGCGCCAGGATTTCCACCCGCGTACGCAACCACGAGACCGCCGTCCTCAAGGTCAACGACGCCTACGTCAACCCGATCGAGCTCGCCGCGGTCGTGGTGTGGAAGGTGCGGGACATCGTGGAGCTGGACGAGGAGCGTAAGGCGGCGATGGTGTCCAACCTGCTGGTGGTGCTGTGCGGGGACCGGGCGCCGCAGCCCGTCCTCAACACCGGGACCTTGTACCAGTGACGGAAGCTTCCGAGGGCTCCTCGGCGGGGCGTCGGCCGCAGCAGCGCAAGCAGGTGCTGCTGCGGTTGGATCCTCTCGTCCACGAGGCGTTGGCGCGGTGGGCCGGGGACGAGCTGCGGTCCGCCAACGCTCAGATCGAGTTCCTGTTGCGGCGGGCCCTGAAGGAAGCTGGGCGGCTGCCCGGGGAGGCCGGGCCGATTCCTCGGCGTGGCCGTCCTCCGGGGGGCTCCGCCCCCAGACCCCCGTCGGCCTGAACGGCCTCGCCCTCAAACGCCGGACGGGCTGAAGTATGCCGGCGATTGCGTGTAGCAGAACCGTGACAATGGGCCCCCACCTGCACTCCTCCACACCCCGCCATGATCTACACACGGTGCGTATACACGAGGCGTATACACCGTGTGTAGAGTGCTCCGCATGTCCATCGGTCACACGCTTCTAGGGCTCCTGGAGTCCGGGCCCCGCCACGGTTACGACCTCAAGCGGGCCTTCGACGAAAAGTTCGGTCACGATCGGCCGCTGCACTACGGCCAGGTCTACTCGACGATGTCCCGCCTGCTGAAGAACGGGCTCGTCGAGGTCGACGGCATCGAGGCGGGCGGCGGTCCCGAGCGCAAGCGGTACGCGATCACCGACGCCGGGATCACCGACGTACAGCAGTGGCTCGCGACGCCGGAGAAGCCCGAGCCGTATCTGCAGTCGGCCCTCTACACCAAGGTCGTC
>Ga0307512_10003828_pt1 | contig 16964 bp, 20 predicted proteins | sample 14_EM_MG_FD_200267 | JGI IMG/M metagenome (GOLD analysis project Ga0307512, IMG submission 200267) | Populus trichocarpa ectomycorrhiza microbial communities from riparian zone in the Pacific Northwest, United States - 14_EM | ecosystem: Host-associated > Plants > Roots > Unclassified | place...
CCAGTTACTCTGAAGGCCGGCAGGAATGCCCTCCTAGGGTCTGATACTCTCCTGAAATTGACGCATCTAAGTTTACACTCCACATCCTCTCAGACACTCCTGGAGGCTTCCAGTGACTAAAATACATCTTGCTGATGTGATAGGCGGAAGTGCAGATCATGCTTGTCTTTTGGAGCAGCAGCCATATGGATGCGTATCTTGTGTAGTGGTCATTGCACAGTATATAGTATCGATCGTCTCTGAAGGTTGGTATAGAGACGGGACTGGACACATACGAATGTACAAGTTGAAAAGGCTTCGTTGTGCACTTGACTGGCACTCCAATTAACCTTTGTTTGTTCTTGGCCTGGATGCAAACTGTGCGCATTGAATCATGTGCATATATCCACCAATCAGAGTTTTGATGATGGTAGAATTGATATGGGCTAGTTGTCGGTGCCATAGTCTGGATTCTGAGATTGTGAGAGACTTTCAAGTGGACTTAGTTTTTGCTGTAGTAGGTGCTGTTGGAGGTGAGCATTCTCTCATTCTCTTTCGCCCATTCTCGGTAGTGGACGAGAGGAGTGTAGTCGTGTGGACTATAATATATATGCCACTGATTTGATTTCCGGTGAGGGTGCAGGAAGATGGCGAAGTTATGCAGCATATAGAAGTTATGCAGCATTCATCAGCAAAATGTATTTTAGTCAGAGGAAGCCTCCAGGAGTGTCTGAGACGATGTGGAGTGTAAACTTAGATGCGTCAATTTCAGGAGAGTATCAGACCCTAGGAGGGCATCCCTGCCGGCCTTCAGAGTAACTGGGAGCGTTGGCGACAGGCCTGGGAGCGCCGACGACAAGACTAGGAGCACCTGGGAGCCCCGGCGTCAAACCTGGGAGCCCCGGCAACAAGTCTGGGAGCACCTCGAATCACAGTAGAGCAGTCTGGGAAAAACAACATCTTCTTTGGGAACACTGCTGGTGCGCCTGGAAATCATAGCTACCACTTATCGTTCAACGATTTTTAAAACTCATGTATTCAGTTTGTATTCTCATCTATGTATCTATGTATCTATATAGCTACCCATCTACACACGGTATATCTGGACTGGCTGCAGGTGGTGCTTGAGAGCAATTCGAGGTGCGCCTGTACATGACGATCGAGTAAACTCAGAGATACACTCCGAGGCGGTGATCGTGCGAACTTGGAGGCCGTAATCGGGCGAGTATAAAGATCCACTTGAAGGCTGTGATCGAGCGAGTTTGGAGATGCACTTGGAGGCACTGATCAAGCGAGTGTGTAGATGCACTTGGAGGGCATGATCGTGCGAACTTGGAGGCCGTAATCGAGCGAGTTTGGAAACTGTAATCGAGCGAGTTTGGACGAGTACTGGGAGGCAGTCGATGGACGGCGCGCCGGGTGCTGAGACTCTTTTCATCAGTTAGTTAACTCGCAACCGTGGGAATGTGACAAGGTGACATTCCCTTTGAGCTCTCATGGAGAGGCACGCCGGAAGCTGAAGCTACAGCCTACATTCAGGGGTCAACTCGTAATCATGAAAATGTACGGAAGACAAACAATCTTGGGTGGAAGCTGTACTCGGTGTATGCTGTACTCGGTGTATGCTATACTCGGTGCCAACTCATGATCAAGACATGGCAAGATAGAGCGGGATGACTTAACTTTGTGTTCTGCGATGATAGTAGAGTTTTCGATGAGAAAGAGAGAGATGGGGGATGAAGTTGAGAATGATGTGGAGGATTACGAGCGGATATGAGAAATCAGCGGTACGACTTGCCTGATTGGGTTGGGATGACCTTGTATCGGTGTTATGACACACCGGATCGGGACTCGTACCTGCTGTATTGGGGATGGTAAATTGACTCGCACACGAAATTCTCTTAAGTCCCAGTTTCTCATGATGATTTCCCCCGTACCCTCTCATCTCTTTCTTTCTTGTCCTCAATTCTACTATCACCTAAGAACACGTAGTTAAGTCATCCCTCTCTATCTCTCCATGCCATGATCAAGTGTTAACACAGAGAACAGCATACACCGAGTACAGCATACACCGAGTACAGCATTCACCGAAGTACAGCATACACTGACCACTGCATACACCGCGTACTGCGTCATCCCAAGAGCGACTGTCTCCCGCTCCCAGCCAGTCTCTCATCGCTCGGCAGAGCATGTTGCACTCAATTCTCTTCAATCACACAATTACGAGTTAACTAATGAATAGAGTCTCAGCTCCCGTCGTGCCTCCCTCCCGAACTACGCCTCCAGAATGACCGCCTCCTAGTACTTCTCCAATCTCGCTCGATCATGGATTCCAAGTGCATCTCCAAACTGGCTCGATCACAGCCTCCAAGTGTATCTCTAAACTCGCTCGATTACGGCCTCCAAGTTCGTACCATAACGGCCTGCAAGTGCATCTACAAACTCGCTCGATCGCGGCCTCCAAGTGCATCTCCAAATTCGCTCGAATACAGCCTCCAGGTGTATCTCCAACCTCGCTCGATTACAGCCTCGGAGTGCATCTCTAAGTTCACTCGATCACGGTGTGGTGAAATAGTGGAGCTCGAAGGCAGACAGCCCATCATCAGCACTCTGCCGCACCTCGCATGGTATCCGAAGGGAATTCATGAGACAGCAGTTCTAGCTCGAGGAGCGTAGGAAGAGGGTGAGAGGATATGACGGGATACCCGGCCATGATGAACCACACAAATTGCGTGGATCTATGAATTGTTGGCAAGAGTGCGTGAGGATCGACACAAATTGCGTGGATCTACGAAGCTTGGCAAGAGTGCATGAGACCAAGAGCTGGGAAAGATAGAGTGTGTATTTCGGATAATGAGATGATGTCTATCTACCCCGGGGTCTCCGAAATATATACTGCCTGTCGCTGAGTCCATCTCTGTTATTCCTGTATCTCCGTATGTATATATATTGAGAGACTTAGATACTACATGCCGTATTATGATGTAGCGAATGTTGTGACTGTAACAATGACCAATATGGTTGATGAAATGCCCTGTGGTTATGGAACCCTAAGAACCACTGGTGTGAGAATACGGCACCAAGTCTCCCGCAGACCTGCGCAGAGGTCTCAGCAGCTCCAATATTTGACTATCCTAATGGTCAAATCTCGTAGCATCCTGAATGCACCTCCATCACTGCAGGTGCTTTCAGGAGCACGTGAGAATGCTCTTGCACAGTCTGAGAGCATTTTGCAAAGCTCCAGGGGGGGCTGGGAGCATCTGGAAGTACTTAGAAGCACTGGCGAGGGCTACCGGAGTGTCTGGGAGGTTTGCGTATGGCTTCCGGACCGAATTACATTTTGCTGATGTTTTCCGGTCTGAATTACAGTCATATGCACGTCCAAATCCGATTTGTTGATCGATAGAAGGGAATGTCGAACAGTAGGACTATGGAGGGCTTTCACTTGACAGCCCTCTATAGCGTTGACAAAACAATAATGCGTGGCAGTGACTTAGTTGTTGTCTCTGAGTTCAATCACTATAGAAAGTGCAAGCAGTTTGAACATTGCGAAGCTGCTGTGGTTATTGCACATGTGGTGTGACGCTCCGGAATTCATGACCCACTTTGGAGGGTCGGCGGCAAGAGCACAAGCAGTTAGCCAGAAGGGATAGCAATTTCCAATCATAGTGAGAGCTGCTGTAGCAGTGGCTTTCTTCACTTTCCACCTCACCTTGACACTTTTGTAGGAGACGCAATCGACTTTGATGTGGCCTGGGAGCCTGCACTGGAAGCAAATGCGCTCATCATTGTTTCCTTCCTCCTGAGCGCGTTTTCACTTTCTTCCTGCATCTGTAGTATGGCTGTCAATTTTGCAATGGGTGCACTTACTCTTGTGGCTATCTCCGCTTCCACCACTTCCACCGCTGCCACCGCTGCCACCGCTTCCACGATGTCCTCCTCGTCTGCTGTATCCACTGGGCCGACGGCCTCCGTGGTGGCCTAGGTTGCCACCCTGTTGGGATAATAGGGTGGCCCCCATGGATACATCTCCAAGTTCCTTGGTATGGCCAGTTGTAGCTTCTTGTTTTAGAAGGTCATGCATGGCTTATTTGTGTCAGGGCAAGAGTCTTCTATACTTCAGGACCATGAATGTCATCGCATACTGTGATGGCAATGATGTGAATATTTGCGTGCAGAAATGGCCATTTCCAATGGCCATTGGTGATTGCATTGTCTGTACAGTTCAGTTGTGTGTGGTAGTTACTAAGCTTGGTGAAGTATGCTTGAAGTGGTTCATCCTCCTTGGATCGGCAAGTACGGAACTGGCAAAGGATGTCCTGTCTGCCAATATAATTTCCAGCTGTGTCCAGGCTGGTATCTAGGGTATTCCACATCTGGAGAGGGTTTCTCATTCCCTTGACGATATGCCGTACTTCGGGGGAACAGGAAAGCCTGACCATAGACCCAGCTTCAGCATCCTTAGCCTTCCAATCATCATAGTTGTCATATTGGTCGACATCAAGGGGCTGTGGTTCAGAATCATCTCTGGTGACGATTGCGTATGCTCTCATGGCTGATTGGATGAGTATTATATCGTCTCTCCATTTATTGTAGTTTGCACAAGTGAGCTTCAGAATATCGCCCCACCTGATTTGGTTGAAGGCAGGTTTTGAGGAAGTTATCGAGGAAGACATCGTGAGATCGTGGAGATGGTATTGAGGTTTAGGGTTCTTTTAGATATTGTGAGAATAGTATTTTATATGCTCGCGATAGCCGGGCTCATAACCTGTTGAAATACTGATTGCTAGAAGCTTAATTCAAATATCTAAGAGGGCCACAAGGCCATATATTATATATATACATTTCAAGCACATATGTACTCATCTAAACGTAGAGACTGCTGAGCTCCATCGGCCCATATCAGAGCTACTTTATCAGCCTGTATCAGAGCCAGCCCTGTCGGCCTGTATGAGAGCCAGCCCCATTAGCTCATATGAGAGCCAGCCCAGTCAGCCTGTATAAGATCAATTTATGCAACAAATATGAGGTGGTGTTTTGAGCTTGCTTCTCCGATATTACGACCCCTGCTGGCACACTTATCGTTGCAGAAGCTGATAGATTGGAATGCAAACTTGCTATCATGTGTATGTGATGAACGGGACGGTATAGCATGGCCTGTATGGTGTATCCAAGGGCAGCTGCTCAGTGGTGGATATTTACGGCCTTGACACAACTTTCCATCTCCTCGGTGGCACGAGATGTCATTTCTAGAATCCTTCGAGGGGGAGGAATTGTCTTCGCCACTACCTGGGGGGGTGTTCATACAATGTATGAATTGTAGCTTCTTGTCCCCAAACCCCGGCCATCAAAATGGTCAGACATTCGATACTCTACACCAAAACAAAGACCAAGAAAATACGCTGTGGAAATCCCCACCTTACTCACTTCTGACGAAACCAGTGGGTGACAGAGGGAGACATGGGATGTGGAAGAGGGAGACAGGGATATGGAAGAGGGGGACAGGAATATGGAAGGCGGAGACAGGGATGTGGTAGAGGGAGACATGGGATGTGGAAGAGGTGTGGAAGGCGGAGGAGAACAGCTGTCAATACACCTGGAAGGCTGGGCATGCCTCTTTTACTAAACACCAAAGGATAAATACAGTTTAATCTTTCCTTTAAGTGCTGAGCATGCCGACCCCGGTGTGTTTTGCATCGTACATTGCAGAGTCTTTGCTAGGGTACACTTGCTCCGGTAACAATTCTTGGCATAATAAGTTTCATGCCACTATGAGCTCCCACAAACCGCTCCAGCACTTCTCCGAATAACTCAAGACTTAGAACGTTCTACCCGGAAAACAAACAACGAACGAAAACCCAGAATCAAGAAAAAAATACCAAAACGAAACGACTCTTAATAAGCTTTGAATAGCGGCTAGTACATACCACAGCGCCATTTTCAACCACCGTTCATACCATCAGTAGTTGGTAAGGACGCCCAGTTTTGAGATAATTCAGAGGTGGTAAGTGAGAGTTCTAGCGGCGAGGCTGCATGGTAGTCACAGTGTACACAACCGTCGGCGGCCATGGGTTTTGCTGAACTGTAGATAGTCGTGGCAGAGGTCTCGGGGGCGGCTAAATGGTCGCACGGTGGGATATCCTGTAACTGACTGCCAACGGTCTCTCGATTGTGCAAGACTTGTAAGCACTCCAACGAGCGGCCGAAGAGGAGCACCATACTTCCTTCCTCCTCTCCAACACTTCCACCCGAACACCCCAATCGCGGCGATCAGAAACCCAATAGTCGTAATCACCAGCCCGTATATAGTACCAGCGTTATTCAATCTCGAGTCTTCATCTCTCCGGTGGAGTTCGGTTTTGTGTCGGCGCGAGATCGGAGTGGCAAGCGTGAAACGAAGAACTATGAGGATTGCCATTATATATGTGATAAGCTCTGACTAGTGGTGTTAGATACAGCACAGCACTATTCTGTCTCCGCCAGAAGTCTCATCCACGATTTGAATGTGGGGAAAACCGGGCCAGATGTATTTATATACTAGTGTCTAGAGTGACAAGGTAATGAGAGTAGGGGAAGTGATGTTAGGGATGGTGTGCTGGATATTGGAGTTGTTAAAAGCTGTGCGAGGAGTTGACCTAGAGGGTGTTGATAGGTTTTTAGAGTATTATAGCAATGGGGGATATGCTTTGATTGTGGAACACTACATGAATTTACTACTGCCTAGCCTATTTCCAGTTGCCACATTCTAGATGTATGCTCACCTCGTGCGGAATCTTTCATACAGCCATGACACATGGCCGCATACTGCAAAGTCGAAGTACTATTTATTAGGGCACTACGTAAACTTTCTATAGTAGAATACTTCGGAAATCTCCACTATGTTCCCCGGAATGAGCAAACGGAAAATGAGATCAAATTATTGAAGCCAAGTTTCACTCCAGCACAGCCCAAAATCGCTACCAAGGAAACACAAATAGCAGCGCAAACGCCATGCAAATGTCCAAAAAATGGCATGAAATATGCCATATTTCCTTTCTCTCGTATAAGGGTCAACGGGGCACGTGGACGTTCGCAGTAGGGACAACTATAGGTAATATTTGACTGTTGCGGTGCGAACAGTAGGAAACAGCAGCGGCGGCGATCCCGGTAATGTCTTGTTGCGCCACGATTTGGTCTGGTTTGGGGTCGCGGGAGAGTGGTAGCGGCGAGATGGCAGGACAATGACCGATATTCCTGGCGGCAGTTACTGGTGTCGTTAAACTCTACAGAGCCATCGCGGTGGTTTCGGGGGTAGCAGCGGGCTCTGTCGGTGAAGTCTCGGGGATGACAGCGTAATCCGTCGGCGATGCGTGCGGTGATACGGCATCGGGAGTAGCAACGCGTTCTGTCAACGAGTGAGCTTATGATGAAACAGCCTTCAACTGAGTCTGATCTTGATTCTACACCACTAGTAAGTACTTTACCTATCGGCTAGAGAGAAGCGCCATGCCCCCTGCTTCTTTTTCAAATGCTCCTACTCTCGTGACCACGAGTCCATCTACATTAGCAATGTCCTTTGAATTCTTATCAATAATTCGAAGGTGGGGTATGACAGGCCGTAAGTATTTAGAAGGCATCGATTGGACGATGGAAATTGCGGGTGTGATGTTTACAAATATATGTTGGGTATTGGGGTGGTGAAAGCTGTGCGAGGAAGTCGGCGGGGAAAGTATATCAAAAAGTATTCATTAGTTTAGTACTGAGGAGATTCCTGTAGATTGAGAACAGAGGATAAATGTTATAGACACTGGACCAGTGGTTGTACAACCCAGATGCAATGCCGTTTTTGTGATAAAACACGCCAAGCCAATAATCAGCCGGTAAGGAATGACTTCCCCAAGGTACAGAGGGTAATGGAGAGTAACCTCTGATTGCTTTACCTTCCACGTTTAGTTTAAATAAGGTCACCCGCTCTGGTCCAGCAGAATTTCAACTCAACCTAATACATCACACTCTCCCCCTCAAGCAAGAATAACGAGAGCCATAAGAAATACTATTAATTATTTAATCCTCTATGTCGCGAAGCAACAAACACTTAAAGCGACGACTAAGTCGAACAGAAAGCTATGCAAAGCGCAGCCAACACTAACCCCATTTCAACTACATACTAGGTGAAGGGTTAAGGCTAACGGAGGACAAGGAATGGACTCACCTAACTATACGAATAACTGAAGACTGAGTATGAAGGGCTGCGACTCGTGGTGGAAGTAAGGCTAAAGGATCGGCGCTGATCGTTTTAAGATGTAGGTCCACAGTGTGGAACTTTTAAAACAGAGTCAAAGTATAGAGTTAGGTCAAATGTTTAATTTTGTTGTTTTTGAAATTAACAACAAAGAAACACAGTGACTTTTGAAGATTAAAAGTTGATTTTCTTATTGTCCGGCTATGGACTAATACTTTAAATTGCTAACGGAAGTATACGATCGGTATGTGTTGAGAAAATAGGCAAGTTTAATGCCGTATTTGATTGCTAGTCGTGTTTGACACAGTGAGGCAATCTTTGTGATTACGTTGAGAGCGAGCGGAGAACGGAGTCATCTAAGGATAGAGACATACGAACTATGTTTACTCGTGATAGTTTAGCGAGATGAGGAGTTAAATTTATATTGCAACAAGGCGGGAATTTTTTTAAATAAGTAAGTTACCCAGGCGAGGCTAAAATAAAGAGAAAATGCGAGGCTAACTAATGATTGATTAGGAGAAGTATCATAACCATCTAGATAAAGATTGTTGAATCAGGCGGGGGGCCCTATTCGACTGAAAGGAGAATGGCGGGTACCCGGAGTGCAACCACTACACTAAGGACTACTATTTTCGATTTGTTGAGGAGAGGAAGTATGGTGGAAGAATAATGTAGTAATAGTCTAATGAGAAGTTTGCCTATAGCGCAGCGATGGGTAAATATACTCGAGTACTTGAACCAAGTGATAATTTTCCCACATTTCCCTTGGGTTTAGGATTACCCTAGGCAAACGTGGGATTAAAAAGTACGAGGCACAAAGTACTACTGTATAGAATTTAGGGTTCAGCGGTACGAGCCTGCGAGTCAACGCTAAATAAACCCTGCATTTCCCCGCTTCGCTCGACACTGATTATCAATCTAGGATGCGCAAGGGTTAGATCTTATCAGCTGTGCACCTGCATGGTTATTTGAAACTTATTATTTGTAGATCCATGTCACGTCAAACTATAACTGGTCGATCCTTCAGTGGGGCTGTGTGACAGTCCGAGCTTTCTATTGGCTAGCCTTGTAGCCTCGACTGCTGCGCTAAGCTTATCAGCGCTTTGTTTGCCAGAAGAGGAGCGTCCGATCCTTTGCTCCCGAGCCGAGTACATACCACAGTGAAAAATTAAAGATTGAAAACTCCCGGGACCAAAGTACCCAAAATACACGCCGTGGGGTACGTTCCGAGATCGCCCTTCTACACGATCGGTACGAAGCATACACCGAATTTAAGTCAAATTCGGCTCTAGCAGTGCATCAATGTACACCGAATACTAGTTTTTCAACTGTGCTTTTTTACAACGGTAGTTACGAGAACCGATCGACGAGGACAGAATTATGCGATCACAGCAAGCGGAAATACCAAGACAAATCAAACCCAGAACTAAATAGAATACCACTGACGCCCTACAATTTATTAAAGAAAATTCCGGAGCAGCCCAAAAAACCCACAAATAACTAACACATATTACGCCTACATCGTCTTCCGATCTCCTTTCTCACTCGGTGCAATAGATATCACCCCCTCGGTGTAGAATTGTCAAAACGCTATGGCGACGTTCGAAGTAGGGTTTTTAGGCGACGATTGTCTCGCTGTGCGGAAGAATACCGGTGGGAGCTTATGACCGCCGGTGGATAGCTAACCTGCAGAGGGCTGCCATTGTCCTGTGGTACCGCGACTTGGTCTAGTTCGGAGGTCTCAGGAGACCCAGGTAGCGGCGACAAGGGATAACTGTTGCAGTGAATACTACCGTCAGCAGTCACAGTCACAGGCGTCGTTGTACTATACGGTGCTGCGGCGATGACCTCGACGGATATAACGTCTTCCGTCGGCAGAGAAGCGAACGGTCGAACGGCCTCCTGTGTAACAACGTGTTCTGTTGATGGGAGAGTGTGCAGTGACACGGCCTCTATCCGACTTCCAACTAACACATCCGGGATCTGCACCATTAGTCAATACTCCACGGGGCTACCGTAGAAAGAACCATACTTCCTGCCTCTATCTCAAATTCCGCCTGAAAAGCCCAGCAGCGGCTATCAGCACTCCGATGATTGTAGCCACTAGTCCGCATACCCCAACAATGTCGCTCGAAATGTTGTCTCTCCGCTGGAGGTGTGTGTATCGGGGCATGAGCGGTGTGCTTTGTACGAGACGAACTAGTAAAAGGAATGATAGATATGGTATATGCACTAATCAAGTGTACCGGCGTGTTAGCAACAATTGCATTGCTGTATTAGGTTCAGGTAGAAGCTTCACTCATGAATAGAAAGTGGAAAGAGCTTAGCAGTGTAGGCGTCGTTGGTGACTAAATGTCATTGATTGTTGGATGAGGGCAGTAGGTTAGTTTTGAGTGTTGTGGAAAAAATAGAAGGTAGAATAAGTATGTGAGAGAGTAGTGGAGGAGGAGGTTGAGGAAGTTGAGGAAGTTACCTCTACGACAAAAAATCAATGCTAAGCCGCTGGCTTATCAAAATGTGCACGCTGTCGGCTTCGCCTTGGGTGATAAGCGCTAAACATCACTACCCTGCCCCCTAATGCGAGCGATACTCGGTGTAGCTAAAGAGGCCTCGCCATTGGCCGACGTGGTGCAAATTATGATTAAATCGGGACTGCCCAGCGATCGGTTTGATATCCTGCAAGATGACTTCATCAACGGGCATGAGATCGCTGCGTGCCCACGCTGCATTTCTGTATTTTAGATGATATTCGAGCTGATGTGGGGGTAAAGTAAATGCTATGGATGCCCGGAGCAGGAGTGCTTCTTCATGACGCCTATGAAGACGGTGAAGCTGGTCACGGTTACCATATAGAGCTAGTTTGGGTCGCTGCAGGTGGAGTCACGTGTATTCGGTGTTTACTTCTTATGCCACTTATGATAGTCCTTTCCGAAGGTTCTGATTCACGATTGCGGTTGGTTTTGTGTTTTGGATTTCGCAGACGCTTTGTTGCCCGTGAGATTGTTCACCCAAAGCGTTGCAAGCTTAATCGCCACACCAAATCACCAGATATTTGACGAAGTGTGGCTGAGGCTGAGATCTATTGTACTTTACACATGGAAAGTGTGGCTAGGCTGGGCAGGTCGACGCGAATGCTCCCAGTGTGCGACCCCGCGAAGCTCCCACATATTCTAAAAGTAGACTGTCCAAGTACCTCCAGTCCCAAGAAATACAAGCGATAAATATGATCAATTATCTTGCAAATCACTAGAACGCTAATACCACCAGAACTACATCCAAGGAATGACAAACGCCATATGTGTATCCAAAAATCGACACGAAATATGTCAGCCAGATACCCCGCTCTCGTTTGATACGACTTCCGTAGGAGGATTAACTAGCCGTTTCGAAGTTCGCGGAAGGGGTATATTCGCCAGTTGCGGTGCGGAACGACAGAAAGTAGCACTGAGGTGGGTAGGGAAGCTCCGAAGTCCCACCAACAACCTGTGGTGCCACCATTTGGTCTCGCTCAGACGTCGTAGGTGAGAGCGGCGAGGCGGCATGGCATTCATAGTGCGTACTAGCGTCCGTAGTCGCAAGTGTCGTTGTACTGCAGAGGACCGCAGAGGAGGCTCCGGTAATAGCAGCAAATTCTGTTGGCGGGGGAGCGTGCGGTAGAACATCCTTTGAGGTACTAGTGGACTCCACCGGCAGGAATGCGCGCGGCGGAACGGCCTCGGGGGTGTCTGCAGATTGTCGCGGTGGGGAAGTATGTAGGAGAACGGCAACGGGGGTAGCAATGTGATCCGTCGGTGGGGGAGTGCGCGGTGGAAGTGCCTCCAGCTGAGTATGATTTTGATTCTGCAACACTGGTTAGCACTCCAAAGGACGGTCGGGTAGAAATGCCATACTTCCTGCCTCTCTTTCAAATGCTTCCACGCGAAATAAACTCCAACCGCGGAAATTGGCACTGCAATACTGGTGAACACCAGTCCACCCAAATTGACAGCGGTATTTGAAATCTCGCCTCTCTTAGACAGGATTGATTCCAGGGACACCGGTGTGCCGTTTGTGAATCGAGGAAGGATAAGCGTCGTGGAAAGAACGAGAATTGGGATCCTATATAGTATACGCTCTGATTAGATGTGTTAGCTGTCGTCCAGAACTGTGGTTCCGAGGTATGGAAATTCACCCATGGATCAAATGGCGGTCGAAAAGCTGGCAGGGTGTATTTTCGGTGAGGGTTAAGCTGTAGTTGACTGAACGGTGAGAGTAGAAGCAGCGCGGATATTTCGATTGTGACGGTAGTTGGAAGGGTGGAGGTAGAGGAGGTAGATTTTATCTACAATGGATGGTGTGGGTCGAGCGGTGTTCTGATGGTAAGTGCTGCACGGTGTGGGTAGCTGAAGTACTAGTCGATGTCAAAAGCTATCGGGCAGCGCTGGAGTGATTAGAGTGCTTTTCATAAAAGCGCAATCGGTCGTGCAAAACAGTATCGACGACTAGGCTTTATCATAATGGGTGGATGCAGAAGAGAAAGGTTACCCACACCCTCTTTAGGGAGCAGGGGATGGGATAGGACCGGTGGACGGCCGGTCCATTTTACTCGAGATCAGTCCGTCTCATTGGCTTCTCGGAATCCGCAACCCACTAATGGTCTAACCCCTACTCGGGGGTACAGGGATTTTGCTCATGTAATGCGCCGTTCGGGAGTAATTCGGCAACACTGACCTATAACTTGCCAATTAATTGGGTGTGTGACGTCAAAACACGATGCTGCTGGATCGGGAGGTGGGGGCCGAAACGACGAGTGACAAGCGAAGGGCAGTGAACAAAACTTCGATTCTCTGAGTAACATAGTTACACGAGATTCCTGAGGTCACGTGCGCGGGAACGCAACTCGCCCCGTTTTCCCTGATTATTTATTGTGAGCGACTGCTCGAGAGAATGAGGAAGTCATTCCAAGAAACTATGGATACCATACTTTCACAATTACGTATTTACAGGCCAATGTTTTCTGGGTGGGACACGCAGAATGAATGCTGAGATGCCAGAAAGTCGTGATGCTCTGTAATAATGTTCGGTGTGAAGCAATCAATACTTTCCTATAGGTCATTAGAACTGCACAAAAGTTGTTGCGGCCAGAGAGTTTCATCCTATTGTTCGTTGTTCAACGTCGGCTGCCACAATCCATCTCCAAGCCGCTTGATGTTGCTGTACATCGAATTCATAACATTTGGCTTCCACCATAATAAGCCAGCATATATGTCATTCACCTCGATGATCAATTGAATAGGAGTGATGGGCCGAAATTTAGCTGCTTGACTATCTGTAACCATTCCTCGCTTTCGTGTGGGACTAACACGGCATCGGATGGCAGAGGAAATCCTTTATTCTTAGCCCTAGGCTCACCAGCGGCATCATTGTCTCGTACCTAGACTTCAAAAATAAATTCTAGCTCGGCTAGAAATCTGGTCACGAGAAGCGGCACCATTCCTCTGGACTATAGATGTGGGGCCTTTGTTCTGACGCTCGGGATGTTTCCTTAATTCCTTTCTCCGATGTAAGGTTAACTCATCGAACAATCTCGGGCCTGGATCAATAGCCGGAACCACTTGAGAATTGAAGGCATTCGTATCATGACGGTCGGGGTTAAACAAATACTTTGATGATCGTTTCAACTCTCTTTGGTGTATGACTGAAGAATACTTCCAGAAGCTATACTACCAATCTTCGATGAGCTAGACGAAATTTAACATCTGGATTATCAGAACTAACCGCTTGCAAGCGTACCTGCGTTTGCCCTTATTCTTTTCGGGCTACGGGCAGCTCTGTACTCCAGTCGCGATAGGTGAAAGTTTTCTCTTTCTATTCAACTTAGATCTGATCCCGGTGAACTGACTACATTCAAAATCACCAAAACCCAACTATAGTACAGTGCAATAAAACTCAATGGGTATTGATTGTGGGGTAATGTGATACTACGGGCGGTGGTGCGTTGTGTAGGCTTGCGGTTAGAACCGGCGGTGATGGAGCGGTCTACCTGCAGATGGAAGCTGCACACAATTGACATACGTAGTAGTCGTCTATTCTAACTAATATATTATTAATTAATTGAGTACAGTAGTATCTAGTACATTTTAGAGTAGTTCTGTCTAAAGACTATTTATTAGGCGGCTAGCCCCCTGTCTAGTGGGTAACACTAAACCTTGCGCACAGGTAAATAGCCGCTGCACAGGGCGCTCGGACTGTGCGAAGACATTCCTGCACGTTCAGGGATCATGGGCATGTCCACTCCCCACCATTTCGAAGCTGCTGATACGCGCAACTGTGCTCCACGACTCCTTTGGTTGCGATGAGCTAGGCGCGGCTTGCAATAGGCAGACTGCAACTGTGTATGCCAGACGCTCTAGTGGTGTCAGCGGTCGACCGAAGGGAGTAAGTTTCGCGATTGGCAAGAACAACAATCATACATAAACCACTTTAAGTACCATGAATAACGGAGGAATCCCTATGAGCTGGTTTCAACATGCATGAAAATCGTGCGGTAGCTAAAGGAATACATTGGTAGCCTCGGGGGTGGCGATGGTCACAAGAAGAGCTTCATCGGTGACTTCGGTGACTACAATAGTGGTTAAGGAGGCTGCAGTGGTAGCCTTAGAAGGGCTGGCGATGGCTTCAAGAGGAGTAGTGATGGCCTCGGGAAGTTGGTCTTTGAGCTCGGTGGCGGAGGAAGAAACGTCAGTGGCCTCGGCAGTAGTCCTGGGATGTACGGATACGGTTGACTGGAGAGCATGCGGTGAGGTATTCTTCAAGTGACTGCGGAAGGTCGGGCCCTGGCTTTGTAATACTGGTAAGCACTGTACAGAGAGGGTGAGGAGAAAAATCGTACTTCGTGCCTCACTCTCCAACGCACCCATTGCCTCCATCTGAAAAATACCCCTATGGCGGCTATCAACACCCCAATAGTTGTAACCACTAGTTCTCCTGCCCCAACAATTTAATTCGAGTTTGAATTCTAGTCTCTCCATTGGAAACCTGATGGCGATATCGGTGGGCTAGCGTAGACCCACGGCGGATAGAAAGACTGTAATTGTGTACGCTGGATGTAAGTTATGTAGGCTGAGTATTGGCACTTATTTGCCTCGCTGTGAGTCTCACCCGTGAAATCGTTGCTCTATAGACACGACTAGGCCGTGTGGGGTATAGGCTATGGCTCTCTTTTGGAAAATGCTAAGCTGCTAAGAAAATTCTTGTTTTGGGATTGGTTTACATGGCCGCAATGAAACAGACACCCTCAGCAATTACCTGCTGGCTTAGCTTCGACCTTTCGTAAATACCCAATATTACTTTCCTTTCTTCCATTGGAAATGACTAATTGTTGAGAGTGTACGCTGTTAAGTCATGGTAGAAGACGATTAGACGGAGAAGTCCTAGAGAATGTTTAGAAATCCTATGGATCGGAAGAGCTTGGCCTTGGCGCTTTTCGGGCATTAACATGCCAGCCTTGCGTTTCGGCTGTGGCTGCGCATGAAAGCTTCCCATTGGCCTGCCTACTGGCGTCAACTTGAATTTAGGACTACAAGATGGGCGTACTAGCCTCGATTTAGTTAAATTTCATTAAGAAGTCGCCAGTACTTTTTGACTATCTAAGTATGGGTATGAGAGAAAGCAGAAAATATCAAATTGATTCAACAAATAATTTAGTATTCTAGCGTTAATGTATAATCCGCCGCACCGAAGGAAAGCCCAGATGTGAGAAAAAAACGTATTGAGAATATCTAAAAAGATACGACTCTTAATGAGTACATACTCCATAATCAGGCAGTATCACAACACTATTTTCTAACCACCGTTCACACCACCAGTAATTGATACTTCGTCCTAAGTTAGTTCGGAGGTGGCAGGAGAGAGTTCTCGCGGCGAAACGGCATGACTGCTACAGTGTACACTACCGTCGACGACCACTGCTATCACTGAACTGTCGGTAGCACTGGAAGAAGCCTCGAGTGCGACTAATGGAATGCACGGTGGGACGTTCTGTAACTGACTCCAAGGTGTCTCTGGATTCTACAAGACTTGTAAGCATTCTGCAGGGCCGCACAATAGGAGTCCGTACTTCCCGCCTTCCTCTCCAGCGCTTCCACCCGAAAACCCCAATGGCAGCGATCAGAACTCCTATAGTCGTAATCACGAGTCCATATACAGAGATAACGTCAGTCGACTTCGGATCATCGCTTCTCCGATGAAGTTCTTTAGTTTGTAGGGGCGAGATCGGAATGGCTCCTGTGAAAGAAGGAAGCATGAGGATTACAATTCTATATGTGATACATTCTAATCGGTTGTGTATCAGCTACGGTCTCATACTATTCTGCGCTAGCATAAGTCTCACCCATAATTTGAGCGTGGGCAAGGTTGGGCCGAATGTATCGATATACTTGGAGTAATTGACCGAATGGTGAGGGTGGGGCGGTGATGGTGGGGGTTATCTCGGTGACCTCAGTGATGGCTTCGGAAACTACCGCAGTGGTCATAGAAGCGATAACTCTGGCTTTGGCAGAAGTGAACCAAATTTGCAGTCGGGCTTGTTGTGGGAATTGTTGCAACAGAATGCCAACGGTGGTACCCAAAACTCTGGTATCTCGATTCTGTAATATATGTAAGCATTTCATGGAGGGTGGAGGACATATCAATGCTGACAGACGAGAACCGTACTGTATTAGTTCCTCTCCAATGCCTCCATCCGAAAAAAATGCCAATCGCTGCAATCAACACTCCGATACTT
>Ga0307512_10003829_pt1 | contig 16962 bp, 15 predicted proteins | sample 14_EM_MG_FD_200267 | JGI IMG/M metagenome (GOLD analysis project Ga0307512, IMG submission 200267) | Populus trichocarpa ectomycorrhiza microbial communities from riparian zone in the Pacific Northwest, United States - 14_EM | ecosystem: Host-associated > Plants > Roots > Unclassified | place...
TCAATATATCACAGTTCTGGTGTTCACACACATACACTGAGGCTTGATATGTGCTCGAACTCAACCCTTTTAGACTTGTTCTTTTCCACAGCAAGGGTATTGTGCTGTCTGTCAGGCCAGCATATATGCTGACATGGCATGGAATGAAGTTGACCTGGATGTCGTTGAGGCACGCAAGTCACAGTTTATTGAGTTCAAGTCAAAGTCACATTGGAATTAGTACCAAAAGAAGGGAACGGAGCGACATGAGGAATGCTCTAAGGAGTCTAATCAACTGGTGCCCCTCAGAGTCAGTTTTTGCTGACATATGAGGAACACCCTGACAAGGCTCATCAACTGGCACCCCTTAGCATCAGTTTTTGCTGACCAAGTCAGCAAACATCGAATTACACCACATAGTGTCAATGCATTTCTTGTAGGGTATAATCAACCAGCTAACTTGGCAGTGCTGGTGCCAGTGAATCTTGTCTCACGGGGCTGACATCCAGTGCCACAATCAAAGTGAGCACAGTGTTACTGTAGTTCAGAACACGTTCAAAGTACCAAGGAAGGTTCTGGCCCTTCTGGGGTCGCGGGACTGCACCACATGCTTGGACTTAGACAGGCCATCAGTGTGGCAGCACTCCCACCAGTACCCATGGACTTGGACTTGCCACACCATGACTAGACTTAAGGTTCACAGACCTGAAGCTAGTATACTGCCGTAGGCTAGCTTTGTTACATACTGTACCCTTGACTTGTCTTAGTGGGCCATCACTTTGTATGGCATGTCCAAGTTCACTTTATGTTGGAGTAGAATGCTGTATATCAGGAAAGCCCATATTTTACTTTTACTGATGCATTTTTGACATCCATTTCAACAGGAACTTGGAATATACAGTGCCACAGTAGCACTTGACCTTGTCGGCCTTGTATTAGGCTTGGTACGCAAGTTGTCACAGGAGGAACATTGAGGGGGTGGGGTGGTAGACGGCCAGGCAAGTTGAAGTGATACTTGTGCAAGCAGCAATTCCGACAAATTTGGTCTGAGCCTGCCGATGGCTATGACCAGAGATATGGAAAGGACCACAGAGAAAAGTCCAGCCTAGCACCAGTATGTGTAATGATATCACACAAAAGAGGAAAGCACATACGACGTTTAGCACAGGGCCAGATCAAGTGGCTCCATGAATGAATTTTCATTCCATTGCCCATGGCCTTTGTAACACCACCAACCAAAAGGAGCAGCAAGGCTTTCTTAACATCGATATGATGTGACCATAGATCTCTGGGGCAATTTTTGGTACACTGTAGAGTCATTGTGGAGGTGCTTGATGGTAGCGTGCATCTTTGCTGTAACTTCCATCTTGTTATGCTACTTTAGAGTTGGCATATATGATGATAACCCATTCGTGGCTATTTATTTAATCATTTCTTGTGAGTTGGTGAGAGGAAAGACGGTCAGTCGGACATACACACATGTGTGGATTTCAATGATGCAGCTGAGGCGGCTCCAGAAACTGGTGAGGATCTTGCTGGGAATGTCATTGGGCAGTCAACCGATCCAGAGCATGCAGAGGGCCCACACAAGCCTTTCCACCCCGGCACTGCCTCCAGTGGCCTCCTTGAGCTCCTCAATGAGAGCACTATATGTCAGTTTCTCATATTTCAGAAGACCCTCCTCCGAGTCAGTTGGCAAACCATACAGTCCGTTCTTGGTACATTCAATGCGCAAGGATTGGCCCTGAAAGGTGATTGGAACACGCTTGTGGACATGCAAAATGTTTTCGACGCGATCGTCGCTTGAATACACAAAATACCCATATCTCAAACCAGGTCCTAACAAATATTTGACAAGTCAGGAATGAGAGAAATGATGAGGTGAAAGAAACAGACACATATACGTCATGAATTCCTTGTACTTCCCAAGCAGTGTAAATACCCTCTGACAGCTCCTCTTGCATTGTGCCTGCAGGAAAGTTTGACACAACGATCACATCATCATTCACACCATCGCTGTCGTCTCACTCGTTCTGCATGTAAAAAGGCCTGCATGATGCGACAGTGCCGCCGTTGCCATTAATGCCCACTGAGTGAGCATGGTGGTGCTCCCTCTGAAACACAATGATCCCACGCCTGTGCATGCAGAGCGGCTATTCCACATATGCATGCAGCAACTGCTTCACACTCTTGACATCTGCAAACATGACATCTGTGCAATGCCCGCCGGGGTGTACGAAGATGCATGTAACTTTGCCAAAGCACTGGAAGACATGGACGATGTTGGTCTTGAGGGTGTTGGGTGGCAGACCACCAACTGTGACCGTCGTCAAGGAGGAGCCTGCATCCATCTTCTTGTTGGTGGTGGCCTTGTCATCGTTCCCCTTTTGCTTGCTTTGGTCCTGGTCGGTCGACAAGAATGGCTCAGTGATCGGCATGTTTGTAGTGGGGAGTAGGAGGCTCGGCAGGAAGGCTGGTGGGAAGATAAGAGGGTGCAGTGTGCATGTGCATATGCGCGGACATGTAGATGGGCAATTGGCCGGAGCAGGACTTGCCTCAGCTTGGTGGTGTCATCATCACCCCACATGACACACTTTGTATTTGTCAAGTTTCCCACTACCATTTCTGGGTCTGGGACATGTACATCACCACCACTATCCACTTGTGTCAAGGACAGAGTCCACGACATCACGCATTCAAAGAATCCCAAGTCCAAGTTCCCCTGAAACCACCCCTAAGCTAAAGTATAGTCATGTGGTAGAATCCACTCTTCAACCACGTGACCCTGGGAAACTATCACCTGACCTGTCATGTGTTTGATCACATGACATCTCAACAACTTTGGAATCACGTGATATACAAGCATGTGACCCTGGGAAAGTATCACATGACCTACTAAAGGATTGGTCATCAACGTGATCACAAGTCACTACATGATCACCTGATCGAGCGTGCTTCAGATGCACGCCTAGTCTGTTGATTGGCATGTGGAAGACTGTGGGAATGATCAATGAATCAATGAATCAACAAACAAGTCACAAGACTATGGAGCACAGTAAGGTCACTCACCTGCTACCTGTATTTGTACCTGCCCTAAAGTATGGGCTGCCCATTTGAGTATGTATGCCTGCCCTAAACATGTACGTACAGACCACCCTGTATTAGTATATAAGACCTGCGAAATTGAGCAAACAGTCCTCAGACTGTTCTCTTGTCTACCCCCCACAATTGAGCCCCTACAAGCTCAGCTCTTCCTTGCTCTTCTCACTCTCTATATTGCCCACCTTTGCCTACTCATCAGTTACCTTCACCTCAAGTACATCGTCATTGCCTCGCTACTCTCATAACAGTAGTAGGTCTTGACAGCTTGTGCCTTGGGGATCAGAGAAGGTGACGGTCCACCAGAAGTGTCAATAACACATGAAGACAAGTTTTGAGAATTGCTGAGTCATCGCAAGTTGCAACAAGGAACTCTTTAGAGGCACATGAGTGCTGAGCCACGACTAAAGCTGAGTCGTGGCTACAGAGTGAAAAGCCACAGTCAGCTAAGCTGTATCTGGGACGGGATACACTGTGAGTGACTATGTGACATAAGGAAATATATTCCCATGACTGCAACAAAATCACAGAAATATTCCCATGATTTTGCCTGGTTGGGACACAAGGAAGTATATTCCCATGGCTGCAATGAAATCACGGAAATATTCCCATGATTTTGCCTGGTTGTGTGGTTGTGTAAGCACAACACGACTCATGGAAACATTCCCACGGCTGCAATGAAATCGCGGAAATATTCCCACAATTCTGCCTGGTTGGTGGTTTGTAAGCAACAATGCGAATCACACAGAAATATTCACATGACTGCAACGAAATTGTGGAAATATTCCCACAATTTTGCTGGTTGAAAAATCAGCTTAAATACCTCGTTCTCTAAAGGAGAACTCGGAACTCCTCGTTCCCAACACAACGCTGCCTCGTTTATGAGGCCATTGGCTGTGACTTCGCAAGGTCTTCATAAAGTTGAAACGCCCAGTGGCGTCCTGCGGGTCCCAAGTTAATGATGCTGTCCCTGACCTTTCTAGCTTGTTTGGCTTGCTTAGGGATCAGTTCTTTGCTTACTTTGGCTGGGGCAGCCTCGTGTTCTCCCGGCCTTCGAAAGACGCTGAAGGACAATCACCTAAGAAGAATCTCCTCACGGAATAGTAGCAAAAGTGGGGCAGAAACCCTCGGTTCGGCCTGACGAAGCACCGGGTTTTTGGGCGCTCGAGTTCCTCTGGAGTGGTGTTGCCCACGGGCGCTTCGACAAACGAAAGGCGGAGTGATTTAGGGGTCCTGGTGGGTCATTGTTCTCCCACAGCATCGTGTTTACAGTGTCATCATGTTTACGCTATGATTGCATTTTATCATCGCAGGTTGCGCCGACTCTGAGTATCATGGGGCTTTTAAGCGTTTCCGGCAAAAAGAATCTCCTGAAGCCGCCCAGGACAGAACGTATCGGCCTAGTGCGATCGACTGATTGTGCAGGCGCGCGCTGGCAAGTAAAACATATCAAAACCCTATGATGAGGGTAACGGACGAGATGCGCATGGTGGGGGTTGTGGCAATTACTAAGGAAAGTTCTATGTCTGCGCTTCGTCAAGAGACAAAGGGCTGCGTCAAAGAGATGGCCGTTGAGTCTCTGAAGGACAACTCGTCAATGAATTGCACGTCGAAGGCACCTAGTAATCGCGACGATTACTCGCCATGCCGGTAACCTTGAATTGACTCCGTTGTTGCGCAATCCAGAACTGGAAGAATCGAATCAACTACTATTACCGTCGAATTGTGTGGCTGTGGTTCGGTTGAGCTGCGAGCGAGGAAGACACCCAAACGATTCGGATGATCAGGGTTATCTGAGATCGAAGCCGAAGTCGCCCAGTAACGCCGCCCAACTTTACGCTCTCCACTTGTCTCCTTGACGGCCGGAGCGCACGACGGCGGTACTTTCCTTGGGTGGACCTTCAAGGGTCTCGACATCAAGGCATGTACGATCTCAAGATCTCCGTTTCTCTTCTGTTTTGCCGAAGCCTGTTACGCACATTGACACACGGCTGTAGTCCACTCGCGAGCTCTCACGCCTCCGACTATGATGGCTATCAGTGCGCTTGAGTCCCTAATATGATAGCGCCTCGCCAGACACTCCGCTCTTGGTCAAAATCATCACTGACAAAATACAGAAATCTCAAGCTCTAGCTCCGTAGCCGGTGCCGGTACAAATTTAATCATTCCCGATCAAGCCGACATGCGGAAGGACCACCCGTCACGGCACACCGTAATGCTGCGCTCGTCATAGTACTCCAGAAAGTGAAATGGTTGCGGCTGCCATGTCCAACCTCACAGCACCCCTACCCTTTAGCATCAGCTTTGACCGCCACGGATGGAGTCGCGTGTTGTGTCCAAGTACGCCAGTGACACTTATATCCCAGTGTAGATATTATTGGCAACCCGCGCCGCGGTGCCTGGGAAATTGTACTGGCTATGCATGGCCCCGATACCAAAATTTCGAACTGCGTACCACGGTGGATGTCCGTGTAGAGGCCTCATTTCTTTGCGCAAGCCGAAAAGCAAACACAGATGCACCAAGCAGGGGCTAACATCACACTATGGTGGGTCATAGTGATGAATGTGCGCACCTTCCGGGTTGCTGCTTCGCCCTCGTCGTCTCTGTGTCATCAACCCGAACGATGACTCGAACATATAGTCCAAACAGAAGAAAACCCGACATTGAGTCATTGATATCGCTTCCCTGACCGTTGTACTTCCCAGTTAGCCCAGTCACGGAGAGTGTAGTAGTACAACATCACCTCCACGGCGTCACGAACTTGGTCTTGGCTGGCGGCGCGTTGTCATGGGATGGCGTGAGCAGGGGCGTGGCGGGAAAGTCGTTGACACCGGGGGGGATACGGAGGGCACGAATGTGGTATCTCCTTATGAAGTTGGAGACGTGTTAATTCAGCGCCATGTGATAAAGCGATGAACGAACTCGCACACGGAGCCTGAGTGATACAGCAGGCTGAGAATCGGCTCCGGCTCCGGCTCGGAACGTACAGGACAAATCCGCACAACACGCGGTCACGTGATGGGGTCTAAGCGACGCGTACTGCGGACGCCGACCCCCGTAAACATCTAGGGCCCATCTTGGCCGACCTAGAGTTCCGCTCCCAAGAAGAGTGCGTCCAAGGCGACACGGCCTAGCATCCCATTCGATTCCTGCTCGAGAAGCCAAACCATGGCTGGCGCAAGGAAGATGGTTTCGTACAGATACGTCCAGGGAACGTCATCGGTCCCTTCCCTTCACGACGACGACTATGACGACGACGACGACGATTACCAGGAAGACGAGGACGGCGAATATGATGATTACGACATTGAAGAACCGCAGGTACCGTCTCAAGGACACTCTCCTTCGGGAGGTTCTAGGACGCTCCAGTACGCTTTGGGCTCTTCATCTTCCCAGCCGCCCAGTGTCCCAACTTTTGATTCCATCGCCGAAGCTGTCACAAAGCTTCAAAATCGTTTTTCTGCTCCGTCGTCCTCGGATCCCAATCCTGCACCTCCCCTCTCAAATGTGGGTGCGCATACACAACCATATGAACGCCCACCGTCAAGCGCATCAAGTGACACCTCTTACACGGTGGCGACGGATTACGCGGCGCCATCCAAGATCAGTCAAGCCAGTCGTTTTCAACCTGGTACCCGGCCATTGTCTCAGCAGCCACCACGTCTCCCCACAATCGACTCAGGAGAGGCTCTCCAGTGGGATAATGTGGGCTTCACCGAAGAGGAAGAAGACCCTTTCTCGGACGGCTCGCTGTCTCATCGCCAAGAATCCAGGCCCCCATATATTAGTAATGCTTTCCGGCGCGGCTCCCTAGACTCATCTTCCAGTCACGGTCGTGCCAGTACCATCGTGCCAGGAGAGGAAACCCTGCACAACTATCATCATCATCCGCCACGTCCTCCCTCACAGCTCTCCGCTGCGACTTCCCGAAGTGCGGGCTCTAGTAACAGGGGACCTTCCCCCGTGAACAGTGTCACAGCATCTCAATGGCAGGTCTCGCAGTTGCCTGCCCCTTCACAGGAAAGAGCCGTCGAACCTACCGTTGGTTTGGTATCAAGGCCCAATCCAGCTCACCTGCCTCAGCATAATTCGTATGACCAGTTCCAATCACAAGCTCTTACACCCCCCATGAATCGCATCGTCCAGCGCCGCTCCCCGCTGAAGCCCCTCTCCCCCATTGACCACTTTCGTCACGATACTGAAGCATATGCATCTGGGAGGAACTCTCTTCCTTCTTACACCATCCCTCATTCTCGTTCTCCCACGCCCGCCATCGGCGATGACAGCTACGAAGTAGTCAGCGATGTCAGCCGAAACCATACTGGGACATCTTACTACGCCGACACTCACTCAACGGGTACGGCCCAATATACAGGTGGGTCGGGAGGTATGGAGGATGAAGAATACGACGAAGAGACGCTGGAAGGAGACGAAGAGGACGGCAAAGGGGAGGACGAGAAAAAAGAGAAATCCAAGGAAAAGAGCAAATTCCAGGAATTTCTCTCGAAGGCACGCAATCAAGGCGATGCCTTCCTGAACCAAGCGCTGAAGGAGAAGCCCAAGGAGCAGAACGTCTTTGCCGATCCGCGTCGTGTAGTGTTCCCGTCTACCATGTCTGATATTCCCGAGACGCCTGTCGAGACGCGTCACTTTGGACCTGCCCCGATTGGACGCGTTGCACGGCGGAACAAGACAACAAAGCGCGTACCGCTCACGAACGGCAATCTTGTTTTGGACCTGCCAGTGCCTCCGAAGCTCGTGTTACCGCGTTCCGGTCACCCTGAGGTGATGAAGACGAGGTACACGGCAGTGACATGCGATCCCGATGATTTTGAGCAGAAGGGGCACTTTTTACGCCAAAACCAGATGCACCGACGTACTGAGTTGTTCATCTGCATAACCATGTACAATGTGAGCCGTTAAACTCTGCGCGTGAACTTGAACGGCGAGACTGAATCAGTTCCCAGGAAGACGAGATCTTATTCTGCCGGACTTTATACGGCGTCATGCGTAATATTGCACATCTATGCACGCGTAAAAACTCGCATACATGGGGCGTTGAGGCGTGGAAGAAAGTAAGTTCCTGCATATACGTCAACTTGCTCTGCTAACCTCGGCCCAAGGTGGTTGTATGCATCGTTGCCGATGGTCGTCGGAAAGTACACCCACGTGTTCTCGATGTTTTGACCCTGCTTGGCGTGTATCAACCTGGCGGTCACATGCGAAACGTCATCAATCATAAGCCAGTCACCGCGCACTTATTCGAGTATACGACGTCATTTGGAATTGACCCCAATTTGCACTTCAAGTATCCCGACAAGGGTATTGTGCCTACGCAAATCATCTTCTGTATGAAGGAACGGAATCAGAAGAAGATCAACAGTCACCGGTGGTTTTTCAATGCTTTCGGTTCTCTCTTGCAGGTAAGACGTCCTTTACAGAGGTTAACCCGGGACAAATACTGAGAATGGAGCGCAGCCGAATGTATGCGTACTTATTGACGTGGGTACCAGACCAAGTCATAAGAGTCTTTATTATCTGTGGAAGGCTTTTGACTTGAATTCGAACGTGGCTGGCGCATGCGGCGAGATAGCAGCGTATAAAGGCAAGAACTGGTCTGCGTTGTTAAACCCGTTAGGTAAGTCCCACGTCTGGTTTGTGAGTTGGGTTGGATTGAAGATCACGGTCCTCCCAGTCGCGGCTCAGAACTTTGAGTACAAAGTCAGCAACATTCTGGACAAACCCACCGAGAGCCTGTTTGGCTATATCGGCGTCCTGGTGGGTTACCATGAAAGTTTGGGCGTTCCATCTTTTAAGAGTGTCCATGATAGCCCGGTGCTTTCTCTGCGTACAGGTATCATGCGTTGCAGAACGACAAGACGGGGCAAGGGCCGTTAGCCTCATACTTCAAGGGGGAGGTTTTACATGGCAGAGATACAGACATTTTCACTTCTAACATGTGTGCGTCGAATGGTCTGGTTCTATACGGCGATAGGACTGACAGGTGGAAACAGATCTCGCTGAGGATGTATGTCACCATCAGATCACGTAGAGCGCGTGCTGAGCCCCTTCATAGCGAATATTGTGCTTTGAGCTCGTCGCAAGGGCTAATTCTAATTGGTAAAAAAAGCCCGACATCTCCCTTTCTTCCGTTTCGTATTGAATATATCCCGCATAGGGTTCTTCGATATGTCAAGGGAGCGGTCGGAGAAACGGACGTGCCAGACGGTCTTCCCGAGTTCATCAACCAGCGCAGGCGATGGCTAAACGGGTCGTTTTTCGCTGCGGCCTATGCCATTGCGCACATTGGACAGATGTTGTCCTCGGGACATAGCCTCAGCCGTAAGGTGGCGCTTTCGATTCAAGCGTTCTATAATGTCATCAATTTAATTGCCTCTTGGTTTGCCATCGTGAGTATCATCAGTGATTGGTTCGTTGGAGAGATGCTGACGATTCTAACTGCGCCTCGACAAAGGGAAACTTCTATCTATTCTTCGTGATCCTATCTTCATCCCTCGAGTCGGGCGACTTCCATATGCACTCTATCCGCTACTTAAACTCTGTTGTACAGGTATTGCTTCTCCATCAGCAGGTATTATTCGAACTCATCTATACTCATTTTTTAGTACCTTTTAGCTTCCATCGTCATTGCTTGTTTCCTGTTCGCCATGGGCAACAAACCGCGATCGTGAGCTATCTCAGAGTAAATCGTGACCTTCTGACTCACACTGGGTTTAGGGCGAAATGGAAATACAAGACAGTTGCGATTATCCTCGCAATTCTCATGGTCTACCTCCTTTTTGCTGCGGTGGAGTGTGCAATTCAAGCAGCAAAGCAAGGAGGAACTGCGTATCAAATAATGTGGTTTAGCATAGTAGTGACCTACGGAGGTGAAGCTCATCATTCCTACTCCAGACACAGTCCACTGAGTCCAACGTTTCCGTTGCGCAGTCTATACCGTGGCTAGTTTCCTAGCCCTCGACCCGTGGCACATGTTTACTAGTTTTATACCTTACCTGCTATTATCTCCAACTTATATCAATATTCTCAACATGTAAGTGAACTCTCGTCTCTGTCCCGCGATGCGTTAAGCCTTGACTGTATATATTAGCTATGCATTTGCCAACCTAGATGACGTACGTTTGGCTAGATCGTACACTTTTCCGTGCCGCTAATCAAGTCACTAGATCTCATGGGGAACAAAAGGGGAAGATACGGTTGAAATGGATTTGGGCGTTGTCATCCAAGACTCGCAATCGCGCGTGGACGTCGAGATGATCACCGAGGAGGCCGATGCCAACGCACTCTACGATGAGGCGACCAACAATTTGAAGTACCGGGCACCCGTGATGCGTCCGAACGATAGCCGTGTCCTCGCTGTTGAAAAAGAGCAAGCTGCAAAAGATTACTACGCCAGCGTGCGAACGAATGTTAGCACCCTTCGTTGCCTTGGCACACTGCGTTTGCTGACATGGCGCCTTTGTTTAGGTGCTGCTCGCTTGGGTCGTGTCTAACGTCCGTCTTTGGCGATCTTCTCCTGAACCGGAACACCGTTTACTGACTTCGTGACAGGGCTTGCTCCTCGCTGGGATCTTGGGTGGCGGCCAGTCCGTCGATACTTTCAAACCCGGGGGTGGTGTTACGGCCGCAAAGGCGTACATGACGTTTGTATTGGCCTTCGTCGGCTTGACCAGCATCATAGTAAGCTTTCATCGCGTTTGTTCGAATGCTTTGTCGTCATGCTGAGGGATGTCATGTAGCGCTTCGTGGGCTGTACGTGTTACCTGATCGCTCGTGTATTCACTGGATAGGACATTCTATGACATGACACTATGGATATTATGTTTATCATCTGTTTGTAATTTTTTTCATAACCTTCGATATTCGGGCAACGCGAGTATAGAATGTTAGATTGATATTATGTTCCTTTTCCTGTCTTTCCCTTTCCCTTTACTCGGTCCTAGGATATTGACAAGGGATAATTCACATAGACTCTTCGTTTCGACCAACGTCCGAGGGATCACCGATAGTCTTGTCTGAGGTTGGGCGTGGTTCGGTCAAGCGCCGCCGTATCCTATGGCCCACTCACCATACACAGTATTTACTGATGGTGACGACTAAATACCCCGTCTGCTTCCACTTGACCGTCCGTGTAAACTATAATCACTTACCTGGCCCAAGAGCTTTCATTTCATAGTTTCTAAGAACCGAGTATGAAAAAGAAAGTCACCGCTGTACACGCGCGCAGATCGTTTGATCCTTGGGGACATACAGTAAAGTGCATCACCGGATCACATTCTAGTTCTCAAGAATTTGGTTCGACGAGGCTCTGTACTGATCCCTAGATATAGCTCGCTCACCTCAGTCACGCGCGAACCGCTTTACCAAAAAAGGCGACAACCTAGCCGACGCAACGGTGTTTTAGGTTTAAAACATCGCTTTTGTCCGCGTTGCTGCACTTGTCCTCAAGCTAATGGAATGCGTACGTACAAGAGTTGATGCATTGATGCATTGATGCTGTGATGTGGACAGGAACTTGATGGAGCGGAGACTGGAAGTTGATTGCTTCGATCCCAGACTCTTTCGAAAGACCTTTCTAAAAAAAATGCGAAACGTGTTTGCCAGTGAGTTCAGGGCCCGTTCGGGAACTTTTTCGAGTGAATAGTATTTCGTGGGCAATCTCAATTTGGAGGGTGCCAAATAGAGATTTTGTTTTTGCACCCATGAATTTTTTTGTGTGATCCGAACGCACTGTGATTACGAACCCAAATAGACTTTTCCATTTTGGGTGGCCTGTCACAATGCATGTCCGAGGTGACCGAGGATGCACATGTGAGGGAGAATATGTCTGCATGTGAGGAGGCCGCATCCTCATGTGGGCAGAGCCGCACGAAAGTGTAGAGCAAGTACCTTGCATTATTACACACGAATCCCCCTTGGTGCCTACCTATGGACCCTAGTTGTTGTAGAAACATATTGTTATTCTGTGTTGAAATCGCCGCGCTGCGCAATAAAGTCAGACTGAGGCTAGAACGACGTGACTGATCACATAAGTGCTATGGATCGAGATTCTTTACATTATTGGTGCACATGAGGCTCTTCACTCACATGCAGGTCTGTTGGCGCATCACATGAGTAACACACAAGTCACATGTGCCGTCACAGAAATGCAATTTCGATGAAATCAAGGGTTGGAGGTGCATTTGGACTTGGCTGGTGTTTTTTCAAACAAAATATGATTTCACTGTTGAAGACGCATTAGTCCAACACGTGCTACCATCCAGATATGGAGGTGCACTTCCCAATTTGTGGTAATTATGATACATAGGTCATGTATGCACATATGGTAGTATGCACGTCACAGTCATGGCCTCACATGTATATAAACCCCAGGGCTTTTGCCCTAACAATACAGAGTCGATCCCCCAGATCATCTACATAGCTACAGTAGTACCTAAGTGAACAACTGGTAAGCCTGGTCACTGCGCTTCACTGCTGTGCATCAGGTTATGGGCCCTGGTTGGCCTTCCACCCTTTTTGTCTGTGCCTTCAAAGGCTGCGAAGAAAGGTGTGATGGTATCTCTGGTAGGGAGAAACCTTGCTGGTACATTGTACTGCAGGGTGGAGACCCATAATATCTGCCCAGCATAATCCTGCCTAGTGCAGAGTCTGGGATGACCCGTTCCTTGGAAACAAGGACAGAGGGCGGAGTAATACATGTGGGAGTGTGTAACAAGCACTCCAATACACATAAACCAGGCAGATGGCTCCAGCTGCAGAAATTCCGAAAAGATAAGGAATTCTGCATGTGGAACCATCAGCGCTTATTGCTTGATTTGCGCAATTCCTTTGTTTGGTTCACTTGCCACATATTTGTGTGCTGATGCGCTATTTTACAGAACCAACCCTCAAACCTTATCGCAGCACTTCAAACAATGGCTGCTCAATCTGAAACACATAAACAAATGGAGTCAATTCCACGGTTGGACAGTACCAACTACCACCAATGGAGTTTCCATATCACCGCTAGTCTTCAGACCCTAGATCTCTGGTTGGTAACAGGGGCTATTCCCCCTCAGTACCAAGCGCAGCCTGTCCCAGCCAATGCAGCTGCTCCAACTATTGAGGAGCGTGCAAGGATAGCCGCCTGGGACTCTGCCAATGAGAGATCCATTGGCTTTTTGTCAGGAGCTATGGAGGAAGCCATCACGCGTCAAGTCCAAGACACTGCTGAAATGGCTGCAGGAGCCAGCAATCAGGTTACTGCCCAACATTGGTGGGACCAAGCCAGCACCCTCTATAATATAACAACCCCTGCCATGATCTATTGGATCTTTGTGCAGATTTGGGAGTGGAGGATGTCCCTGAACAAGCCGCCTCAAGGGCAGCTTGATCACCTCCTGATGTTATACAATCAGCTTGAAGCGGAAGGGCAGATGCTTCCGACCCTTACAAGGGTCATGACTTTGCTTGCCACCTTACCAAAGGACTGGCAGCAATTAGTCACCCATCAGGTCCTGAATCAGCCTGCCATAGCCAATATTACCTGGGCTGTGGCAACAGCTGCTATTGGGAACCATTGGGATGGGCTTCAAGCCCATAGGAAGCACCCTCAAACGAAGGTGAATAAACTTTTGGCTGTGCAGCGCAAAGGTCCTAATCAAACCTTGCAGCAGCAGACAGCGCCCTATCAAGGCAGCTTGTCAAAAGCGCCCCAGAAGAAAGGAAAAGGAAAAGCCCGCACCAGAGGCGCACGAGGAAAGGGACAGAAGGCGTGGAAACCCCACATCAACTTCTTAGAGCAGGAGGTGGCTTTTGAGCACACCGCCATGCTCACAGAAGAATCCCGCGCCGCCCCTACCTTGCATATGGTCTTATCAATCAGACCATCCAGCATTTCCACTCAGGTCGAGACCGAGTCTTCCATTTCTTCCACAGGCACTAACAGCATGTGGCCCACTTTCAATGCCGCAATGCGCCTTGCTGATCGCATCAGAGAGCGCTCAATGGGCTCAGTCCAAGCCCTTGAAATGCTGATGATGACAGCGCCCATCTCTCAGGTGGTGCAGCAGTCGATATTCCCCTCCGCGCTCAACCCAACTCCCAACTACGATGCCAACAACCTCTCCTGCAGTTATACCAAGGAGGAGCACTATATGACCCAAGTTAACGATCTGATTGCTGGTGGTTGTACCCACTGGCCGACAAAGATCAAACAAGCAAACACTGACATAGAGCTCACTTGGGATATGATGGAGGATGATGACAGCCTCTCCCTTTTTGGGGAAGGTGACGACTCCATCATGGACCTCATAGACCAAGGAAATGGCTATGGAGAAGAGTACATTTCAAGTCCTCTTACTAAGATACTTATTAACTGTCCTTCAGTGCACATATGTAAAATAAATGCAGCAGAAGCAGTAGTGGGAAGGGCGCTATTATCAAAGCTGACCTGTAATCATACCCACAATAAGTGTAATTGTAGGACTTTGAATCGTGACTGGATGCTCGATTCCGGAGCAATGGTCCACATCTCTCCATATATGGCTGATTTCATTGATTACGTCCCAGCCCTTGTAAAAGGGAATGTCTGTACAGCTGAAGGTCCCATGGACCTCATTGTGGAAGGCAGTGGCACAGTGCTAATACAGCACGTGTTCCATTACAAAGGGAAATCACATAAGGAATTATTGCAATTACAGGAAGTGCTGTACATTCCTGGAGTGATAGCTTGCTTCACATCCCTTGTATGCCTTCTCAAAGAGGGCTTGCACGTTTATGGGGACGCTGCAGGCATGAACCTCTTTACTAGAGAGAACAATGATGTTCCTCTAATGCGTGCTGAGCCTTGGGACTCCGAGATGCTCTTTTGGCTTAAAGCAGAGCAACCCTCCTTAAATGGAGTAGAATTGGTCTTTACAACCGATTATGACTTGCTACATTGCCGTCTTGGGCATCCTTCCAAAGACGTGCAGAAGCAAACACAGCGGCATACAGCTGGACTCCCAGATGTGAAAATACCTTGTAAGATGCCGATTTGCCCAGGATGTGCACTTGGAAAGATGTCCCAGCAGCCATTTCCTTCCTCGGGCAAGCAGGCTGCTCACCCCCTCATGAAAATCCACTCCAATCTTAAGTCGTTTCCTATTGAGTCTTATCACTGATGGAAGTACTTCATAAGCTTCATCGACGATAACACTTCATTTGCATAGGTTCAATTTCTGCGCGACAAAGCATCTGCTGTATCTGCACTGTGAAATTTCCTTGCAATGATTAAAAATCAATATGCGAAAATGATCAAAGAATGGATGTCGGATGCTGGGGGAGAATACAAGAGCGCTGCCTTCTTAAAAGCATTAAACGAACAAGGTATTAAAGTGTTACAGTCAGCGCCACATACCCCTCAACAAAATGGCTGCACAGAATGCTTTAATCACACAATCATGGATAAGGCTGAGGCAATGCAGCATGAGGCATGCCTCCCTGATTCATGGTGGGAATTCTCTGTTGAGCAAGCCGTCCACCTGTATAACCATACTTCTATGGCTCGTCTCAATCATGAGACACCATTTTACAGGATGGAAGGCGGCATCCCAGACATGTCACACTTAAAAGTGTTCGGATGCGCCGCTTATGTCTTCTTACTGTCAGAAATAAGGAAGGACAAGCTCTCCCCTAAAAGCGAGTTAATGACTTACTTGGGGATAGAGCAAGGTCTCAAAGTGCACAGATTTATGTGCTCTTCCAATAGGCTCTTCTATGCGCCTAAAGCCCTCTTTGATGAGGAATATTTCCCTTGGTGTAAGACACAAAGTCAGAGGTGTACAACACGCCTCAATAAGCCAATAAATGAGCAGCCACGTCATCAAGAGATTGATGATACTGCACCACCCACAACTTTACCAGCCAATCCTTGGGATAACTTGGATGGATACAGGCCTAATCCTCCCATTCCTCCAAGACCTTCTCAACCCGCTCCTAGACCACCTGCTACACTGCAGAAACCTGCTTGACAAGCAGGCATACCTACACCTCCTTTGCAGCGAATGAGACCAGGCTCCGCCCTGGATTCTCCACCCTCACTACGGATGCAGTTAAATTCTGCACCTCCTAGAGGGAGTGGTTTGCAACAGTCAGGTAGAAGGCCTTCTCTGCCTCCTTTAGCTGGTCCATCAAGACCACCTCAACGTCCACAGACGCAGCAGTGCCCTAGGACCCCTCCCTCTCCATCTGGAGGTCCTAGGAGAAGTGAACGATTGAGGAGAGTTCCAACTTGTCTAGGAAATGTGTATGGGGAACAGAGGCACCCCACAGACATTGAAAGAGACATGAGATGCACTCAGATGTGGAGAGAAATGACAGATGAACAGCGCATATCTCGATCAACATCTAGCCGCTCTGATCATTTCCAAGAGACCAATCCTGGTCCATCACCTCCACATTCATCCAATGACCCTGATCAGAGCCTTGGAGAACACTCTGAAGGGAGTGATGATAGTAGCCAAAGTGCAAAATCCGTGGACGAAGTTGAAGAAACTCTCTCTTACCTAGCGAAGCATGGGGGAGTAAGGTATCTGAACACTCTGCTTGCCGCAGCAGTTCCACCAGGTTCAGAGATCCCAGACACTTGCAACATCCGTGAGTGGTCTTTTAAAGACATAATGCGCATGCCCTCTACGCAACAAAAAGATTGGATAGACGCATGCTGCCAGGAGCTGGACTCACTCCAAGAGCACAGAGTCTATAATCTGGTAAATCCTCCGCAAGGACAGAGAGTTATAAAGAACAGATGGGTCTTCGATCAGAAGACTGATGGGCACAAACGCGCACGACTTGTTGCCAAAGGCTTTTCCCAGGTTGAAGGCATAGACTATGATAACATC
>Ga0307512_10003831_pt1 | contig 16959 bp, 13 predicted proteins | sample 14_EM_MG_FD_200267 | JGI IMG/M metagenome (GOLD analysis project Ga0307512, IMG submission 200267) | Populus trichocarpa ectomycorrhiza microbial communities from riparian zone in the Pacific Northwest, United States - 14_EM | ecosystem: Host-associated > Plants > Roots > Unclassified | place...
CCAGACCAAGCCCGTCCAGTCCAAGACTGCCAGTCTGGGGCCCGGTCCAGTCCGACCTTCCGGTGAGACCGGACCGGACCAAGCCCTACCCCAGACCGGGTCCGTCCGGACTGGTGGAATCATTGGGTGACTGTCTCATCAGACTTCACACCATGACTGTCCTTTTAGACTTCACACGATGCTCGCCCTCATGCTCATCATATATAAGACGCACCTTTGTCCATCTCTCTTGTACCTACAATCAACTCACTCATTCACATCAACAATTCCCTCCAGGAAATAGATCCCTAAACGAATGTAACAGACTCAAATGGATAACAGCGTTCACTACAATAATCCTGACTGCACTCTTCTTATCATGCTGACACCCACCGTCAATGATACCTCCACTATTTAATTCCATAGCTTTTTCTCTTCCATATATCATTGCCGATCTTTATCACCCTACAGTTTCTCCGTAATGATCAAAAATAACCCTTTCGGCAAGCTACGGGTCCGAACTACTCGCTGATTATTTTTAATAAATGTGTTGTGCACCGTAATTTGGATTGTGTGATCGATTGGATGTTAGTTAACGAGCGGAAGAAGAACAGCTCCTGCATCGAGGTATTATTGTACATTATCCCTACGCAATTCGTCCAAGCACCCCGGGCCAACTGTCGAAGGAGGCAGTTCGGAAATCTCAATATTGTCTTGCAGGGGCAGAACACGATCTCGCCGGCGGCGTTTGAAACGAAGGAACCAATAGAATCCAACAGCAACAGCCACAATAAGGATTAAGCCAATGGTAAGTCCTGCAATCTTTGATGGCCCCAGTTTGCCTCGCCCATGATGACTGGAGCTAGGTTGTGGCGGCTGCACTTTATCAGCCGAGAATATCGCTTCAACTTCTTTAGATCTCCAGCCATGTAGAGGAGTACGTCTTGTTGCGCCACCTGAGGGTCTACAATGTCAAAGTGTCAGCATCGGCAACCATTCAAATCCATAACAACACCTACCCTCCACCAATCGCATCGCTCACTGCTAGCGGAACTTCGTATCGCGCCTTGGGATCAAATTGGTGGACCCAATCCAACCTGGTCATGTCGAAAATGTCAAAGAGAGTCTCCCGTCTGTTCCTGACAATGCCAGACATGAATATAAAAGGGCCTGAACGTGCACATGATTGACCGGAACCGCCAACCGAATCTGATCTGCCATGAGTAAACGCAGCTAGTCAAACTTCTTAGGAGAGTTTGTGATACATTCATACAACTTTACCCAGGTGAAAGATGGTACAAGAAGTACCCACACGTCATCATAGTAACTTCCAACAGGGTCACCTTGCCCGTGAGTTATGTGTATGCCATAGTTTGAATTGTCTGGAGATGGGACCATAACGGAGCATCCATCCTGCCGGTTGGCGGGAACTGAAGCCTCATCATTGGGAGCTCCTGAGGCTATTTGCGAATGCCAAGCAGCCGTTTGAATGTCGTAGATATCAATTTCACTCATATTTCTCTGGAACAGATCACATCAATAACTCAGGTTGAATATCTCTTAGTTGATTTTGTACCCACCAGTATCCCGGCTCCATTGAATGTCCCTTCTGGAAGCCTTACTCCTCCGAAAGAAATCAAGACGCCTCGTTTTCCCAAGGGGACATACTCGAGATATCCATTTGTTACTGAAGCCCCGCCTGGAATACTCTCGTTCTTCCAAACTGGCTTCTTATCCGTCATGTGCAGTGAAAGTAAGCCATCAACTGAAAGTTCACCGTCCGGGAAGTCTCGGACAACTTCATTAGTGTATCGGCCTTGGGCATAATAAAATACCCCTTCGTGATAATCAACTGTACCAGCTCCATCGGTTATCCGTTGAATGTTTGATTGGTCGGGTGTTTCAAGATACCATATTCCTGTTGAGAGAGTGTATGACCACAGATCACCTGTGTTGCGTTCCGGTGGCTCCTGATATAACTCTGAGGTTTGATTGTACTTTGGGTAGGTGCCTCCAAAGACATAGAACTTATCTTCCGATATTTTGGAAACAAAAGCCTGGCCATTTTCTGTGCATGCCTCTAGAGGTTTGGTTGAAGAGTGGAGCTTAAAATTCGTGTGATTAAACGGCTCCTTGAGATCGACCCAGGCTGTACGGGTATCTACCGGCAGTGGCCAAAAGGAGGTCAGTAAAGTGAAACCACAACGAAATTTTGGCCTGCACTACTGTAGCTCTCATGGTAGGCATGTACCACAGACACTGTATCGGGTAATTGTACTCTTATCTTTGAAAATGGTCTGTTCAGAGAAATTGTATTTCGGAAATTGTTCCAAACTTCCACCATCAATATACAACCTTTCCCCGGCAACTACCACTAAATTCAAGCGTTGGTTAGAGCCATTGACACACACGACTAAGGTCAGTGTGGAGACTTACAGCGCGATAGAGAGATAGAGTAATATGAATCGGTGTCCGAAGTTGGTATCAAGGCACGAGCGACTTCGGCGCCGTTGAATCCGCCATTGAAAGGGTCCACTGCCACGGCCATGACTACTGTATGAAGATGTTAATTTTTGCGAAGCAGCTCGGCGGAAAGTGACAATCAAGGCGTAATCGCCTCAAGTTAACGGGGATCGGCTGCAAAAATAATGCGAGAGGGAGTGAGACTGAAGATGAGTTTTCTTCTTCGAAAAAGCAAACTTTCTATCACCTACACGCTCAAATCTGGGCGGATTTGTTGCGCTTCTTTGGGATACCAGTTTCATGTATTCCACCAATCCGTTTCCGTTGTGCATCACCCTCACATTTTATTCAACCAATCATATATTCTGTAGCAAACTGCAACAAATCTGCCCAAATTGAGCGTTTAAGGGATAGTGACCGAAATATTCACTGCAAACCATTCCCATTCGCCTTAATTCAAATGACCAAAGAAAAAAAACCCCAGTCACCCTTCTTCACCAGAGGCATGCATGACGTCTATCTTTGACCTAGCTTCATATCTAGTTCCTTTATCCTCCTTGTATTATTCGCAGATTAAAACCCCAAGATACGGTTCGCTCAGTTACATCCACCCCCAACAACACTGAGCGGAGTGCATAGTCGGTGGTCTGATACTGATTTCCGCGCGCCGAATATCCTCCCTGCTACTTTAACAGTCGCCTTTATATTCGTACTACAGCTAACTCCAAACCATCGCACCCGATAAGCTTGGTTATGGGCACCAGGCATCCGCAGATTAGAGTTCTTTTATGTATAAATCGCCACATCATTGTTGTGATCGAGTTGAAGGAGAATTGCTGCCAGTACTTAATGCCAGTGTTCCTAAACGGTCTAGCCCGGCCGGATCTTCGCTAGTGCAGGCCTGTAACTCGAAGCCTGGCTGGCTAGGACTCATATTTCAGCTGCAGATCGCCATGTCTTAAGTAGGCCACTAAGATATACGTAGGCCAGTGCCGTACATCAGCAGGCCGGCCTAGGCTTCTGCAGGCCTCGAAGATATATGCAGGCTTCAATCATATGCAGGCCGGCCCGGCTTTAAATTTTATCATAGGCCTGGCCGGTCGGCCTACGCTAGCAGCGGCTGGTAAAATGTAGGCTAGGCCTAGCCCAATTGTCGAAGTAGGAGCATTCATTTCGGTTTCGATTTCAATTTACGGAATCGCCTGATGATGAATGAGAATGGGAGAGGCTTCAGAGGAAACCGCACGAGGCGGGTAAAAGTCGGAACGGCTCGGAACAGCTCAGAACAGTCAGTGTCACGGAACCACTGGAAAGGCATCAGTCATACGCGAGAACGCCCACGTGGGACTGAAATGAGGTTGCACTAAAATGTTACATCTTGAGTCCTTTCCCTTTCTATTTTCTCTGTACTATAATATGTGCACATAGTTCTCCCATCATATCATACTAGCTGGTGTTGCAATATGGGGAGAACCGTGTGCATAGACTTAGATACAAAGAGAGAGGCAGAAAGACTGGAGCTATATACGATAGAGAAGAGTACCTTACCATCAGCCCCGCTTACAGTCAGCTCGTGTCAAGTCTATATACATGCATATGCAATAGTTTGTACGATCCGAAACCGAGTGCTTGATTATGATGCTGAAGGTTATTCTGGGTTCCATGTGAAGGGATTCTTCAGGCAGAATCACTTCTACAAACCCCCAGCAGCTGACGCTAATGAAGGATCCAGGCGGAGAGGTGGTACGTAACGACTGGGCAGGCGTCTATCTATTCTCAAGAGCGCCACAGGTAGTACCATTCTTAACCCTGAGAACGTGACTAGATAAGCGGTACTCCCATTGCTGAAGACATATTCTACTACGGTGTGACTACGGTGTTGTCGATTCCGTATTATCAATATTATGCACAACGTATCAGCTGTCAAAGGTATAATCAAGCTGCGCCAATTAAGTTGCATTGTGTATACTTTGGCCGCTCCTGAGCACGGCACGGCTGTAATTATTGCAAAGCTTTTTCACTGGCAGGCTACAAGGTTCATGCCAAGAAATTGTATCAGCGGTTCGTCCTTTACGGCCTTGCAAACTTTGGTGGAAGTGGGAAGGTGCGGTTGCGGGCGGCTGCGGTTTCGGTTCCACCTTACGGAACCGCCTGATAGTCGTCGGAAGGAACCGGGCTGTAGAGAACTTAGGGTGGCACCAAGAATCTGGCTTCGAGGTGACGGTGCCAGTTGCAGCTAGGATTAGTACAGCGGGGACGATGTGAATATTCGTTGCTGCAATCTGCAGAAGGATGCGAAGGATCCCGTGCAGCTGAAGTTATGAGGCTTCGGGTATGCTGCACTATCGGCATGTTCTGTCGGAAGTTCCGAGTGCTTGGCTTTGATAGCACTCCACCTCCGAACATTGACGCGTTGCTAATAGCCTGCTTGGTCGACAAAATGTACATATCTGCGCAAATAGCTTAGCGGCCCCAATAGGTACATCCTACACCGTGTTTGTCGTGTAAATAAAAGGTTGTTGGTGTTGGTTACCTCGCTATTAGTTTGGCACATATATCGCGATTACAGATAACCGCCGTGCCAGATTTGATCCCGGAAGATTCAGCTGGTTCTTGGTAAAACCCGAGCTGCATGTTGTGCAAACCTGGGCTAACTCACACTTTCTCACACTTCGGTTGAGCCGGCTGGAGATGCGAGGGTCTAGCTTAGGATAGACTAGTCCCCACAATCACTACATACCTGAAACAAACCGGAGAGCTTTATTACTTTCGAATTTTGTTCTATAACATAGTAGATCTGCAAATAGTCTCCACTGTGAATCATTTAGAAACTATACCATCAATTTTCTGGGAGCATCCGATTCCTCTCTAGCCGTCTGGACAAAACAAATTGACAGCACTTCAACAACATTCCTGAGTTTACTACTGCTGTACTTAGTCTTTGACCAGGAATATTCCTACCTAACGCATAGTTTACATAGCCTCACATATAGAATAGTTAGTACTAGCATGTGACATTGATATCATATCTAAGCCCTGTTTTTTGATCAGCTGCCTAGCGTACACCTCGCTTCTTTAGCTATTGAAGTTTCTTATTTAGTTGGAGAGCGTATTATATAACCGTTTCTGACCCAAAGTTCGGCCCGCATACCCCACCTTTCCCGGCGCCCCTATTACACTATACGGTTTCTCCCAATGACTCCGATTCTCAGCCATCAAGCGGTTTCGCAAGTGAAAATCGAAATCGAAGCTCTCGGCATCTACAGTGGCTCATCCCGCTGTTCCGGTGGATGCTATTCATCCTACCGAACCTCCCATTCCTTTGATGGAATCCGTTTCTCTTACCAAACCTTCCGCATCCGGAGTGACATCTGTTCATCGGTCCGAACCACCTACGCCGCCGAACGACTACCCCAGAAACCCGGCTGTTTTGGCCTCTACTGTTGAGGATACCGTCAACGAACCGGAGCGGTGTACCAGTGATATCTAAGTTTAAGTGAGCAGCAGAAAGTGGGGAAAAGTAGCGGCATATCCCTTGTCCTTAGAGCCGTAGTTGGGATGAATAAGCACTGAAAACACCGATAGCATGTCCTGGCAGCGACCTTCTTTGTGTGATGAATACCTGCCCAAGGCGGCACTTGTAGATAATCAATCAAACTCTCTTTTCTCTAGCTTCGCAGTAAGCGACCGCAGATCGCATTGGGCCTCGGACGCAGGCGCTTAGCACGTGCCGTTTCACGCGGATCGGCTCGTCAAACCTTAAACAGGCTAACTATCCTCGGCATGCACCTCCGTACCGAGGAATGTGGGACTCGGCATATATAAAGAAAGACGATAGTGCCAACGAGTAAAAAATCCAGTCGAAGAAAACGCAATGAAACTACTCTACTTTTGCCGCAATGTGCTAAACCAGTTTCATCAAGCACAGTTTCTCACTCATGTGGTTTCGAACACTCTTGTTAAATATGGGGAGAACCGTGTGCGTGTATAGACTTAGATACAGAGAGAATAGAGAAGGAGAAACACGTGAGTTATATATGAGAGAGAAGTGTGCCAACATTCAGCCCCGCTAGCGGTCAACTCGTGTCAGCTCAATATCTACATGCAACACACTCAGGTCTAGCTTTGGAGTGTGTTCGGGTTGGGTAGACCGGCCCGGTCGAAGGCCATATCTGACCGGACTGACCACTTGCGAACACTGATCGCGCTTCCGTTTTGCTTTCAAGTTGCAGCTTAATTTACTCATTTCCTATGTTGAAATAGTGAAGGGAGAAGGAGAAAGACTCGAGCTATATATGAGAGAGAAGTGTGCCCCTTACTACCAGCCCGGGCCCGTTCTAAATGTACATGCAACATCTCATCCTCCTATACTAATGACATGGAACTAACAACCCCACCATAGATATTAAATACCCGCTGTAGTAAGTTCGCTCTTGAGTCGAGCCACCAAGGTGATATGTCCTGCTTCTTCTGCAGCCTGTATTGCTGTTACATCTCCATACTCAGCTGCAGGCGCGTTGATATTGGCACCAGCCGGTAGAAGTGCAGTCACCACAGAGCCATAACCTCCTCCCGCAGCAGCCTGCAGCGCTGTTCGTCCAGAATGTGCAGATCCTGGAATATCGGCATCAGCATTAGCCTGTAACAGATAATTTACCATATCCAAATACCTGCTCCAGCGGCAGCTTGTAGCGCGGTTTGCCCGGCATACTCAGCTGTGTTGGACCAATCCTGGCGAAGAGGGAAGCGTACGTCGACTTATGGTGCAGCTGCCAAATTGGTGATGCGTATATTGACTTGTCTATTCATCTATTTGACACGTATACAAAGTGAATGCGGCTCCACCGCTCAGCCCTAACCTAACACCACGTGATGACCGCACTCAAAGTCTGCCCTACAAGCTGCAGGCGCATTTATGTTGGCATTTGCCTGTAGTAGTTTGTTGACCATATCCATATGATTGGCTTCGGCTGCAGCCTGGAGTGCTGTTCGACCGGAATGCGCAGATGCCGGCGTGTTGATATTCGCCGCGGCCTGTAGGAGTCGGTCTACTGTGTCCGGATCTTCTCCGGCGGCAGCTTGTAGTGCAGTTCGACCGACGTAGTGTGCGGAAGACGCGTTGAGGTTTGCGTTCGATCGTAATAGTTTGTCTACCATATCCAAATGACCTGCTACAGCGATGGCCTGGAGTGCTGTTCGACCGGAATGTTCAGCTGCTGGTGCGTTGATATCGGCACCAGCATGCAGAAGTCGATCTCCAGAACCAAGTAACCTCCTTGAGTGACAGCCTGTAATGCTGTTCGACCAAATCGTTCGGCTGTTGGCGCATTGACATCTGCCTTGTCCTCATGTCTGAGCAGTCGATCAACCATAGCTAAATGGCCTTTGGCTGCTGCTGTTTGTAACGCAGTTCGACCGGAATGCGCCGCAGCTGGTGAATTTATATCGGCTTCGACTTGTAACTGTTGAAATAGTGATGCTAGAGAAGCTTGATTGTATATTATCTAAGAGTGCCACAAGGCGATATATATATGAGTACAAGTGTGAATGCGTGCGTACGCATCTATGTATAGACCCTTCAGGCCGACAGCAATCTCCGGTCATACGAGACTCACCTCCGACCATACGAGACTCACCTCCGGCCATACAAGAGTCATCTCCGGCCATAAGATGGCAGAGACCTATCATGCAATAGTAACAGTCGGTCAAACACTGTGAGATGGGCACCTGCTGCAGCGGCTTGTAGCGCAGTTCAACCGGATCGAGCGGGAGAGAGGTTGACATCTGCATTCTCCCTCAGAAGTCGATTTACCACGGCTAACTGGCCAACCACTGCGGCAACTTGTAGTGCTGTTTGTCCGCAAGGTTCGGCCACTGGTGCATCAATATATGCTCTGTTATCTATTAGTAGATCGACCATGGCTAAGTGCCCTAATTCGGCAGCGGCTTCTAAAGCTGTTCGTCCAGAAAGCTCGGCTGCCGGCTCGTTGACATTCGCCCTAGCTTGTAAAAGCCGATCCGCCACAGCCAAGTGAGCTCCTTCAGCAGCTACCTGCAGGTAGGCTGAGATGAGCTGAGGCCAATAGAAGGAGATCGACCACTGCCAAGTGACCACCAGCTGCGGCGGCGTGTAGTGTAGTTCGATCCGAACTTCCAGCTGCAGGCACATTGACATGAGCTCCCGCCGTAAGAAGCTTATCTACTACAGTCAAGTGACCACCAGCAGCGGCGGCCTGCAGTATCGTTTCGCCATCGAACCGTTGATCTATATCGAAGCCATAGCCACACAGTATGTGCATGATATCAGCGTAGCCTAGGGAACACGCAAGAAATAGAGGTGTCATGGCGCCCCCGCAGTCAAGATTGGAGTATGCGCTGTTGCCAGTTGTTGGTATTTGATCAGTAGTTAGCATCAAGAGCCCGACATTGCCGTTCTTAACAGCCCACCAGAACTGCGGGGCAAGTGGGGGATCATCCATGTTGCCCTCCAACTCCCAAGGTACGGGAAACCAGTGAAGTCAACCGTCCCGGCAAGACGGCCGGCAGACATCTATCGTCACCGGTGGACATCGGGCGGTTATAGCTTATTTTGGATTGAACGAAATGAAGCTTCGAAAGTGCGCGGTAAGAGATATAATTGAATGTTCCAAACTGTTTCACACTCAATCTATGTATAGAACTACATTGTAGAGCATAAGTAATAGTAAATAAAGACGGTATATAAAGGTTGGTGAAGTACGTGCTCATCGACACTTCTCTTCATCAAACTCTTGAGTGCCTGAAATCATGGGTGCAGCAGGGCTTAATCTTCGGAGCAACTGAGTCAGATATGGTCAGGATGGAGCAGATACTGAAGGATCTTGCGTCAGAGTCAGGAGATTAGATGTAGCTAGTTTGATAGTAGTTTATTATTTACACTGTGGATGTCCATAGATGTCGGTGGATGACGGCCGGGAACAGCAGTCCATGTGTGCCTGGCCGACATTGCCGTCCGTCCCCGTCCTGAGTCAAAATAACGGCACCGTTTCCGTCCTGCATCCGGACGGGCGGAAAGGTGCCGTCCCGTCCCCGTCCTCGGTGATCCCGGACGGATGGGGTGGTTGCCTTCGTTGCGGGAAACTGTTGATCCTGAACCAGATCCGTGAACAACCTCCAGGCGACACCATTATCCGAGGAAAGATCTGAGCAGTGGTCGAGCTAGCGTTCAGTGGCATAGCTCAGTAGTCGGAACTTTTCATTGAGAGCATCTGATGGGTCGTGGTTGTGGGTTGCCCTGGTATTCAGTTTTAGAACATCGTGAATGTTAACAGGCGATGAATTCTGTGTTAGCCATAATTGTCAGGCAGCAAAACCCCTTGAACGTCGCATTATTGAACTCTCCATCATCCAGGATATCCATCCTGAGGGTGACATATCAATGGTCGATGCCGGTGGTTTTCGCGGTGACGAAGCTGCCTGGGTTTAGAAGTCGACAAAAACCTCAAATAAGTAAGACAAACTCCTGCAATCAGACTATTTGCTTCCCGCATTTGAATATGGAATCCAAGGCTCAAAGCCCCGGAAGGCTAAGAAAGCAGGAAATACCAGGCAGTAGAGTAAACAAATTGAACAACATCGCCATCCTCTGAATGTGCTAATGTGACAAGATTTCCACAGTACTGCAGCATCTTTGTTTGGCTTGTCGGGAACCGAGAGCGTCCTTGAGACCAGAGTGTATCGTCAGGCTTGAATGAAATTGCTTCAACCAGCTCCTCCAAGTGCAACGGCCGTCTTGCACCAGCAACCCACTTTAACATCTTCCTGGCAACATCAGGCCTTCGGTGTTCAATAATCCTCTCCAAAATTCGGGCATGTTTCGTTTAAACCACGCAGGAACCTGGTGAATGGTCATCATCATTGCTTTCCTTGCAGATGTCGTCAAGTTGCAATGCAACCCAAAAAAACCTATGTATGCAGTTAGAAAAAGGGTTAATTGAATGGACATTAAGTGCTGTATCATACATTCCCTGGGATTTGCGAATGAGGACATCTCTTATTTCTTCTAACATCGACGCGTTCCCCAGAACTAAGCTTCCTCAACTGTGTTCTTTAACTTGTCTTTGACAAAAGCCCTAGTGTCCAAGCAAATTGTTGGAAAATCGAGTGATATTTTAATGAAGGAATCCAGTGATTCCGAAATTTCAACTTCCTCACGGCTGGATATCAGAATCTTGATATGGTCATACATCGCCATCAGATCTGTCAAATGGGGCAATAAATACCATTTATCATTGTTACTGCACTCATCAATGCCATCAATGATGAAATACGTGATATTCGGAAGCTGAACAGCCGAGGTAAGTGTTTCCATCAATTCCTCAACTGTTGGTGGGCTATGGACAGCCTCCGAGGCATAGAAGCCCCCTAGTTTTACTTCAAGTTCCGGAGGTATTGGTAACACTTTCAAGATCTGCTTCCCAAAACTAACTATCACAGTCCGTATATTTAGTGACCTGCGATTCGCAAAGTCGCAGAAGAAACAGCAAATCATTGAGGTCTGCTGCCGGAGCGAAAAGATATAGTCGATAATCCCCGTGGTCATTATGGTCTTGCCTAAGCCTCTGCTCAATGTTATACTCCATCGCTTGAACATGGGTCGGAGTAAAGGAGAAGAAGGGTAGCGGAAAAAGATCTCCCCAACTTAGCTACCTTTTAGCGTTCATAGGGAATAGAAATTGCTGCTAACTGTCTGGTATGCGAGCTGCACAAACTACAAAAATCGCAAGCCTACTCAAATAATACGGTACTCTACTGTCTTTTCTTTCCGTCTCATCGTCATAAACTACACCTTTCAGCACAAACACAAATTAACATGTTTGGCGATCACATACGAATGGGCAAAGATACTGTTAAAGAGTAGATTTTCTCTACAACGGATGCGTTGAAGGAAGGCTGACTATGACGTCTGCATCCCCAATTCTCATCCCTATACCGAATTCATTGGTCTCCTTGTACTTCTCGCAAGACTGTCGTATACCGATTTTTACTCTCGTATCCGCTGCGCCATCGACTCCGGGGTTGTTCCATTAGCCTGGGCTATGTAATCCAACTCTTACTACTCCGCCACACTGAAAAATTCAGGATAGGTTCTTGCAAATGCAAGCTCTCACCGGAAGCGGAGCCTCCCCGGACATAGCGTGGTGACTGATGGCGCTAACTCGTTCGGCAGTCTAACCATGAAAGGAGATAGCCACCGGCCTAAATTACACCAATGGGAATGCGTCGTAAAAACAAGCTTTAGTACAAAACCTTGTCTCGTCCCCAGTCTCTTGCTGCCTTGCTCGCAAGCCCGCTCTAGTAGCTATACACGAGACAATACAGAATTAAGTCTGTACACAGTTAAAAATACACAATTGGAAAAAAGTACCGTCAGGTTGATATACACATCGCGACTACATACTTAAGTAGTTACTCTACCTAATTCTGGTTGGGAAGACATAGGTTACGACTGAACACGGAAGTAATACTCTTCGAAGCTTCGCCAATATGTCGACTGCTTCCAGTCAACATTCACTACCAGTCGGCTGCACATAATCATTATCAGTCTACTTTCCACCTTGGTCACTAGCAGCGCAGCATGGAACCGCTGTCCTAGAACTGAAGGGCTGAGATTTGCAACACATTCAACTGAACGGACAAGCTAGCGGGTGCGGGGAAGAGCTTTGTTCAAACCCTCGCCAATACCCTTGATCACTGTTGTGGCGCTGGCCCATGCCCACCGCCATTCAATTATTTTACTAGCAGGAGGAAGCAACCCGCTTAGAATATGAACAGTGATGTCGGATAGTCCAAGAGAGCAAGCAGGGTTTTGCCCCAGCAACAAATAGCGCTAGCCGACTATAGACTGCTGATCTAACTGCTCTACAATGTCAACCTGGCAAGCATTTCGCAATTTCTGTACCACCAGTCAAACAACAAAGTTCATGCCTGCTGTTGCTTTTCCCTATAACCCATTCAAATCTTTGATTTTTATGCTGGTTCTCGCCACTTGCTGTTCATGAAAGTTCTAGTATAGCTGGTTGAGGGTCTTGTCTAGGTAGCATGATCCTCACACCGTTGCACCAGAAGACTGAAGTATTTCTAACCACGTATCAGCCCCTGCCCTCGCGTTATCATATCTTTGGTATGTGCCGTTGTAGACCTCTGCTCCTCGACAATAGATATAGACAAAGCGATAGGGTTCTCATGACTATCAAAATATTTCACATCATCCCGTACGTACCTCATGAAGTTCAGTACGAAAATTAGATATTACCAGAGAAGCGGTAGCAGTTGCGATTCGATACATTTGGTGTCAGAACCTCGGTTCTGGTTCAGAAAACGCCCGACGATAGACATGACTGCAACAGGAACACCCCCGGTCTTGATTGCTAGATTCAGCCGAGTGGAACAGTCCTCGATTAGCGCTGTAGTCACCAGACCCTGTCCGGAGAAGTTCCGGCAAACCTAGCGAAGGACACTCGTGCGGCTGAATGCGTGAGGCTACGAGCTGGGTGCCTGGTTATATATTTTAAGAATGTCGAGCACTTAGTATCACACGATTGGCGAAGCAGTGTTATATCGACGTCATACCTCCAGCTCGAGAAACTATGCGGAACAAGTGCTCAAAAAGCCAATTAAAAGTAGATGGAGATATTCCGGTTTACTTCGCCGGAGCCTAGCTCGACTCAAAAGTGAAAAATCGGGCTAACAATACCAAAAGCTCTAAGATCCTGCTAGATGTTTATAGTGCTACTAGACCTTTCGGATCTACACACCAAACTCAGTGATATGAATTCTGTACCCCAGACACCAGCTGATACATCCAGAACTACTTCCCAGAGATGCTAGTGGTAAAGATTCAACCGGTTGCGGACCGTAGAATATTTCACAATAGCAGTTGAAATACGTCAAGCTTGAGCTCAGCATAAAACACATCGGTCTACTGACTGCAGATTCTGGTATGGTCAGGGATTTCGAGTGCTTAATTGTGCCGGACCTCCGCACTGTTTCACCATCATGGTCATATGCGCCTAGAATGTTTCTCAGCTACTCGTTTCTCCCCTTCCTAAATATACTATTGTGCCTTGTGTATATTGGTGAGTACAAGTAGTTATTATGGAGTTTATTCTCACCATACCCAAAATGAGAGTTTTTGCTTATATTTATATCTAAGGTTACTAAGGCGCAAAAATGAAGATCCTTTATCAAACATTATTACATAAACCCAGTTTACTATCTAGCCCCGATTGTTCTCTGCATTACCAGTAATTTGGTCGCTCTGACCAATAGATAAGGAGAACCCACCCATGTCAATAACCACCCCTCATACACTGTGACTTAGGCCACTACTCTGACTCCCTCGCTCCCCAAGTGCCATCATCCAGTCATGCACTCTCTGTATTTAACAAGGGTGGAAGGGGTACCATATCAAGGGTTTAGGCATGACTGTTTCAAATACTGGTCGTCTAGCCTGATTCAGGAACTGTTGCCACTGCGCATCAGCTAAGGAGCAAGAGCAGTCAGTACCGGCTTCCTGGATAGTAGTTGGAATTACTGACCCCTTCTTAATCAATTTGCTCCGCAATAATCAGAGTCATTATCAGAATCAAAGAAATCGAGTAGGTCATCTTGATCAGAATAACTAATGAATGATGACACAAGTTCTGGCAGTTTGCCTCTCCTGAATGGAGGTCCATGTTACATGATCATCCAATAGCTGCACAGGTTCTGAAGCCGGGGGTGTTCAAATAGCCCTTCAAGTGGATAAACAGATACTGCTGCAGAAGCTGAAGGTTCAGTGGGTGAACAGGTACCACAGGAGAAGTGGATGGAGTCATCTGAGGTGATGCCGGATGCGTTGGAGCCCTGGTGTTAGTTTCGACTTGCAAAACCACTGCACGATGGATGAGGGCCGGAGAGCCTTTGTAAGCAGTTCAACCATCATACGAGGGAGCCTTTATGAGTCAATGTTTAGGGAATACAGATGACGCTTAAACGAGAGGAAGTTTGGAACAGTTAGAAAGAGTGTCTGCTACCAGAAAGGTCACAGGGCTGTGGTGCTGATGCCTGAAGTCACCCAGGTAATCAAACCGGATTTGTAGAGCATGTGAATTGATGCCAGAGGCATGTGATAAGTTTGTCTCATGCCCAGCCTCCGGTGGTGTTGCCACTCGTACCGCGTTTATCCAGAGGAAGCAAGCTTGCGGGCGAAGGCAACGAGAGTCTGGGGACGAGACAAGTGATTAGTGACATTGCGGAATTCTGTCCGTTTTTTAATTTTACGCTCCCGATATCACGTCCCTCTCCATCCCAGGCCGGATCAGACCGTGTTCTTCATCTTCTCCGTGCGGTGTCTCTGTGTTACCTGTGAGCGAAGTCCTTGGTTAAATCCCTGCGCTGATGTCAACTTTAGGCTTGTGCTAGCGTAGCGAAGCTCATACGAGCGTGGCTTAACACATGATAAGTTCCGTCAAAATTACCGTGTGCCTAGTTATGACAGCCTCATCTCGAAGGTTGATATCAACGTTGTACACGTTGCAACATCATAGCGTCTCCAGCTGGGATGAGAAAATGTGTATCTCTTTTGAAGATTTCAATTCTCTGCAGTGAGAACTTATAAAAAGTTCTGAATATTCCGTAACAACACAACTCTTGATGGAGCGAAACTTCATCCAACTCGCCTCAATTCCCAATAGAGTGTATTCGATTATTACAGCGAAAGTCCGAAGAGATCGATTAGAATCTCAGAAGAAGTATACGAAGAAGAAGTATTGCGAGTATAACGATTTCAAGATCTGTTCGAAAGGCAAGCATATACTGAGAAGAGGATTCAAGAGGAGATATTGTAGTATTCCGATCAATGTCTGAGCAAGTCTAAAGAACTGTTCTCTAACCTGAGAAACAGTATCTATATATATACAATAATAAAAGGGTGATTGTCCGTGACCTCGGTCGCGGATCAATAACCAAAACAGGAAGAGAAAAACTTCGCAACTGTACATAAATACATAAGAACCGTAAAGAATATAACAGAACCATCTAGGCGCATTCTTCTAAGATAAGCGCTGATAAATCCCTCTTCCAACGGAACAAAAAGAAGGTTCTAGATAAGTTCTAACCGGAACCTTCTAGACAACCTAAACATAAAAGATAACAAAAGTATTAAAAGTTATTAACACACCACATTATTCTTATCCATAAAGTACCATCTTATCGTAAGGAGAATACTTAAGAAAGTACAATATCAGTAAAGCGAAATGTAGATACTTCCGTATTTTCAATAGAGTGGTCATCGTTCGGGATTCTGGTTGAGAGGTGACAGGATCTATATTAACGGCACTGTCGAGGTAGGAATCACCGTTTGTCTCGACGAAGCATTCGCTCTATAAGGCTGTGCGAACTACACGGCTACACGAGCGGCGACTCTAATCCTCGCAACAGCAAGCGGATCCCGTCAACTAAATCAGCGCTAGCAGGGAAACTAACCGTACGGTACCCATTTGAGAAACCCGCTAAACAATGGTACATATCCAGACGTGGGAGATGCTAGATGGTATGTCAATATCGCTGGAGATTCTTGCATGCTGTTGAAAAGATACCGGACTTTTGTATGCTGTTAGATTTATAAATACAAACAATAATACGTCTATATAGTAGCGAGAGCTTACCACCCTACAAGTAGGCTCTGCATACTGCACGATGTTGCGCATCGGAATCAGCGTACCCTGCACATGCAGAAACGTTTTGTGCCACCATCACGGCATCTGCTATCTCAGCTGTCTGCATGTCTCAGAATCCTACAATTTGATGCCAACAGTATTTAAAGCATTAGGTGGTTCCAACATCCAACATCCAAAACGATGCCAACTTGTTGCATTTCCGAACCCGATTAAGTCACCCAATTGGCAAATCGAATTACGTACGTGGCGGCTAGTTGATAAACCGCACTTGCCCCAGGATACTTCATTATTCAAGGCGGAAACCGCGAGCTTGCACAACATCGAATGACGATGTGTTACGCCGCGCTCAACTCAACGTCCATTTGTCTTAAAGCTGGGATCTTTGAGTCGGGAGGGGCTACGATCTGGGAATAGGAACCTGGGGCGGGAGCTTAGAGTCGATGGCAATTGGAAGGAGAGCAAGGGGCACGGGATCGAGTAGGTCTTTGGAAGACGGAATGGATCGCACCTAGAGTAATGAGTCGATGGGAGCTGGAAGATCAGAGTCGGAGTCAGTGGAAACTGTGAACTCGGAATCGGCGGAAGCTGGGAGCTGGGAACTGAGAACTGGGAGCGCGTACTCGATCGGAGTCGGGAATTGGCAACTTAGAGTCAGAGTCGATCGCAGGTGGAAGCTGGCAACACGAAGTCAATATTGCATGATAGGTCTCTGCCATCTTATGGCCGGAGATGACTCTCGTATGGCCGGAGGTGAGTCTCGTATGACCGGAGATTGCTGTCGGCCTGAAGGGTCTATACATAGATGCGTACGCACGCA
>Ga0307512_10003832_pt1 | contig 16957 bp, 19 predicted proteins | sample 14_EM_MG_FD_200267 | JGI IMG/M metagenome (GOLD analysis project Ga0307512, IMG submission 200267) | Populus trichocarpa ectomycorrhiza microbial communities from riparian zone in the Pacific Northwest, United States - 14_EM | ecosystem: Host-associated > Plants > Roots > Unclassified | place...
TATATTTATTATTTTATATTGTTTTAATAACTTAGAACATTATATTTATTATTTTATATTGTTTTAATAACTTAGAACATTATATTTATTATTTTATATTGTTTTAATAACTTAGAACATTATATTTTTATATGTCTAGTAAATCGTGCCTGCGACGTCTGTAATCTCTAACTGGACTAGAACTTCTTCTTGGATTTTCCAATTCCTGATTTTTTTCTTCTAGATTAGCACATTTTCTTTCTAAGTTTCCTTTTTCTTGTCTTAAAACTTCTTTTTCTTTTTCTAGTTGATCAATTTTTCTTTCCCTTTCTTTTCTTTCCTTTGCTAATTCCTTAAGATCAACTTGTAAATTTTTTTGATACTCAACATTACTGCTATTCTTATTGCGTTCCTCAGTTAAAGTTTGAGTTAAATTAAAAATTTTTTCATTTTGCTTCTGAAAAATAAGCATACTAGCAAATTTCAACTTTTCTAGTTTAGCAAGATAATTTTTGCTATTAGTTAATTCAATTCTTAATTTATTTGCTTTATCTTGACTTATTTTTAAATCAGATTCTAATTTCCTAATTTTTTCTCTTAATCCTTTATTTTCATTTTGATAATTATCGTTTTTATCAATCAAATTTCTGTTATTTCCTTTTTCCTCTAATAATTTATCTTGTCAACGGTTTTTTTGTTTTTCTGCCTCGGATAATTGCTTTTTAGTATTAGCAACTTCTTTTTCTAAACTTACAATAGTAAGCTGATTTGAACATTCGTTATTCTCTAATATTTCTTTTTCAATTTTAATTCTTTCTAATTCATCTGTTAATTTTTCTATTTGTTCAATTAAACTAATTATTTCTGAATCTTTTTCAGTTTGTATCCCTATTTCTTTTACAACAATTTGTTGCGGATTAATCAAAATTATTTCTTCTTCGCTGATGATATCATAAGCGCCCATATTAGACTCTTTTTCTAGCACTTTAGGAGAAAGATAAACTGAATAAGGAATATCTTTATCAATTTCCAAACCTAATTTTTCTAGTAATTCGTGAGAAACATCAAATTGTTTTCATTCGCCTTTTATTAGAAAACCATAACGACTACACGCTATTTCTTTTCAGCCTGACATTGAACCTATAAAATTTCTGTCTCTTTTTGCTTCTAACTCTAAAAATTCACTTGGTATTGGTTGCCTAAATTTATTTAAAATTTCGGAAATATTTTGCTTTTGTTCACTAGTAGTTGCTTCACTGCAAACTGATTCAGTTGGTGTGAAGATTACTTGCTCTGCTACTGGTGGTGTATTTGTTCTTACCATAAATTTATTTTTTTATATAACTTTTGGCTATATTAATATTTATTATTATATTATTAAAATTTTTGTTATATAGTCTTTGCAGATATATAACAATACAACTAAAAAAAACAAAAAAAGCAGTAAAAATAAAGTAAATGATTAAAAATTTCAAAGATAAGCACATCCAAATGCTTTTTGAAAGAAAAAGAGTATTAAAGTGAAAACATATTGAGAAGTTAGCTTGAAAAGCCTTACAATATTTAAATATTGCTGAAACGTTGCAAGATTTAACTGTTTTTCCGGACTTCAATTAGAAAAATTAAAAGGAGATCGCAAAGGTCAGTATAGCATTCTTATTAGTAAACAGTATCGTATTTGCTTTTGGTGAAAAAACGGTCATGCTTACGAAGTAGAAATTGCTGATTATCATTAAAACTATAATATACAAATACATTAATAAAGTTCTCGATTTGATTTATAAAGAGAGTTTACTAACTAATTCTATTTTACCTACTTAAAAGTCTTTTATCATGGATAAGAAGAAAGAATTAATTCCTCTTTCTATTTTATTTCTAAACCAGCTATTAAAAGGAAAATAGATAAAATTAGTTAGTTAATCCTTTATATAACTGAAGATAATCATCAACTGCTAATTCTTGTGGACGAATATTTTTTTCATATCCTAAATTAGTAATATTTTCAAGGCAGTATTCTTTTTTGCTAACGAAACTAATTAAGTTATTATAGAGAGTTTTACGGCGATAGTGAAAACATTTTTTTACAAAAAGAAAAAATTTTGCTAATCTTTCTTGTTCAATGGCTAGTTCGGTTTTTATTTTTAAAAGCACTAAGGCTCCATTTACTAAAGGCGATGGATTAAAAGCCTCGGCTGGAATTTCTAGTTTAATTTCAGTAGTGGCCAGTAAATTAACATAAACCGAAAGAGCCGAATATTCTTTTTTATAACTTTTAGAATTAGCTACTCATCGTTGTGCCACTTCCTTTTGTACCAAGAAAAGAAAATTTGTAAATAATTTATGCTTAATTAGCAATTCACAAATAAGAGAATTAGCAATGTTATAAGGCAAGTTTCCTACTATTGTTAAGGAAGCGTTTTTATCTTTGACGTATTCTTGGAAAAATTCTTCCCAGTCAATATTTAAAGCGTCTTTATTTAAAAAAAGTACTTTTTGTTTATTATTACTTACTCAGTTAGTTTGCAGTCAGTTAAAAAGTTGCTTATCTTTTTCCAAACTAATGATTTGTTGGCAGTCAGTATTGGCCAAAAATTTAGTTAAATGACCATAGCCACTTCCTATTTCGATTAATATCGTGTTAGAATCAATAGCAAGACAGTTAACTATTTTTTGTAAATATTTCTTCTTGGAAAGAAAATTTTGACCTAATTTTTTATTAGGTAAAAAAGGAAGTTTGGTTTTGTTCTTTTTCATTACCTATATTTCTAAATTAACACAATTAATCTGAAACTTCGCGCAGTTAAGAATATTTTGACTAAAATATATTATATAATAAAATATTGTAGAATAATGTAATGAATGGGGGAAAGGGAGGCAAGAGCAAGGATGATAAAATTATAAATTTATTGAAGTTAGTTTTAATATTAGTAATTTTAATGTTAGTTGTTTGAAAAATGAGCAATCTTAATTGAATTACGCAACGGTAAACCTGACTTTGCCAAAAAAACAGGTAGCAAGACTATGAAACTAGAAATTAAAGCAAAATAAGCAATACCAAGCTATATTTCTACGGATAGGTGCATAATGATGTGAGATGCCATTGCCTCTATAGCTATTGGTTTAGCTTGCCTATACAAATTCTTTACGGAAAATTTATAAATCTCTACATAGAGACATAAAAATATATAAATTAATATATGAACGGAAGAAACATTAATATTTATCTCCAAGAAGATATTTATAACCAATTAAAAAATAAAGCTGGTAGCCGACAAATTAGCCGCTACATTAATGAAGCCTTAGCCGAAAAGTTAACTAAGGAACAAGCAAAAGAAAAAGCCAAGTTTCATGCTCAATTAATTGCTGATTACCAAGATGCCGCCCAGGATAAAGAATTAAAAAAGGAAATGAAAGAGTGAGAAAATGAATTAAGCGAAGATGGTTTAAAAAATGAGTAATAACCAAATTATTAAAAAAATATTTCCTAATGGTTTTCCTCAGCGAGGCGAAATTTACCAAATAGATTTTAAAAAAATTGGTAAAGGCAAAGAAATTGCTAAAAAACGTCCCGCTTTAATAATTAGTAATGATTTACAAAACCAATATGATGACTATCTTATTGTTGCTCCCTTAACTTCTTGTAATGTTGCTAAAATTCGTCTTTTTGAATTACTGGTTAAAGTTAAAGGATTAACTAAACCGAGTAAAATTTTACTTAATCAAATTCGCAGTATTGATAAAGAAATTCGCGTGGTGGAATATTTAGGAAAGGTTTCTGACCAAATCTTAAAAGAGGTTGAAAGTAAACTAAAATTAGTACTAGCAATGGTATAAGTGCGCGGAAGCACTTGTGTAATAATGTAAAAAATATGTGAGAAATTATTGGAAACTATATTGAAAAGGTTACTAATGTCGGAGGATGATGTTTTTTATTTCGTTGATTATTTTTAATTTCTCTTACTATTTGAATATTAAAAACAGAAAGAAAGGGAATTATTTTTTCTTTTAAAAAAGAAAAACAAAAACTTTGCTATTGAACGCTTGCTTTTACAAGTTTACTCGGTCTTTTTCATTTTGCTATAAAAACTATCTTTTTTTATTCCCAAAGGTCAATTAAAATTGAAAAGCAAATTGAAACCATTGTCGCTATTAAACAAAACGCTCCTTGACAATTGTTAGGTATAATTTTTATTTCTTGTATTTTGGCACCATTAGTGGAAGAATATATCTTTCGCTATTTGATTTTTAAGTTTTTGAGTTTTAATTTTTTTTCTTGTCTAGTTTCGTTTTTTTGCTTTATTTTTTGACACTATCAACTTGATGAAAAACTCGGTTTACTTTTTTGCCAATATTTCTCAGCAACTTTGTTTTTTATCTTAACTTATTGATTAACTAAAAAATTAGTTTACCCTATTTTTCTTCATTCGTTAGTTAACATCATTTTTATTATTTTGGTATTAATGAAGCCTGACTTTCCTTTAATTTAATATATAAGGCGGAGTAGCTCAGTTGGCTAGAGCGTGCGACTCATATTCGCAAGGTCGTCGGTTCAATCCCGACCTCCGCTACCAAGGAAAAAAGAAAAAAACGTTAGCCATAGAAAAAGTTAGTAAAAATATATAACATTTTTTTCAAGGAGAAAATATTAATATAAAAAAGTAATATGTACACTGTATTTGAAAACAAAGGTAAGCAATACAATTTAAAAAAAGAAAATAAAATCATTTATCTTGATTATCAAAAAGATACCAAGCCAGGAAACGAAATTAGTTTTTCCAAAGCTTCAAGATTTTATATTGATGGCAATAGTTTTAAGAGTGAAAAAGTTAAAGTTGTTGTTGTAATAGTCAAACATGGTTTAAAAAGAAAAATTTATGTTCTTGGGTATCAAGCTAAAAAAAGGCAAGTAGGAAATAATCTAAAAGGACAAGGTCATCGACAAAAATATACTGAAGTAAGGGTAATAAGGATTGAAAAAATTGAACAATAATAACTAAATTAAGCAAAAAAATTATTTTTAGTTTTTTAAAGGGAGAATAATTAATGACAATAGATAAAAATAAAGAAATCTTAGTTAAATGTAGGCTTGATGAAAAAAACCAAAAACCTTTTTCTTCGGCATTTACTCATTGTTTTAAATTTTCATTAACCGACTGAGAAAAAATAGACAAAAAATACTTTGCTAATAGAGAAAAAAAAGCAAATTCTTTTATTTGAATTTCTGAAAACGTTTTACAAAATTATTGTCAAAATAAAAAATTTGAAATAGGAAAGGAATATATTTTCACAATTTTAAAACAAACTGAGCAAGTAGAAATATTTAAAGACCGCTACAATAATAATGAAATTTTTTTATTAGGAAAAAAATCTTTTAGCAAATGAATCAAAACAATAACGGATGAAAGTGGTTCTTTTGTTTATTATTCCATGAATAATTCCATAATCAAGTCTAATAATCAAGATAATATAATTAAAGAAAAAAATAATTGAGTTTTTCTAAGAACTATTCTTTTTCTTTTACCTATTCTAACTTTGGGAATTATTTTTTTACTTTTTATCAGATGAAAACAAAACCAAAAAAGTATAAGATATTAAAAACCCAAAAAAGAAAAAATCATTCACTAAATTTTTTTTGTATAATATAATAAAATTATATATAGAGTAAAATTTATATTTATTTGGGTTATTGTTCAGCCCACTTTCTAGGTAAGTAAAAAGCAACTAGTTCCTTTTCAATAGGATTAGTAGAAATTCTACTCTTTTCCCCTAGTAAAAAGAGAAAAGTAATGCCCGGATTAGTTTCCCACTAATTACTGCTAATCTGAGTGTTTTATTATAAAAAGTAGTTGGGGGGGAAAAAAGCAATATAAAACAAAAAACAATATGAAATACTGTACAAATTGTGGAGTAAGCAGACAATCATGAGAAGAAGCAAGAGGAATAAGTTCTTGTAATAATGCTTCTGATAGATGCTGAACATGTGATAAATGAAGTTTAACACCATCGTGTACAAGTTTAGTTAGAGCTTCTGATGCAGGTTCATCTATTGCTCAAACTCTTGCTAGAAGATTTGCGACGGATAATAATCCAAATGCGACTATTAATCACAAGGTAGAAGCGGGTAATGTAAAGGATGGTGAATACTACTGTGAAATATTACAAGCTGATAAAAGTTCTGGCTGCTATTACTATCAAAAAACTGAGTACAAAAGCAACAGGTAGTAATTTGTTATGAAAAGTATAAAATTTAAAGAGTTGGGGAAAAAAATTAGCAGTTTAGAAGATATATACAAAAACTTTCAAGAGGGAGTTGATTATACTGTTTCTTTTGACAAAAAGGGAAAGCAAATTTACAATATTCATTCTAAGAGATTAGCAGATTATGTATTTGGTGAATTTCGAGAAGGATTAATAAGCGATGCTTTTTTAGGAACTGAAATCAGCAACAATAATTCCTTTGAACAAAGTTTGTCTAAAATAAAATTAGCAAGTAGCGGAAGAACTAATCATCGATTAGAAAACACTCCAAATTCTTTAAGAATTAGAGAAATAGAAGAAGGCGAAAGTTCTTCCTTAGCATCTCAATCTCGCGAAAGAAGCTTCCAATCGCTGCAAGAAGAATTGTCTTATCTGCGTAGTTTGCCTGATGAACGAGGTTATTTAAGACCAAGAATTCAAGAATTAGAAAGGCAAATTGCCGATAGACGGCAGAGCGTGGTTTTTACTCAACACCACCAAATTCTCCCCAAAAAGTATTAATTTGGACGCTGAGTTTGGCTGGTGTTTTGCTATTGGGAATTTATTATCTAGTGGTTAAAAATTATAAGAAAACTAAGTTTCGAAGTTAATTATTAGAAAGAGGCGAAGCATAAATATTACTAATGAATATATTTCGATATTTTTAATTATTTCTTCTTATAAAGTCTGTATTGCTTACAAAAAAAACAAAAAATTAGGTTTGGCTAAACTTAAATTAGCCATTATAAAAAAATTGCTTATCTAATATAAGTAAAAGCCCAAGAGGCAAAGAAAAATAGCGAGGACTTCCTAGAAGTTCTCCTAATAATTGAGACTAGTGGTTTGAATTATTAGTTTTTTTCCAATTCAACTTAAAAATACCAAGAAAAGAAATTATCATATTTTTCTAAAAACTTATTATATGGAGTTAAAAAATAAATTTTCTTTGTGCTCGGTAAAATTAACTGAAATTCATTTATGGCTAAAGGAAAATAACTTACTTAACAAACATTACACTTCGCTACAACAAAAATGAAATTATCTTCAACAAATTAACTTTCCTTTTTATTTTTCCAATACTGTTTTATTGGTTGCTTATCAAGATATAATTTTATTGGAAGTGAAAGATAAAGAAGAAGTTGAATTTTTAACTAAAACTTATAGTCTAGATCACCAAAAATATTGTCAGCAAGTTTTTGGTGAAAAGAAAAATATTATCTTAATTGATAAACAATTTTGAAAAGGTTTGAATAATAATGATAAAATAAGTGAAAAAGCAAATCTTGAAGATTGCTCAGTGCTACTAAAAGATAAAGAAAGTATTGAAAATAATTTGCTAGATGCCTTTAATAAATAGTTATTTTTTCGCCAAATAAATTAAATATCCTTTTTTTGTTGAAGCGTTATGAGTAAGAATTTTTTTATTAATAGAACGATTAATAGTTTTTTTCTTTGTTTTTTCTAAATCTTTTAAACTAAGCGGAATAAAATTGACTCTTTCTCTTTGTTTGGTTTTTCCTAATTTTAACTGACGAAAATTTATTAAAGATATTTCTAACTTTTTCAAAGTATCTAAAACTTCTTCCATTTCTTCTTCTTTAATCTCTAATTGGACTTTTTTGGCTAATTTTTTTAATAGTTCTTTTTTCATTAAAGAGTTATCTATATTATTTTAAATTAAATTTTTCTTTGCTAGGAAAGTTAAATTGAAGAATTTTTAATTAAACAACAAAAAGATAACAAATTGGGTTTTCTTGCGAAAAAAATAAATATGTTTATTCAAGAAATTTTAGGAATAATAGCCATTATTGTTCTATTTATCTTCTTAATATTATATAAAAATTATCAAAAATCAGGAAAATCTGGAGAAAAAAACACTCTTAAAATAATCAGAAAATTTTTAAAAAATAACCATTACCAAAGCAAAGATTATTACTTAGTTAGTAATCTAATATTACAAAAAGAAAAATATTGAAGTTGTGAAATTGATATTCTTTTGCTTACTAAAAAGTGAATCTATATTATTGAAGTCAAGGATTGAAAAAGAGGCAGATTAAGTGGTAATTTTAACCATGAATATTTAGAACGGTCATATCAAGTTGGTAAGCAAAGAAAATATCAAAGACATCAGATGTATTCGCCTTTTTACCAAAATGAGCAACATATCAAAAGATTCAAAAGTTATTTTTCTTTATTTAATCAGCCTAATATTTTAGGAATTGTGGTTTTTAATAGTCCTTATCTAGATATTAGTCTGCAAACTAGTAAAAAATCAATTTTTGAAAATAAACATGTTTTTATTAGGAATAGTTGAGATAAAAATGTTTCTTATTGATTAGCTGATTATGAAAGTAAAAACACTCAGTTAAATTTTTTTCAGCAACTAAAAGAGAAGTTAGTTAAAGAAATTACTTCTTCTAATAAAAGCCAAAAACACCGAGCTTGGGTAAAATCAGTTAAAGAAAAGAAAGCATTAAAAAAAAGAGAGTTTAAGAAAATTTAATTGAAATAAAAAATTGATAATGCTTTTACATAATTTTAGGAGCTTCTATTCCCATTAAATTTAAGCCAAGTTTTAAAATTATTTGAACATTTTTAGTCAAAAATAGCCTTTGCTGACTAAGTTCCTTATTTTCCTCATTAAGAATAATATTATTTTGATAATATTTTTGTCATAACTGAGCTAGTTCATCTAAATAATGAATTAAATAATGTGGTTTATTTTCTTCGATAATTTTTTCTAAAACATGGGAAAAGCGAACTAAGAAAATATATATTTTTCTTTCACTTTCCGATTCTAACAAATCAATTTGATAAGAAATTTTAATTCCTTTTTCTTTGGCTTTTTTAAAAATTTGATGACAACGAGCATGAGCGTATTGAAGATAATAAAGACGAGTATTCTCTTTTTGTAATAAATTTTCCTTGCTAATGGTCAAATGGATATTAGGTTCTTTTTCTAACAAACAAAAACGCAGTTGGTCTTTTTTCAATCATTCCAAAGCTTCATTAATACTAATGGCATTACCTGCTCGTTTAGAAAATTTTTGTGTGCTACCATCTTTGGCTAACAAACTAACCATTTGTGTTAAAATCACTTGTATTTTTTCCCGATTATAGCCTAATAATTGACAAGCCCCCTTTACTCTTTCGACATAACCATGGTGGTCAGCACCCCAAAATTCTAATAAATAATCTGCTCTTCCTAACTTATTCAAATGATAAAGAATATCAGAAAAAAAATAAGTATAATTGCCATCTTGTTTAATAATTACTCGGTCTTTTTCATCTCCAGTTAAAGTGGTTCTAAAAAAAAATGCTCCTTCTTTTTCATAAACTAAATCTTTGTTTTTTAGTTTATCAATTAACTGTAAATGTTTATTATTTTGGTAAAGGCTGACTTCGGAAAATCAATTGGCAAAAAATATTCCACATTTTTCTAAATCTTGCTTTATTCGAGTAATTATTATCTTCAAAATAGTTTCCTTTCACAAAAAAAAATCATTTTCAGTCAATTTTTTATTTAAATATTTGACTTTTCACTTAGCAATCAACTTTTGGGCAGTTTCTTGGCTTGCTATCCCTGGATAAGCAATGATTTTTTCCAAATTATCATCAGTTGCACCTTGCAAGCTTTGATAGTAATAATAAACTGAGTCAACCAAATCAACTATTTGCTTGCCGCGGTCATTAATATAATATTCTCTAACAGTTTGGTAGCCAGCAAAATCATAAATATTTGCTAGAACATCAGCAATAATACCAGTTCGTAGATTTCCTAAATGTAAGTAGCCAGTTGGGTTAGCGGAAATATATTCAAAATTTATCCAAATATTTTTTGTTGTTGGTTGTAAATTTTTTCCTTGGGAAAGGACTAAGTGAAAAAGAAAATTACGATAATGTTCATTAGTTAAACGAAAATTAATGTAGCCTTGTTCGGTGATTTCTCAAATCAGTTGATATTTTTGGTCAATTAGTTTTATAAACTCTTGAGCTATTTCTTTAGCAGAACGTTTAGTTTTATGAGCAATCGGCAAAGCTAGACTAAAGGCAAAATCAGCTGAAATATTTGCCGGAACATCTCATTGTAAAAAAGAATCATTTCATTTTATCTGGCAAGGAACTAAAAACCGTTTTCCCAAAAAAATAAGATAACTAATAGGTGATAACATGAAGTATATAAGAAATTTATTATTTGACCAACTAGTTAAGCATAATCCCTTTTCCAATTTTGCAAAGAATTTTTGGAAGTTTTCGGAATAAAATCTAAACCTTATAGGTGAAGATAAAACTTTGCTAAGTTTTTGCCAATAAACCAATTTTGATTTTCATAAAAAAACCTTCTTAAGAGTTTAAATTCCTTTTAAAGTGAAGATAAAAAATTACATAAATCAATATTATATTGGAAGTGTGCTCGAGTGGTTGAAGAGACTGGCCTGGAAAGCTAGTGTATGTTTACAACATACCGAAGGTTCGAATCCTTTCACTTCCGCCATTTTAACTTATAGTAAGCAAAATATTAATTTGGAAAAATAATTTATTTACGAGGTTCGTATAAATGCTTTTCTACTTTTTTTATTTTAACTTTACTTAAAAAACTAAAGTTTAGACAATTATCTCAATTAATTTCATCTGAATTAATATTAAAAACTTTGTAAATTTCTTTGCTAGTGTTAGGAATAATGGAATTAAGTAAAAAACTGATAATTTTTATCCGATTTACTAAATGGTTTAAGACTTGGTTTAGAAAAATATATTTTTTTTCTTGAAAAAGTTTTCAAGGTACCAAGTCAGAAATCATTTTGTTACTAGAATCAAGAAAATTCTTAATTTGGCAAAAAGCATCAGTTAATTTGTATTTATCCATTTTTACTTGAAATTCTTTTACTAAATATAAACATTCGTGATGATAATTTTCTAAACTTTTATCACTATTAAACTCAGGAATAATTCCGCCATTATATAGATGAACCATTTTACTAATACGTGAAACTAAATTACTTAAATTATTAACCAAAAAATCTTGGTAAAAATTGCTTAGTAAGTCTTCACTAAATACCCCATCTTGAAAAAAGTTTATTTTAGCAATAAGATAGGTTCTTATTAAATCCGCTGGATATTTTTTTAATAATCCGAGGGGGTCAAACACATTTCCTTTACTTTTACTCATTTTGCCAGTTGGAGTAATTAACCAACCGTGAACCAAAATCTTATTTGGTAGTCGCTTATTTAAAAAAAAAAGAATTATGGGTCAATAGATAGCATGAAAACGCACTATTTCTTTGCCAATCAGATGAACTATTTCAGCTTTAGAATCATTAAATTTATTTTCTCCTTCAGCAGAATTAATATAATTAAGTAAAGCTTCAAACCAAACATAAATAACCATTTTTTGTTGACCTGGAACTGGAATTCCTCAGTTAATATCGCTACGAGTAATACATAGATTAGGAATTTCCTCTTTTAAAAAATTACTAAAGAGTTCTTTTCTAGCATTGTTTGGTAAAAGAAAGTCTGGGTTTTTTCGGTAATGTTCAATTAGTTGAGAATAATATTTGCTAACTCTCAAAAAGTAAGCCGGTTCGTTAATGGTTCGTAATTCAGCTTGACAGGTTGGGCAAAAATTATGATTAATTGCTTTACTTTTACTCACATAGTCTTCACAAGTAATACAGTATTTCCCTTGATACTCGCTTAAATAAATATCTCCTTGTTCTAGTAATTTAGTAAAAATATTTTTAATCTTGAAGTGGTGGTTAGGCGAAGAAGTACGATAAAAAACATGTTCTAAAATTCCCAATTCTTTTCATAGTTGCTGAAATAATGAAACATTTTTGTCTACTAATTCTTGAGGAGATGAATTTAAAGATAAAGCTTTTTTCTCAATTTTTTCTCCATGGTCATCACTTCCGGTTTGAAAATAGACCTGGTAGCCTTGGCTACTTTTATAACGGACAATAATGTCAGCCATAATCATAGCGTAGGCATGACCTAAGTGCAGACGGTCATTAGGATAAAATATTGGAGTAGTGATAAAAAAAGTTTTGACTACCATATCTAATATTTAATATTTTGTATTATTATTTTTTGTATAAAAATTACCCCGATTAATTTTTTCCTTTCAAATATTTTCTTTGCATAATTTTAATCCTTTTTTATCAGCCAGTTGCCTAGTTTTATCATAAAAAATTGGAAATTCTTGAATTGAAAGTTTATCAATATCTACTAAAAGTTTATTAACAAGGTTTTCTGTTCAGTCTAACTGTTCATCAGTAGGATTAATTTCTTTTCTGCCCCATTCTTCATAAAAGTCTCGGCATTTACCAGTAGTGATAATAAAAACTTCGTTTGATTTTTTCATTACCTCTTTGGAAGGGGCAAAATTGCCCCTTTCCAATTTATCAGTCAGTTCTATATATAACCTTTGAACTTCAATTATGTTTTTTGAGTCAATAATTTGATTACTAATTTCGATAATTTCTCATCCTTCCATTATTATTCAGGTCTAGGTATACCATTTCTTCAACCTTGGTCTCTATCTCACGGCATCATATTAGCTTGCCTTTCTAAGTAACGTCTGTTTTCTACTTCATATCTAGCTCAATCTGCTTGTCTTTTAGCCTGTTTTTGTAGTTCTTCTGCTTGATTTGCTCGTTGTCTCTCTTTTCTTTCTTCATCTCGTCAATAATCCCTATTTCTTTCGGCATTTCTTTTTTCTCCTGCTACTCTTTCAAACTCACTTTTTAGGTAATGAACGCGACTTGCTAAACTTTTGGAAGAAAAATCTGTTGAGCGAACTTCTGGCAATCCATAAAAGGATGATAATGCTGAGGAAACACCTTCGTTATTGCTTACTTGATTTCTCAATTGATTTAATGTATAACTAGCTGATCTATTTTGGTCTCTTAAATTATCTATTTGTCTATCGCTATTTTGTTCAATCTCTCTTATTTGCTGTGTTTTTTTTTGTTCTAGTTCACGAACTTTTCTTTCACCCTCTTCTTGCGTCTCATTTAATTTTTTATTCATCCTTTCTTCTTGTTCTTTCATTAGTCTTTCTTTTTCGGCAATTTCTTTTTCTAATCGTTCTTTTTCAGTCATGTAGTCTTTAATACGATCGTTTAATTTGTTCAAATTATTTGGCTTATATACCTTTTGGCAAGTTCCTAAATGAGTAATCAAAATTTTGTGTGATTCTTCGCGAATTTCTTTATTGATTTTAGCACTTCGTCCTTTTAAAGGCGGATTATCAATATGGATAATTCTTACTGATTTTGCAATACTAGCAAGTTTTGCATTTTCATTTTGTAATTTTTCTCTGTCTCTTTTACAAGCATTTTCATCTTCAAATTCCGGAAAATTAGTTCGTACTATTGTAGTGTAGTTAACTACTTCGCTATCAAAGATAACTGAACTAAGAAGTTTATAAGCCTCTTCTTCCTTTTCAGTAAAACGTCCACCATTGACAAAAAAAATTTGATTTAATCCTTCATCAATATAACTAGTTGCTTCAGCTAATTTATAAAGAACTCCTTGAGTTGTTAATTTAGTATCACCAATGCCGATTGTATCGATTATTGTTAATTCTAATTTTTCATTCCCCCTATTATCAAAATTTATTTCATTTTTTTCAATTTGTATACTTCTTGTTTCACTCGTTCCATCAGCGCTTTCTGTAAAAATTTCTTCAAAGTTATTATTTTTATTTAAAAGAACATTAGCAAGGGCAGATTTGCCTTTGCCAGTGCTACCTATTAATATTATTTTTATTTTTTTTGTATTTGTCATGATATTTTTTTGTTTTTGCATGTAATATGTTTAATATTGATTTCTATGCCCAAAGAAACGGTTTTAAAAAAATTTTTTCATTTTTATTAATGTTTTCATTTTCTATTTCTTGATCTTCAAATTCCAGTTTTCATTCCTTATTGCCATTTATTTTTAATTTTTCTGCCATTTCTGACTCAATGGCCAATAAAAGATGAATAATCGTAATTTCGTTTAAATAATCATTTATTCATTGATTAAACTCAGCAATATTTTTTAAATAAATAAACTCTTGCTTTGCTAATACGCCTAATCTTTTTTTTCTCAATAAGTGACTTTCTATTTTTTGATAATTTTCTAATGTCGGTTTGATTGCAATTACTTCATTACTTCCACAGTCATTAAGTTTTTTGTTTACCTTTTGCCAGTCAATACCATTATTGCATTTTCTAGGTGAATAGGCAACAAAAAAAGATAAAAATTTGTAAAGGCTCGGGCCTTTCTTTACACTTGATAATAACCTTTGAAAATCAATATTCGTAATTGAAGTGTAATAATCTTTATTGGTTTCTTGTAATATTTTTTGTTTTTCATTAATAAACTCTTCTAAATTTCCGTATTGTTCCTTTTTATCAACATAACTAATTTTCCCTTCTAGTGAAGAAAGACTGACTTCTATTTCTTTTTCCGTATTCTGAAAAACTTGTGAAAGTTTTTTAATAACTTTTCCTTTTTCAATACTATTATTTTGTGGAGTTTGCTGTTGTGGAGAAAATAATGATTTATCTTTATGCGCTTTTTCAGAAAATTCGGTTTTTTTATTCTCCATTGAAATTAAAATAATCGAAAAAAAACAAAGAGAAAGGATTAAAATGATAGTGAAAACATATCATCTTTTTCCTACACTTTTTTGTATAAAAAATTTCATTTTTTTCTAATCAGTTAAAAGAAAAGTTTTTTTATTCCATATGCTACTGTCATGACTGCACCAACTGGCGCGCATACTGCCGTAATTGTTCCCAATGTAGCTAGTTCAGCTGTTGTTTTTGCTATTGTCATTCCAACACTTTCTTGTGGAATATTTTTTTGAATGTGTTTTCCAACTTCCTCCGCAATTTTTTCTTCTGAAAGGCTTTTTCGATTTTGTAAAGCAGTTAATTGATTTTCTAAATTTTTTATTTTTTTGGCATCTTCACTATCGCGAATTTTTTTTTGATCTTCGGATTTTTGTTTATTAATGCTCTTTTCTTTTTCTATATCTTCTTGAAGTTTTTTCTTATCTTCCTCATTCTTTTTTTCTAGCCTGCTGATTTCCTTTTCATTTGCTTTACCGTCTCTTTCTAGTCTTTTTATTTCTGCATTTAGGTTATTTTCTAATCGTCGAATTTTCTCATCTTTTTTATTCTCAACTTCTTTTAGTTTTTTTTCTAAACTCGTTTCGATTTCATTTATTTTCTTTTCATGTTTTGCCTCTTGTTCTTTCATTAGTCTTTCTTTTTCGGCAATTTCTTTTTCTAATCGTTCTTTTTCAGTCATATAACTGTTAATTCTTTCATTCAAAGTAGAAAGATTTGTCGGCATATAATTTTCACGAATAAATGTTCCCAAGTAGGTAATTAATCTTTTTCGTGATTCTTCGCGAATTTCTTTATTGATTTTAGCACTTCGTCCTTTTAAAGGCGGATTATCAATATGGATAATTTTTGTATTCTCAAATATTTTGCTTAATTCTCCTCCTTCATTTTTGAGCTTTTGTCTATCTCTTTCACAGGCTTTTTCATCTTCAAACTCTTCAAAATTCACTCGTACTATTGTTGTATATTTGAAGACTTCTTGATCAAAAATAATTGAACTTAACATCTTATAAGCCTCAACTTCTTCTTTGGTAAATCTTCCTTTGGTAACAAAAAAAATTTGATTTAAGCCACTTTCTTTAACAACGTGCGCTACTTCTCCCAATCTGAGTAAAACCGCTTTAGTATCTAGTTGAGTGTCACCAACTCCAACAGTATCAATTATATGATATTTAATCATCTCATTGCTTAAATTTATTTCAAAATTTTCGACTCTAATATTCTTTGTTTCACTGATACTATCAGCGCTTTCTGTAAAATTATCTGTACCAGTTAGCACGTTTGCTAAGGTAGATTTTCCGTTTCCGGTTCTTCCAATAAGGAGAATGTTTTTTATTCTTGTCATGATACTTGTTTTTTATTATTATTGTTAACTTTAAACTAGGTTAACTTACTAGGCAATTACTACTATATTTAAATTTTTTAAGAATACTAGTAATTGTAGTAATTGACTTTAAATTTGCTTACTAGTTTCCATCGTTTTATATTTACTTTTGACCATAGGTTTTTTATATAGAATCAATCTATATTTAAGTTTATAGTTATTATAAAAATTTTGTGCCTAAAAATTTTCAACCTCAACTAGTTTAGTAACAACTGGAATATGCGCTGTGTTTTTGACGGCAAGCCATTCTTTTTTTTCTTCTATTTCTTGAGAATGATTAATTCCTAACACTGCCATATTACTAAAATTGATCCAAGAGGATTCAAATTTTCTACTGGTAACCGTGATGAATTAAAGAAAGCCATTAAAGAGAAGATTTATCCATATCATGTAAGTATGGAAAGAGTTTCATTTAACCCTACATGCCGAACAAGTTAAACCAGTCTTTATAGTTAGACTTTAAAGAAACTAAAAAAGCAGTAAAAATAAGATATAAAATGCTGAAAACAATTGCTACTTTTAAGAATAAAGACACTGAGAACTTCTTTGCCGGAAAAAGAATAAAGAAGTGAGAAAAGTTTGAAAAACTAGCTCTTTTGAAAATAACTAGCTTAAACGCTATTGCTTCTTTGGAAGAATTAGCTAACCGACCGGGCGATTTCTTACATAAACTAAAAGGAGAACGTAAAGGACAGTGAGCAATTACTATTCAAGGGGCTTATCGCATCTGCTTTTA
>Ga0307512_10003834_pt1 | contig 16950 bp, 15 predicted proteins | sample 14_EM_MG_FD_200267 | JGI IMG/M metagenome (GOLD analysis project Ga0307512, IMG submission 200267) | Populus trichocarpa ectomycorrhiza microbial communities from riparian zone in the Pacific Northwest, United States - 14_EM | ecosystem: Host-associated > Plants > Roots > Unclassified | place...
CAGGCCATAGCGACCGTTATTGGTTTTGTGCCTATCGTGGGAGACATCGGGATTGCCATTTTCAAGACAAACTCGCGTAATGCGGCACTCCTTGAAGAATACCTCCGTATCCGCGGTGAAGAGTTCCTGAAAGCTCAAGCTGATAGGGCCGAGGACCCGGAGATTGTCAAGCCGGGGGCCGGGAAGGAAGAGGAGGAGAAGATTCATGGAAAAACACCATCACGAAGCCGCGTCTTCTCTCGCCGATCATCCAAGAAGGTCTCTGCCGCTGAAGACACTCCCACAGAAGGGAAGGAAGGGAAGGGTGATACAAAGGGTAAGAACAAGAAGGAGAGCCGATGAGGTGTGCCCGGACAGTGTTGGCGGATGAACAGAGGTTCTCTGCGCACTCCTGGCTTGTACCAGTACATATGATATCTTATTCAACCCTGTATACCATGACACATGTACAGAAATAATACACGAAGACGTGGGTCAATGCTACATGACTGCATCCGACCGCGGCTCGAGAGAATTGAGTACATGATATTGTTGCACCCTATCACCCCATCATCAGCGAAAAACGAAAAGAGAATGAAGGGAAAGCTCCGAAAAGGTAATCGAATCACCCGCGTACTGTAGTTTCTGATGGGCGGGCGTCGGCATACAAACAGAAAACAGTTATCGCCTTACGCGGGCGCATCGGACAACGCTGAACATTTGGCAAGTCCCCTCTCGATCCGGAACTGTGCGCGTAGCGAATAATAGAGACTGCGATCCCCATAACAGTCGAAAATAGACAGAAGACTCTCATCCTCGGGAGAACTCCTTGCCGTAGTGGAACCGACGGACGCCGTGGGACCGCCAGTCCATCCTATGTCGGCCTCGTGGTCCTGTCGCCAACTCGCGTGCGCCGCGGCGTGTTCCACATGCTACATGGGTGGAGGTAGCGATGAGACTCCGGAAATGACTGAATGGATGCCGAGCGAAGAAGTTCTCGGCCTTACCGCTCTGAGTTCCAAAGCGCTGCTGTGATCGGTCCCACAGTGCGAACAATAGTGATGCTTTGGAGATAGCACCAGGTGCTGTCGGTTCCATTGTTCGGTTTCAGCGAACATTGAACTTTAAACCTCAAAGGGGCGAGGTAGGGAGAGCTGCGATACGCTACCTTCTGGTATGCAAGTCTGTCTGCGAACTTGCGATCACACCTATCGCAAGATGGATGCCTCTCGTTGAACTTGAGGTGAGAATCGAATGACCTTTGGGAGGAAAACCACATGTCACACAGACCACAGTAGATTGGCTGCATGATTGGCAACCAGTACACAAGCGTGGAGGAGAGCGTAGGGAGGGTGGGGGCAGAGAAAACGGAAGGGGAGGGGCCTCAACGGTTTGACAGGGCCCTGCCAAGGCCTCACAGGACTTTTATACTCGGTCCTGAACGCTGAGCAACAAAGGTCACATAGATTCACTAATCGGCGAAGCTGATCCATACTTCGGATGAACGAGACAATCGACCTTAGTTAGTGGCGATGCGCATGACCCAGAACACATCTAGAGTACCCCATGGTGCGGGAGATTGTACACATGCGCACCGGATCTCCACCCTCTCGAGCGGCTGATGCTACTGAGCGAGCGCCAGTGGGGGGACGTCCGTGAGACCGAAGGGGCAGGCGATTTCCCTCTGAAACCCCTAGAAACAATGAATGGGGAGGGCTAGACACCTGACAATCTTATGAGGTCAGCAAAGACCGGAAGATTCGCATTGACAAAGAGCTTGCTCACGGCATTTCAAAATTTTTGCTCAGAGGATGATGTAAATATATGAGATACCGGCGATTCAATACTGGACGTTTGAACACTCGTTTCATTTCATTTCCGACATCTGGGCGAGGCGCACATGCGAAAAAAAAAAAAATGGTGGACTGAGTCTCAGTCAGTGACTGGCGACAGACTTTCCCACGAATACTAACTCTTACGAAAAGAGTGAGGTGGCACAAGCGAGCTCTGACTGGGGTTATGGCATACGGAGATCAGCACAGTTGGTGTTAGCCTCGCGACTTCTCTGACTCTTGACATCTGTATAACGTAAGTTGACTTCGTTGCTGGGAATCGGAAGCAAGAGAATCGAGATGCTCTGGTGAGAGGATTCCTTCTTCCGGTCAATATAGGAACGAGAGCGTTTACGACCCCCCGCCTTTTGGTGTCCGAGAATGAAACGCCCGTCTTCACTTCCTCTCTATTCAGAACTTTGGGTTACAGATCGTAAATCCTCCTTCTGCGATTTCGGCCACCTTCCGTATCGCCGACCTAGAACTGACATGCATAACGTACGTCCTACTCCACCTTCCGTTTACTCAAGTATTCAGATATGTACGCGATTGCCACGACTTATGCATCCGTTACATCCCATCGGATTCGATCCATCGGGAGTTATTGGGCCTGTTGAGCTGTTGTTAGACACAAGTCATTCTGTAGACCGTGATCCTATCGTTTCAGGTAACACGAATTTGTACACATATTCGCGGGGACCCTAGGAAGGAGTGGCCGCCAAGTCCGCCACTCGATATCAATGATCACACAAAATTTCGCTTAGGCCGTCATCGTCACACCATCCACACATACAATGCGGGACAGTTCAGTCAGGGCTGGGTGGTCTCATGACCAAACTATACAGCGAAGTCCTTCAGGACACAATGCTCAATACACGAGGTGTTGAGACCGTGGGAAACCGACCCGAACAACCCTTTGTTCAATCGAGAAAGCCGGTGATAATAATCACGAACGGATCTGCAACGTGCATCTTCTGCCACCCATGCTTACGCCACCGTTGGCCAAGAAGGTCGTCTGGGACTGTGCCCCTCCTATAGATGGCCACGCGTTCTGGGTCAGCTTTGCATCGTACGTTAACCATGTGCTGTGTCAGTCTGCCCCCTTTCCTCCTTTTTGACGGGATGCCAAGCGCGACTCTGTCCCCTGTCCTGTTCCATCCCAGGGCTTTTCCTCGACCTCCATCTCGGTATAAAGCCTTTCCCTTGTGCACCTCCCCAACTCAATGATTGCCATGGTTCCCCTGTGGCTCTTGATCATCGCACCTGTGAATGCACACATCGGTGCGTCGTATACGTTATCCTTCGAGTGAAGCGGGGCTCTTACCTTCCATGTCGTTTTTGTAGCGATGTTCACACCCTCTATGTGGGGATTCAACGTTTCATCCGAAACATTTACATACGATAATCGACCCGTGGCGCCCCTCGTCGACTATACCTTTGACCAGTGGTGGTTCCACGGCCACCTCAACTACCCACCCAATCCCGGGGATCTCTTCTATTTGCCCGCTGGGAAACCGGCAACCGCGGAATTGGCTTGTCACAAAGGCGCCACATCGTATTGTGCATCTGCTGATGGAGGTGTTTGTTTCGGGGCGGATGATTATCCTTGTCCGGGATCCCCGATTTCGCAGTTCCATAGTGAGTGTGGGGCCCCTTGATTTTCCTACCCTGTGCTGACGGTTTGCTTCGATCACGATTACAGCAAATGTAAGAGACTCATTCATATTCTGTCGCATCTCCCCATCCACATGTGGAATTCTGATCGACCTTCTGTCCGTTTTGGGTGGTTCCCAACACACAGGGTTTATGGGACTTGAAGGGATGCGCCCTAGCGATCACATACGAATCTGACGTCACCAAGGTCAAACCGGAAGATTTCACCATCTTTAGTGTAAACCATACGTGCGTCTGGTACAAGGACACCAACTTCCAAGTCCCTGCGAGGATGCCTTCATGTCCTGAAGGAGGTTGTATTTGCGCTTGGTTCTGGATTCACTCCGAGAAGAGCGGTAGTGAACAAAGTGCGGGAACTCGTATCACTTGTTTGCTTTTTGCTGACGATTGAAGTCTCTCCTGAATAGATTACATGAACGGGTTCAAGTGTAATGTTACAGGTTCGGTGTCCAACGTTGGCTTAGCACCTGCAAAGGTCCCTCGTCGATGCGGTGCAGATCCGGAGAGGGGTGTCATGGAAGCCACACCCGGGAACTGTACCTACGGTGCGAAACAACCCTTCTATTGGTACCAGAAAGAACGAAACAACGTACGCATTCCAGTCCTTGTCTGGTTTTCGATGCGTCACTGACGTCATTTCAATCGGTGTAGATGTTCGAAGATACCTACGCTCCTCCCGTATACTTGGACCTCTACAACTTCAAAGACGGCGCACAAGACGATATCTTCCTGGACTCGTACGCCTACATTCCCACCCCCAGCCCGAGCCAGGGTGAAGTCCCTACTCCCATCAATCAGTCAGTTCCACAACCGTCTCTAACGGGTGCCGCGAAGAGGAACTCTGCTGCGAGGACGGTGAGAGAACCAAGTGCTTTGAGTTCATCCTTCAAGGCCTTGTTTTTTATCGTGGCTTTGTGTACCAGTGGTGTGTTTTGATCTTCTTGGCTTTTCTCCGTTTTTCGCCATACTCTCTCTCTCGTTTGATTGATATTCGCGCCTTAATCTATTCGAACTAATATATTGGTTATGACCCAGCCTTGTCATATCCACCCACACCGTGCTAGATAGCATGTGGATGACATCTTTCGACCTTGCCTATATATGTATTACCACCTCGCCTGTACTCCATACATGTATGTATACTATGTATGTGATATATCTACCTTATCTTTCGCTTATCAAGTGATTCTGCCCTGGCTAAGATCGATCCAGTTGGCCGAGGAAGATTTGTTGTTCCTATCCTATTGATCGGCAGGGCTCCTCGATATTTGCAACCCACATGGGTGACCGGCATCATTTCCCTGTCAGTAACGGGGATCTACCTACGGTGTCCAGTGCTAAGTACAACGTACCCCAGGGGGGGCTAGTTCGACCGCTCGATCGGCTTCAGGTGCCCTGCAACCTGAAGGGCAGCTCACGCCGGCGCGTCAACGTCGAATCGCATCATTTGCCCTGTGTTAGTCCACGTAACGGAACCACGCCCACTCGGAGATTATCTTCCCAGTCGGTCCTTTGCGTTTCCGAGGTTTCGACAAGTGTAGTTTGAGTAGTATGATCGGTGTCTTTCGTATAGAGAACTAGTACCGGTATGCGCGTGAGCAGTGAGAAGGAAACGCGATCTCCCCAAATTTGTTTGCTATAGGGAATCACCAGGAATCGGCGACCGAGTCCCAACTCACTGGGCGGGCTAACGTTTTCACTGTCGCCCAGGACAGGTCTCCTCAAGCTTTCGTAGGACTCTCTATTACTTATCAGTACCTGGTCTTGAGTTTGTGGATCTCCCGATCACCATCGGGTATGAAAAACTTCTTTCCATGTCCACACGGCAGCGCTCAAAGCTCACTCGATATCAAGGGTCAATATAAGGCTAGGACAGCCTGCATCAATATTCAAAAACAAATGGTTCGTATATCGGCGACACGAGAAAAAAAGAAGATTATTAGAAGATTCGGACGGAGCGAAATTTGGTAGCGAGGGACAAATGAGGAGCAATAGCATAGTCGACAGAAAGCACGCACGACGAGCGAGAAGAGAGAATGAACGACAGATCTACGAAAGATATCAGGGGTCCACCAATCGTTGTTTTTGTCGTCTCGCGTGCGTTATTCTACGACTTCCTCTTCGTACTCTTCGATCTCTTCGACGTCGACGGTAGCTTCTTGGTACTGAAGGGAGGAGAAAAGGGTGAGTGGTTTCCAAAGACGTTACACCAACGGTCAAATAGCGTACCTGCTGATACTCAGCACTGTAACGAGGGGGGTCAGCATCAGGCACATCGACTAGAACGGACGGACCAAGCACTCACATTAGATCATGAGTATTGCTCTCCGCCTCGGCGAATTCCATCTCGTCCATACCCTCGCCGGTATACCAATGCATATACGCGCCACGCTTATACATGGCCGAGAACTAAAAGGAAGATTGGTTGTCAGCTAGCTAGGAACAGACCTGGGGGAAATAGATGTACCTGAGTGAGAGTTCGATTGAACACTTCCTGGATGGAGGTGGAGTTCGACAAGCAAGTCGCGGACTACTCGCCAAGATTCGATCAACCCTTTTCCGAATGATGGAGGAGGTACTCACGCGAGCCTGGCCGACAGGAGGGACGGAGCACAGGGAGACCGAAACATTATCCGGAATCCATCTGTAGAGGTCCCGAATTAAGCAATGCAATCAATTCAAGAATACAACGCCACTCACTCGACGAAATGAGCGGCGTTCTTCTGCTGAAGGTTCAACACTGTGTACTATAGTCATAGCATTGTTCAATCAGCGTCTTGATGGTGGCAAGATAACCCAGAACACAAACTTGAGCCTAAGGTGAGTCAGCCGGGGAAAAAATATTCAATTCATAACGGACTTCTCTGGATGAAACGTCGCCGCGGAAAATCGTGGCCGCGGTCAGGTATCGTCTTGTATGGTAAATGCGTTCCATTAGTTTTTCCTGAACATGACATTGGCAAAGCGAACGAGATGTACCCTTGGCGGGGGTCACAGGCGACGAGCAAGCTGTGCCTGTCGAAAAGGCTAGGAGGAATACGTCAGTTTTAAGCGATTGGCGTTCGAGCCCAGAAACGCACGCAGTTGTCAGGTCGGCAACGGTGTTTCGGGAGAACGATTCGGATCCGGCGGCAAGGAACGGAGCGTAACTCGGCATCAGGAAGTGAAGCTGTAGGATGGGTTACAACGAGCCATACGCCGCTTATTTGTAGGTACTTACACGAGGGAAAGGCACAAGATTCAATCCAAGCTTGCGCAAGTCACTGAATGAAGGAACTCGTTAACGATACGGTGACACAAGGAGGTGGTGTGCCTCACCCATTCAGCTGTCCGGGGAATCGAAGACTGGTGCTGACACCGCACATAACCTGAGAGATCAGCTACAATCAAAATTAGTGGCGCCAATGTACATCAGATCTTTCGTAACATACACTGTTTAACTCTTCGAACCCTGGATTCTTGATCTTGAGCGAGCAAGTAGTAATATCATATCTGAGATCGCATAAAATGGGAAGTCAGTGTGATCCCCATGTCAGCGGAGAGGATTGACGCACAAGGCTTCGTTATCCAAGCAGAAGGTAAGGTCGCCGTTCTCCACCAGTTGATGAAGCGATAACATAGCATTGTACGGCTGGAGAAATACGACTCAGCACTCGGGAGCGGGACGTTACCAGATACACACCTCTACAATGGTTTCTGATACCTGGATACGAAGTCATCAGCAATTGATGGTCAACCGTCAGTTGGTTGCGCACCTTGGGAGAAGGAAGGATCGAAAAAGTGGAGAGCATTCGATCCGGGTACTCCTGAGCGTGGTGTTAGACTAAAACGCGCTAGGATGTAAGGCGGAATAGAAATGACCTCTCTGATCTTCGACAACAGGAGCGAACCAAGACCAGCGCCGGTACCACCTCCGAGCGAATGAGTGATCTGGAAGCCCTGCAAAGCATCGCAAGCCTCCGCCTGCTTCTGCAAGCATTCTTGGATTGAATCGATCAACTCTGCGCCCTCGGTATAAACTATGCCAGTCTAAGTTAGCACAAGATCACCATCGCGAGCGCACAGGGAAAAAAAAAACTGCAGGTGATCACTCACATCCTTTCGCCCAGTTGTTTCCGGCTCCAGAGGTTCCAGCGATAAACGTATCGGGGCGGAACAAACCTCCCAATGGACCACTTTTGATCTATACAGATCATGATTGTTTATCACCATGGACGCAGTCAGCAATCATATCGGTTGGTAGGGTCTCCCCCGTGGAGAGGCGTGAATCGTGAAAGGGAGATATATTTTAAAAAGTAAACCTACTCGGTTGAGAACGCCGCCCTCGAGATCGATTTGCACGCTCCGAGGAACATATTTCATGCTGTCCCCATGATCGACCTCGCTGAAGTAGACGCCAACCTGTAGTGTGGGGGTTAGAGTTTCCCGTTCTTGATGAGGGGTGAGCCACAGGCGCGCTCGGAATCACGTACTCGTTGGATCTGTTGTGGATCATTCCCGACGTACAGCTATTGAGGAGAGAAAAACCACGCGTAAGCTTAACGCCGCAGATGCGGACAACAGAGAAACACGTACCCCGTCGTGTCCAAGGCCGTGTTCCTTGAGAACGGTCCTCCAAAAGTTTTCACCGACTTGGTTGCCGGCCTATTCCAAGAGTTTTAAGCAACGGGATGGTGGGTTGCCAGCGAATAGGGAAATTTACCTGGCCAATCTGTGTGATAGCGGGGAATTCATGAGACGCGGACGCCCGGGGAGAGGAGGGGAGTACATACGGAAATGTTGATGATCTCTCTTGCCATGGTGATGAGGAACAACCCGTGGAAGAGAAAAATTGCGTTGAGGGTTTGTTCTCAAGAAACGGAATCAATGGACGGAACGTGTTTTTATGGATGGGCCTCGTTCACGTTTTCCGCTCGTCAGAACAGACGTCAAACCCAGACAGCCGATTACGTAATTATAAGCTACATTTCTCGTCTCAAATTTTGAGGGATCAACAGAAAACAGGAAAAAAAGAAAAAAAAAGAAAACACCTAGCCAAGGAGAGGGAGGACATGCGTACATACATGGAATAAACAACAAGGAAGCACTCGATGGGACACGATGTAACCGGGAGGTCAGGAAATTAGGTGGTAAGCATAGGATAACCTCAAGCTAATTTACGTCCATGCGTTGGCACACGTCTTATCCGGTCGCTTACTGTTCCTTCCCTTACACTCCGCAATCTTACCACAATCCTGACAAGGATTTTGACAAAACGCCCGTCCCCCCTTACCCTTACACTCACTCGAGCCGCACTTCGAGCAATGCCGGATTCTTTTTGAGTCCGGCGATGCTTCTGTGGACTCGCCAGTGAAAGGATAAGGCCGTTTTGCTGCGACTGGCAGCTGATTAGAAGCTCCTGCAACGGATGCATCAGGATTGTGTGGCGGTGGTATTGGAATGTAGGGTAACCCATACGGGTACTGATAACCCCCCGCGCTGTATCCCATCTCGGAGGGCTGGGGTATCATTGGCATCGGCAGACGTGGAACTTCGCCATTATGTGTGGGTGGAACCGGAGGGGGTTGTTGGTGAGGTGGATGGGGCGTATGAGGGTGTGGAGTGTGAGGGGTGTGAGGGGTGTGAGGTCCAGCCGAGGTATTTTTTGGTTCGGGCCGACGCGAGGGATGGTATTCAGATTTGACGGCCTATAGCGACCAACGTTCAGGCAGAAAAGAACATCGACGAAATAGAAACGCACCTCTTGACTCCCGTTCCGTTCCTTGTCCCAGCGACCCATCTCCTCATCTTCGCGATCTTCCCGTTTCACATTCGATTCACCGGGAGCCCCGTCCTGAATCCCCTTGATAACCCTGAGGATGGCTTCTTTCTTCAACCCTTCCTTGAGGCATCCTCGTACCATGTTCCAAAGGGCATGAGAGACACCCATGGCCTGCCAGTTCCAGACATCGGGACCAGATCCTAAATCTGAATCTCCTTGAGCCAACCTAGCAGGAAACTCGTTCTTGAGAGGAGCAGGCAGGGCTCCGAATATCGATGCGTCTGTACTTGAAAATTTTCGCCCCTCAGGGGAGGTGGTGACAATACATGAAGCGCTGGTGCAGACATACTCGCACCCGATAATGAAGAATGGTTGATCGTTCAAATCATGGATCTTCAATGGGCCGCTACGAATCCGTCCACGGTTGATGAGAGGTGTAGAACAGCTGGGACACGCGATACCATTGAACACCAACGGATGCGGGTCCCAATATATGAACCTGTACTCATACGTAGTCCTGGAGTTTGCAGATCCGGTCAAGGAGAAATAGGCTGGGGAAGACGGCAACCAAAAAGTCTTCAAAATAGCATACAAGTTGGGAATCGAAGGGGTTGTCTTGCTCGAAGGTGCGAGTGACGTCAAGTGAGATTTGAACGCTTCTTCAACAGTCGTGCCGGACGCGGAGATCGGACTAGGTGATGACAGCGACTCGACGAGTTTCTTGAGGAATTTTTGGGGTTCTGTTGTGATGAGATGAGTCCATGAGTCCTGCTCGAGGGCCGGATCGATAGGGTATCCCATGTCCTGGATCGGCGGATGCGGGATTGGTACGGCGGTAGCACTCCCCCCATTTGCACCATGCGGCCAATGCATATACCCAAACGCTTGTGGTGGAGGTCCCTAAAATTTCAAGAAATGAGTGACCACTTCACATAGTGACAATCAAAATTCAAAACCCACGCCATAGGGAAACATCGGAGCACCAGCGGGGTGTCCAGGAACTCCGTTAAAGGGGTCTGCCTGACGCTTCCTCGGACGACCGACAGGCCGAGCAGACCGTTGAACTGAACCAGCCGGGAGCCCATCCTTCCTCGGTCGACCGACTGGTCTCTTCACCTTGGGCGGGGCGTTGGGATCAGGGTTCTTCCTCACGCTTCCTTTGGGACGCCCGGGAGTGCGTTTCTGGGGCACTGGCTCCGCCGGTTGTGGGTTAGATCCAGCCCCAGAAGTGCATGGATTGGTCGGAAGCGTGTTTGACATTGACTGTAATGAATTCTCATCCATCCTCGAGGCGACCGCCCCTGCAGACATGCTGCATCGAAAGAACATATAAGTATAAGTGAAAATCATCAATAGGCAATCAAATTGAAGTGTAAGTAAGATGGAGGAAATAGGGTAAAAAGGTGGGAAAAGGTGGAAAAATATCGATTCTCGAAATGTTGCAACTTACATATTTCCGGAGAATATTATTACGATAACCACCCTTGTGGAAAGAGGGTTATCTTTCGCTAGCTCTCTCTTCCTTCGATCCCTGCTGCTGCTCCCGTCGAAAGTCCCGCGAGTTGGGGGCCTCTGTCGATTCTAAACCTGAAGCAGGGACGCGATAACGGTATCGACGTCCAAAGGGGAGACGGTTCTGCGAGGTGGCAGCGCACCGCGAGGGCCTAGGTTCAAGCGGAGTTTGAATTATTCCTCTTCGCTTCGTCATCGTCGTACAAACTTGTCATAAACCACATCATGCGTGAGTTCCATGCACTCCTCCCTCTTTCACCTTGTAGTACACCCGCCCTGGCGTACAATCCCTGATGACCACGACCATAGCAATTAGGAAGTGCCGTCTGAACACGTCCGAGTGACGTGGTAGTCGATACATGGTTCTCTGACCCCTTTTTATTTCTATTTCGCTTCCGAGAAATCCCCGGAAATGCACTAACTCAAATTCGCTTCTCAGGGTGGATCGAAAACGTTCTGTTAGACTCTACGCTGTACACGACAGTTATAAACTCTTCTCCTGGATAATCCTACATGTTTCTCATTCTATCGATTAAACCCATCCGCCTATTTTTGCGCCAACTGCTTGACTTTGGCAATGATTGCTGTACAAGAATCAGAACCCGATCAAAACCCACGAAATCGCTTCTGCACTTACATGGAGAATCCAAGCCCTGGAAGGGAACCTGCTCGTGCAAACCACCGCAGCCCTCCTTACGCGTTCCCATGTACGCATACTTGGGGGTCAGCCCACGCTCGAGCAACCAAGTACCATACTTGGAACCGAGCTAGAAGTGATTGAACGTCAACGGGCGAAAATACAGCGAGCAGCAATCAAAACATACGCCAGTCTTTTGGTTGAGGGTCTCAACCACCAGCACGAATGGAGAAGATCCGATCTTCTTGGTCGTCTCCTCGTCCACAATGTTCAAGGTCGACTTGTTAATCAAACCGACCTCGATCCCTTCCAGTTGGAGACGCACTGCAGCGTCATAAGACCTGTACAACATCTCACCGAAGGTCACGATGTATCCGGCAGTACCCTCGAGGATGGTCTCATCCTTTCCAGGCACAAACTCGTAGCCATCGCCGAAGAACTTAGATCCATCAGCCTTCAAGATGTATGGAACCTTGGCACGGTTCGAGAAGCTATCCGTGAACGGTAAGTCAACCTACCGAGGGGCACCCAGAGTGTCACTTACACGAATCGGATACCGCGCTGGAAGAAGACCTTCTGAACGATCTTGGTCATCTGAAGAGCGTCGGCAGGGAAATACAAGAACGACTCGACGTCCGAGAGACCGTTGTCAGCGAAGAACGAGTTAATACCGAAGTGGCAAGTGTTATCGGCCATCTCATCAACTGAACCGATCAATAAACCAAGCCAACCTTGCCAACGCCACAAAAACTCACCTCCTGAATGAGAGAAGTGGGAAAGCACATTGCAATTGTTCAGTCGGGCCATGGTGAGCTCGGAGATAATCATCTCCAAGAAGGCAGAGAAGGTCGAAAAAACGCCAAACTTCTCGGGGTCAAAACCAAATCCTAGTAACAACGCTAAGTCACCTTCTCATCGACTCGGAAACTGGCCCTTACCGGCAGCGGCAGAGAAGTTGCCTCGCTCAATGATACCAGACGAAAGGAAGACCTCAGGGTGCTTAGTGTGGATAGCCTTTAAACCGGTCGAACCCTCCAAGTCACCTGTTCAATGTGGTAAGGAGGGCTGCGAGCTTCTGATCTAGTATGAAACTTACTGTCGACGACCAAGACTTTCCTGGCAGCCTCCTCCTTGGACAAAGTATCGAGGACAGAGTTGACGGCTTCACCGAAGACGGCACGGTTGGCAGCGACATCCTTCGAGGAACCAAGGTACTCGTAGTGGAAGGCGCTGGGTTTGATGGCGGTCAGGATATCCCCAGCGACGTTGGGTTGCCAACCACGCTTCTCGAAATATTTCAGAGCAGACTTGACGGGAATGACATCGTGAGCGTGACTGGTACCCTCGACATCAGGGAGTCCCTGAGTGTGAGTGTCATTGTAAGTGACATAGATCCATACGTTACTGAGATACTCACTGGCCCCATAATGCGCTTGGCGACAATAGCAGCTGGTCCATCATAGGTGATGACCTCGACGAGACCGGCCCAGAGGGCATCGATGTCCTCTCCTTGGACAGTCGCGACCTTGAGGCCGTGACCCTCAAGAGTCTTGGTGAGATCGTATCCTTTGAAGTAGTCGGAAGGGTGACCGGCGATGGTAACGTCGTTGTCATCGATGAGGAGCTTGACGTTGAGGTTTTGAGCGACTGCCAGCCTAGCGGCTTCTGCATCGTTACCCTCCTGCTGAGATCCATCAGAACCCAAGCAGAAGACGATTTTGTCACGGTTGGCCAGGGCAACACCATTAACCATGGGCCACATGTGTCCAAGACGTCCGGAGGAGAATTTGACCCCGGGAGTCAAACCCAACTCGGGGTGACCGGGAAGCTTGGAATAAGCAGCGCGGTAGTTGAGAAGGTGATCGGAGGAAATGGCCCCCTGGAGAGCGGAGAGTAGGTACTGGGTAGCAACACGATGGCCTGCGTAGATCTTCAATATATCTTACTCAAGGGGATCGAGGAGGTATCGCACCAGCTTCGTCAAAGAAGATCTTAACGTACTTGTCCGAATTCTCGAACAAGGAGAGCAAGAGAGTGACCTCCGGGACGGTATCGTAAGCACCACCAGTGTGACCACTGACGCCACGAGCGGAGGCGGAAGCGGTGAAGAGAACGATTGCATCCCTCAAAAGCTGGATGTTAAACAACAGATCCTTCCTCTGCTCTTCCGTCAACTGTGGGTTCGCTGGGTCGAGAGAAACCCTAGGCGATGATTGATTAGGACAGAATCGGAGGCTCGGATCTTCGAGAGGGCACACACTTTCTAAACTGCTCGAGGTCGATTGGGAAAGTCATGATCGCAGGCTCGATGAGTGAAGGACGTGGTTGGTGGGAGAAGGAGAGAGAGGGCCAGATTCCAACTTCGAGCCTCTCTCCGGTTTTTTATCTACGCGAATCCACGTGCGTACATAATCAATATATCTCACAATCACCTTTGACCCCGAGCAGCGTACTCTGCGATAGCTTTTACTCTGAAATTATCCAAGGGCGAACCCCGTAACGCGTAGATGCGCGCACTGTCGTAGGCTAACTTCAGGGAGAAATCCCGTTACTAGTTCCCTGGGCCCGTTTCTAACGGGTACCCGGGCGGAATCCCATTTCACGGCATTGACGGCAACCTCCGTCGCCGTTTCCGAGGGCCCGCGGATCGGCGGCCCAGCAACCGGCATTCGTGGATTCCAGCTGAAGCATACACCAGCTTTCTAACTCTCAGCATTTTCGATTAGACTCAGCGTTGTGGTACAAGCCAAAGTATAACCGGACTATCTTGCCCTACTTGGCACATGTGCACACCCCTGAGACAAGAAACAAAGTCTCCGACATCCCCAAAAGCCCCCACCTGACACGCCTGCAACGGAACAGTCGGTGGCGACCAGGCCCCACATGAGCCCGCATTAGCCGATCGGGCGCGAACCCTGGTCGCGAAAATTTGCATCGTTCGAGTGGCTGTCCGACAGCACGAACACCGCCGGTATCTTGTGCCGTGATCGTTTAGAACTCGGATGGAGGGTCGGTCGGAAGTGCGCTCGGTCGTTCAAATGGAGACCCCTGGAATTATGGCAAGTGTTTCACGGAAGACTGCGTACTGTCTGTCCATCGGGCGAGGGATCAAAGAAACGGTCGGCGGGTGGGCCGCACAGCCAGTAGCGGCTGTTCGTTGGCCCGTCACTGACACCGGGGCATATGATGTCGCAAGTTGCCCAAATCCCATTCGTCGGCGCGAGGGTGGTATCTCCCCCTCGGGAAGAACGACGTTGAAAGTTCAAGATGAGAGACACGAGTTACGTAAGCATCCGGCTCATCCCATACCACCGCTCGGCCCGGCAATGCAAGCCTTCCCTATCCTCACTTCAGGGATTCAGAGGCGTACTCCCCCCTATGCCCTCCACTTCTAAACTACATCCCTCCCGCCTCTGAATTCTAACCTACCTTCAGGCGGATCACCGCGCCGTTTTCTCCTACCAAGACCCGAGCTGGTGATAACCCTAGATGCGCTCGAGGCGGTACACTATCAAAGTGCGCCGCAACACCATTGAACATAGCCTTCACTTCGGGGCGGCACGCTTTGATGAACTGCGTTTTTCCATGTCAACACGCTAGTCGCGCTGGTGGGGCGCTTGATCGTCGCCATGGCCCATACATTGAATCACCGACATACACTTTTTGGCTGGGTCTCAACTCGAATCTACTCCTCAGTGGCTCCCGAAAACCGTTCCACACTTTTGCAGCGAACACGCCGATATGGATCAAAAAATTGGAAATGGGCGGTATATGGAAGATTCGAATCGCTCTCCCGAGGCATGGATCTTGGAACATCCGATCATCTAGCCGTCAAGCACAGTCTCATCAGCCATAGATCTGTATCTGCCTCCCGTGATATGAACTCCGGCGGGACCGAAACGAACGGACCCGTCAACTAGCCGCATTCCATCGTTTTTACCAGCCATAGCAACGATGGCGGGTAACGCCGAGGACTGATATATAGCTTGGGCCAGTTCTCTTGTTTCTTTGCCTGTGTCGGCAGCCCTCTGTCCCCGCACGTCGAGGTACACCCTCCAATCACGACCTACGCCGCCCACGACATCATGTTTCATTCTAGATTCTCTGCTTCCGTCGAGTCATTCTTATCCTCTGTTTCATCTTCCTCTTCTGCTTCTGAGGATTGTGAATGCTCGGAATGCGAACGAATCCACCATATCGCTCGTCGGCCATTATCATTTCGGCGTTCCTTCCCATCATTGACTAAGCTCCAAGTTCCCACCGTGCCTCTGGTAAGTACAACTCGTCTGCCCTTTCTGGAGGGACTAGTCTCACGTTCCACTAGCAGCACACTCTACCCTCGCAAATCACGCTTCAAAAGCAAAAGGCGCAAATGACCTCCATGGGGTACAGCAAACTTTTCAACCTTGGATATTTCTCGGTCACGGTGAGCCCGTTTCACCCCATTCCCTACCCTCAAAATGAATTAATTCATTCGGACCTCTGGGCGCGCTCCAGTCTTCGGGCTAGAGTCCTTCACATTCCTCGAATCTCTCAGAACATCAGAACGTTCTGTCCTCGTATTTTATGACACGCCGCATTTCTATTGAGTAGTGCTCTGGCAGCAATCCTCTCAAACCCCGCACCGTCGCCGTATTTTCTCTGGGACCCCCTTCCCTCCGAGAAATGTTGTCTCTATTCCCTATCTATTCTCTATGTAGACGAGTGAGCACTGTACTGTACCACCACTGTGACGTATTAGCATTCCCAGCATCACACGCATATGTACATCGCTTCCAGAATCAGGAATCCATTCGACTCTCAGATCTCATCATGCCGGAAGAGAATCTGAGATTACAATTACGTTGACTTTTTCCACGGTAATTTTTGTGCGTACACTGTACGTTTCGAGCCCAGGAAAGTTCCGCAATCGGATCGCCGACGGGGGTTCTCTGGATTCGAAGATCACAAGTAGTCGGTGAGATCTGGTGAGATGGGCGAATGGGATTGAAACAGGGTACTACGTACAATACAGGTTCGGAGTGGAGGGAAAAACGAAAAATAACACTACGGTCGCGTGTATCGAGGGGAGGATGTACTGTACTGAAAAAGACGAGCGATATAGGGCGTAACAAAGCAATATGGAATCCGTGACCGATACAAGATAGAAGCGAGCTCGAGGTAGATAAGTGAATCGCTGACGACTGGCCATCATCCCTAGATCGGTCGGGGAAAATCGTATAAGGGTGGGTCAGCTCCCACTCCGAAGAACTCTCTTGCTTACACCGTAGCTGTGTCCGCGCTGCAACTCGTGGATGGTAATGGGCCGGGGTGTCAGCAGTTGCCGTAGGGCGTGGTGCTAGATAGGACGAGGGTGTAGGTTAGATACCGGTACGTGAGCCCGGGCCAAAAGTTACTTACCGGATCCCGGAGTAGTTCCTGATGAGGGGATTGAGAACCATTCACTGGTGGTTCGTCTGTTGGCCTCGCAACCTCCGAATTTGAGCGAGGCCGAACAATGGATTTTTCTCCGGTCTGGGTAACCGTCTGTGGTGGTTTATGAGTATGGCTGATGA
>Ga0307512_10003835_pt1 | contig 16949 bp, 11 predicted proteins | sample 14_EM_MG_FD_200267 | JGI IMG/M metagenome (GOLD analysis project Ga0307512, IMG submission 200267) | Populus trichocarpa ectomycorrhiza microbial communities from riparian zone in the Pacific Northwest, United States - 14_EM | ecosystem: Host-associated > Plants > Roots > Unclassified | place...
CTTTGACTGCAGCTTACTTAGAGTTGGAAATGACAGAAAAGAGTAACTGTTAGCAAAACAATTGTATAAGCACTGTTTTCTAATTCCATGCTGGCCAGGTGCAAAATCTTGCTAGACCGTACATATCCTCTGCAAGCAGGTATTTCATTATAATGAAATGAAAGCTAGATTTTTGATTTGTTTTTTAGAAGTTAATAGTTTAAATTTTATAAATTTTAAAGTTATTGAAAATTTACATTATCGTTAATTTCAGGATTCATAAAAATAATTAAAAAACGTATAATCTAACTGAGATATCCATGTTAAAAAAATATATATATATTTCATTTGACTTGCCACATAGACGCCACGCTGTAGAATGCCAGATCATTTACTACAATGAACTTTTTAAAATAATTTTTGGATGGATGGATCACCAAGGAATCAAGCAAGCACTGTTCCAACAGCATAAACATGAATTTGTGTAGAGAAGGCATAAATACAAAGAAAATTATCTCCACCGCCCACTTTATAAATGCTTTTAGGCTTGCTTGGGGTTGGAAACATCACTTTAGACTTTAGAGAGATTACAATGGTCCCTAAAGTTTACAGTTGGATGCAGTTTTCGAAACATAAAGCAGCAGTTGCCCTCATCTTCCTTGAGAACTACATCGATTTGACTGGTTGTCGGTCTTTCCCACCATGATTGGTCCTGCATTGCTCGTCAAGCGGCACTGTTTGGTACTCTGTTAAGGCGTGGTAACGTTTTTCCTTCACAATATTTTTAAAAATACTTAATTAATCAATTTTTTTTAAAATTATAACAGTAAAAGCTATTATAATGACAAACACACTTATAAATTGCTATAACCTCAACATATTGTTATGGGTTTTATATGGTACGACTTTTGCAAATTGATCTTAAGTTGTTTTTTAACTTTTGATTGATACACAGAAAAGTTTCTATGGTATTGCCCTACCACACAATCCTGTGACTTGAGAACTTCTGATTTGCACAATCACACGTCCTTTCAATGGATTATGCTCAGGAGTGATTAATGTCAACTGTTTTTTAGCCACACATTTCCAGCTACTTTTTAAATTCATTATTTGTTTTAAATTCTTAATGTCCATGAAGAAAACATTTTTTTTTAGATTAATATAGATATCAGGATCAGTTTGCGCGCATCTCAACTAATCTCACGGGTCTTAAAGTTAACGACCATGTAAACCTCCAGTGACCCTGAGGTTTATGGGACTCAAACTGGTGATCTCTAGGAAGCAAACCTAGAACCTGACCAGTTGAGCTATATCCCTCGGGACTAGAAAACAGTTTTTTTTATTAACATGGGTATCTGGGCCAGCTTGCGTGCATCTCGACTAATCTCACGGGCCCTGAAGTTAACAACCATGTAAACCTTCAGTGACCCTAAGGTTTGTGAGACTCGAACTAGTGATCTCTAGGGAATAAACCTTGGATCTGACCAGTTTAGCTACACCTCTAGGTTTAGAAAACAATTTTAAACAATGGGAAGATGAGAATCTACGACTTGTAATTGCGTTGTGCCGAAGATAATCAGTTTAGGATTTGGCCGTTGTGTGTACATAATGCACCGATTCAGGGGCATTTTTGATTTGTGGGAGCTGGCTGCTGATGGGAATTTTTTTTTCCCAATTTCTTTTTAATGATCTAATCTCACTTAATTAGTTGAAGTTTGCAGTGTTTGATGAAACATTCTCTTGGGAGATAAATTTGGGACCGACCTAGAACCAGCAGGTTTTACCATCAGATGAAACAAGTTACTCTGTGTGCGAATTTGACGAAGCCGTGGAAAGACTTGACAAAAATATTAGGTTTTGAACATTTGTGATCTCGAGTCAAGAGATGTGGACTTGATTATTGGATTGATTTATGGGTTTAGTTATGGACTCGTTCGTTCCTGAGAAAATAAACATCTCGTGAAAAGAGAGACTTTTTAATATTTAAATTGGTAGGTATACGAGAGATATAATTCAGGATAGAAAATATGTAGAGAAATATTGTGTTAGGAAAAATTATGATCCTTTCGTGTTTAATTAGTAGCTTAAGGTATTTATAGACCTTGATCATGTTCACCTAATAACGTGGAGAGTTTCAGGAAAATAACCCTTGGCGATTAATCTTTCTATTTCTTTTTTCAAGGTATGACATTCATTAATATAATACTCATGATCATTATGCAAAGAGACAAAACTTATTAAGGTTTTGTATTTGAACAACTTTTCATGTGGATGGATGGGTGTTGCATAAAGTTTTTCCCTGATAGAGACTAATACCTCAGTATATGTGAAGATGAGAGGCATGGTCAAAAGCTCGGGAATGCCAAGTGATCATGAATGTTCCTCTTAGTGCTATTTTTAGATGCTCTAATTGGAGACTGGTAATTTTAAGGGGATAAAAATTATAACTTATTGTGTTTACCAAATAATTCTAAATATTTATAAATCTTGATAACGCTTTCCTTGGATTTGGAGAGTTTGAGGAATGATGAATATGTTGGTGCTCATCATTAATTGTAATGCCTTGTAAGAGGTGGTGTCACCAATTCATATAAAAGTATTTATTTATAATATGTATTTATAGAGAATATATCATTTAATCATAAAAATAATATTTTGTAAATGGACGGTGCATATCATCACGATTGAAAAAATATTTAGATGGGTGCATAATGTACAATATGTGTGGAAGATTCTTGAGAGATAGAAAGAAAGAGACTATGCAAGAGAAAAGGTGGGAGTGGGGAGGAGGAGAAAATCGGGTCATTTGGACATTGGCTCACGCACAGCCATCAGAATCCATGAAGATAGTGTTCAAAGTCGAGCAGCACAAACAATTAATTTCTGCTGTTTTGGTGCTTAAATACTTGGAAGAGGCTGATCTTTGTCAACTCCATGAGGGAAAATCACCATCCATTAGTTTCCTGCGTGTGTTTTAAAGGAGAAGTGCAAGGGAAAATCCCAGTTTAGTTCAAAGGAAAATGGGAGCAGAGAGCATTAATTGGACATGAACTCGCAGATTCCAAACATTGGCTGTGCTGTAAAGCAATTAGAAATCAATCTTGCAACTGTTGCTGACTTTTCATGGATTGCCAGTTGCGATCTCCAGAATTGAAACCCTCTGTTGAAAAGCACAGGGTTGACTTTTAGAGCAACAAAACTTCACCTAATCTTGTAATTTCAATTTCCAGACACGACATGGCAGTAACGTTCGAGAGTTCAATATATCATGCAGCTCGTCGTCGTTGGACCAATTTATATAAAATACTCTCAACGTTTGACACTAATTTGTCTACTTGATGAAGTCATTATCATTTTCCATATAACTCTTAAGTCCCTGTTTGTTTTTACTAAAAAGAAATGCATATTAAAAAATGAAAATTTGACAAAAATATCTAATCTAAACAATAAAAAAGTTGGTGTGTCAGAATAAAAAAAGAGTAAAATTCACGTGGATTGAGAAAAAATAGAGTGTACTAATTAATAGTGCAATTATCCTCAAATTTATTTGGCAAGGTGGTCAAAACAGCTTAAGAAGTAAATCTACCCCAGTCAGCACCTGGCAGTATTGAAGTATATTATGTAGCTTCAATCCTCCTCCTCGTCGCCGGCGTTGTTATTATAAACATTAAAACCAGGGGGTCTTAATTACAGGCAAAACAGCAATGAGGCAAAAAGTTATCACTGCTCGTATGGTGAAAAAAATAAATTTTGGTCCTGCAACTTAAGTTTTATTTATTCATGATACCTAGACATATTTTTAATATTAAATACTTACGATCTTGGAATTTATATTATTTTTATTCATAAAATAAAATATGTATTATTGATTTAATATTTTATTTGGAAACCGTTACTCCCAAACATCTCCGGCAGAACATGTTACTGTAGTGTTTGATTTTGTGATAATAATTGTTTTTTATTTAGAAATGCATTAAAAACATCAATGCATCAAAATAAATTATAAAGCCTAATTCTTAATCAACCTGATGTTGAATGATGAAATTGAAAAAAAAATATAAAAAAAAACCTAAAAAAGCGACTCAGATTAACCTGTCAAACTCGTAACTCGGGTTATAAGACCGAGATAACCCTATAAAAAACAAATCAAAACAAATTATAAAGTCCAATTCTCAATCAGCCCAGTGTTAAAGGATGAGATTAAAAAAAATCAATTAAGAAAATAATATAAAACAGCCCGAGTCAAATCCTCAAATCCATAACCCGAGTTTTGAGACCAAGATAACTTCACAGAAAAAAATAAAAAAATAATATAATTTAACTCGAATTAACTTGTCAAATTTACAAGTCTGGTCATGAGACTAAGATAACTCATAAAGAACAAATCAAAATAAATTACGAAACTTGATTCTTAATTAATCATGTCAGATCTAATGTTGAACGATGAAATTCATAAAAAATCTAATTAAAAAAATGAGTGGAGTCAATATGGGTTAACCCGTTAAGCATTATTCTTGGGTTATGAGATCGGGATAACCTAATAAAAAGCAAATTAAAATAAATCATGAATTCTAGTTCTTAATCAAACACGATATTAAATTATGAAATTGAGAAAAAAAATCAATTTAAAAAAGAAAAAAAAATGAGCCAACTAGGTTAACCTGGTAAACTCGCAACCCGGGCCACGAGATGAGGACAATCTAATAAAAAGCAGATCCAATGTTGAAGGATTTATGACCTGGGTCATGAGACCAAGATAATCTTTTAGAAAGAAAATAATAAAAAAACAACATGATTTAACCAGGGTTAAAATACTAAAATCCACAACCCTAATCATGAGACCAATATATCATCATAGAAAACAAATAACAATAAATTACGAAACTGAATTCCTAACTAATCCAGTGTTGAATAATGAAATTAGAAAAAAAAAGATACAAAAAATAAGTTATGTCAACTCAGGTTAACTCGTCAAACATTATTCTCAGGTTATGATGCTAGAATAACCTAATAGAAAGTAAACAAAATAAATCATAAAATTTAATTTTCAATCAATCTAATATTAAATGATACAATTTTTTTAAAAATTAATTAAAAAAATTAAATAAACCGGGTCAATTTGCAAAACCTATAAACTGTATCATGAAAGTGAGATGACCACTAAAAAAATCAAATTTAATTATTATTTTTAAAAAATAATGATTAAAAAAATAAAAAAATATTGATTTGAGATAAGAGTTACAGTAAAAACACTAATTTTTTTTTTTATTGTTAATGTTAATTGTTAATATTAACAATTAATGGGATGAATGGCGACATTACCCTCCAACATCAATTAATAATACTAGAGGATTAAATGAAGTTTCCTTGTTAATAAAAGGGTAAGTCAAAGAGTTACTTGTTCTGTCCAGTGTTCACACTTGAAACATAAAAAGCACCATCCCGGAAATCACGTCAAAGGGAGACTCAACTCACTCAGCACTTTCGCCTTGCCCTCCTTCCCTGTCTGAAATTCCATTTAGGCTGCTACCCGATCCCTCTCCTTCTGTTCCTATCCCCTTCTTAATTTTCTAATCAGAATAAAGAAACTCACTTTCTTCAACTTCTTTCCTTCAGATTTCTTCCCAGAAAGTCAGATCAAAAGACAGAGCTTCCTAATTATTTGTTTTACACAGTAATTGATGTCTCTTTTCAAGATTTGACATCGCAGAGAAACAAAGATAGAGACTGAAAAGGAGGAGCTGATCAATCATGGCTGACTCTAGACGTTACCCTCTTGGTAACCAGCTAGGTAAGAGTGTTTCAACTTTTCTTTTTATTTATTTTTTTATTTTGATTTTGGATTCATTTGTATAGTGTATTGTAGAACTTTTCTTTGAAGATTTCAGTTTTGTTTGATGACTGGCTTGTATATGTTTAGGAGAAGAAGATATTAATTAGTAGGACTCAGTTTGTGATCCGGGCTCAAAGCTTGGATTTTTATTGCTGGGTTCTTACTTTTAGGACGAAAGGGACAGCTTTTAAGCTTTGTTATTTGTTTGCCAGTGCAATAGTCCAGCAAAGATAATTTATTTACCGAATCTAGTGATAATCTTGATGTTCTTCTGGGGGAGGGCTTTGAGATTTTGAGGGGAATTTGTGAAAAAGAAGGAAAGTTTTGGTCAAGATGTTATCATTAATTGATAGCTGGATTTCAGAGTAATGATAAAAACTGGACTGAAATTTCTGTTTTATTGTTAAGGATATAGTTTCAACATGCTATATCAGTCTCTAACTTCTTCTCTCATGCAGGCTTAAGGTGAAATAAAGTAGTTTAGCAATGGTGGCATTAGTTTTCATGCTTTATACACTCCTCTTGTCTTTTTTTTTCTTTTTTTTTAATACTTAAATGTTGTAAAGTTATTGCTCATGCTGTGCTTTTAAAAAGAACAAAAATTTTTCCTATGGTGGAATGCAGATATTCAGCAGATACTGGTAGAAGCACAGAATCGATGGCTACGCCCTGCCGAAATAGTTGAAATTCTTAGCAATTATCAGAGATTTCGTATTGCCCCAGAACCTGCACATATGCCTCCAAGTAAGACTTTAACCACATTGCCTTCATTGAGAAATCATTCAATGAACCTTTTACTCCAGTTGCCTTGCATTGTCTTTAGGGGGATAACAATAGTTCTTTTTTGTTTTTAGCTTGTTCATTCTAGTTATTTTCTGCTCTTTTGTGAGAATCTACAATGAAATTTGTTTTGCATGTGATCCATGTGGCAAGTTTCTTTAAAAATCCTAACTGCCTTTGAGCCAAGGATAATGTCTTGCAAGCAACATTTCAGACCTATCTCTCATTTTATTATTTTCGTATCGCCTAATGGGTGGATCCTGAGGATAAAGGTGTCATACGGGATGGAAGACCATAGAACCGGCATATGTTTGATAGATTCATTTGCAGTAGCTTTATGTTTCTAAGATCAAAGTGATTGTCAGATCAGTAATCATGTGTTCACCTTTTGGTCTCTTACTCTCTTTCGTTTGAACCTTTTCTGTCGGACATCAGATTGGACATCATTGTCACAGGTCTACAGCAGTTGAAACATTAAATTGCAATCACATTTATTCTAAAACAACGATTTGATTTTGATTTTTTGTTTTGTTATTTATTAAATTTTAAAGGAAATGATAAAACAGCTTGTTTAAGTTTCGCTTATCCAATAAAACTCTGTTTGTTTCAACTCCAGTCGCTTTTCATATACAATTCTATTTGTTTTGAGTTTCAAGTTTCTGTGGCTTCTTTTATCTGAGGAGTTCCCACATTAGGATTCCTCCCCTTTCTTGTTTGAATATTAATGGGTCTAGGTAATTTACATTAGGAGAAGCTCATAGATAGCAGCCTAATCTGTAGTGTGAGTGCTTCTGTCCTATTTTAGTGTTTATTTACATTTAGTGCGATATCTTCTCCACTATGGGCACATAGGCCTCAATTTGATTAAGTTCCTCGGGGTAATTTGCAGTCATAAACATATCTTGGCTCTAATTTCAGGTGGTTCATTGTTCCTTTTTGATCGCAAAGTGCTCAGATACTTCAGAAAAGATGGCCATAACTGGAGAAAGAAAAAAGATGGGAAAACAGTGAAAGAAGCACACGAGAGGCTTAAGGTAAGCATATTAGGTATTTTATCTATTGACATAAGCACTGATCAAGAATATGAGGTGGAAAAATTTAATTCTAGCATCTTTGAGCCTATGCCTTTGTCTTCTAGCTAACGTACTCAGGTGCAGAGACATTATTTATATTTTATTTTTGTGTTCTTCCAAATCACAGTTACTGAAAAAAGTGTATTTTCTTCCAGTCTGGAAGCGTTGATGTGCTGCATTGTTATTATGCACATGGAGAAGACAATGAAAATTTTCAAAGGCGCAGTTATTGGATGCTTGAAGAGTGAGTTCTTGAATCTTTTCATTTCTGATCATTCCAATCTCTTGTTTTTGGATCTAAATGATTGCATTTCAAACTTTTTGTCTGGTCTCATACTTGCAATGGTTTATAAAGTGGCATAATTGGCAAGATTTAGAAGATTGGACTGGTTCTAACTTGAATGTGTTGATATATGTGGATTCCACACTGAATTATAGCTGTCATTTTATATTATTTGGAACACTATGTAACTATATGATTTTGCTATTATTTCACTTTCTACTTTGGGGTTCCAATAATCAGAGGCATGATAATCAAGGCTTCAAGTTTTTTGTGCAATTAAGGAAATTATTGACCCACATGAGTTCCATGGCTATGTAATTCTTCACTATTTTTTTTTTCTTTTGGTGAGTGTTTCTAAAAAATTATAGGCTTGGTCACAAACTTTCTGAAGAACCTTGGGCCTAATGCATATAAAGTTATCAATGTGCACACACACAAAAAAAAAATCTTTATTTGTGCCTGAAAGTTAAGTTTGTTCTTGTTATGCTTAACCTTCACTCATCTCTCTCTCTTAGCACACATATACTGCACAATAGTGCTTTGATGCTTAAAATCTTTTTATGCTTGTGCCCTTTCATGTGAAGTGTAAATTAGCTAAAGCCTTTGACAGTTTTGACCACCACCTGATCTTTTTAGCTGATCTCGTTGGTTTAAAATGCCCACTTGAAATAATAGCTGGTTTCTTTCTTCTAGATTCCACTTTTGAGACAGATGACCTTCTACTATTTCTTACATAGTTGACCTCTACTGCAGGGAACTTTCACACATTGTACTTGTCCATTATCGGGAAGTAAAGGTAACTCTTTATTCCCCACTCCTATATTTTCCATCTTTTTTAGTTATTTTAATCTGTCACCCTGTCTTCCAAAAGGTTTGGTTTTGTTGGATAGCTTTAAAGACGACTCTACTTTTTGCTGCCTTTATTCTTTGTCAAATATTTATTTGGTTGTGCTGGGAAAGATAGAATCCAATACTTCTATTACCTAGCCTTTTTTTCTTCCGTGGGTTTTTACTGAATGGGTTGGTCTGTATTTTCCATATTATTATGTTCACAACACCAATACTCGGAACCCCTCTCATGCTAGAAAAAGGAATAGAAATGAAAAAAATTAAAGGAAAAGGAAAGCAATCTGTCTCCACAATTTAGAATGTCAAGATGTATTGGATAATGGTGAACATGTATTGGCCACACCTCTGAGGCTCCAACATCTGGCTTTTTTAAGTTAGGAATAGGAATATAATGATGACTTTTAGCTCTGAGAGGAATATCATGGGGTTTGATCCTTTTGGTGAAAATGATGCCTTAACTGATCATTGGATTGTGAGTGTCATTTCATTAAATTGGTATCTAGTAAACTTTTTTGTGATATTGAAGCATTTTATAATGAATGGATGTCTTTTACAAACTCAATGAAAATATAACTATTTATCTGAGGATTAAGTGACTATCATGTATCTTTGGTGTAAAAGCTAATAGATGAATTCTGAGTACTTAAAATTATAAATCTATGTTTAGATTTGAGCCTTAGAGCGGGTTTTTGAAAATAGATAATTTGTTTGTGTATTTGTGAATCAGACTAAAATAGCAGTCATTGGATAAGAAAAAAAATTTATGATGTACTCTTGGCATGATAAAATGATGATAAATATGTGTAGCACTTTTGCAGTGCTGAATCTAGACCTGAAATATATGTACAATAGCCATGTATGAAAACAAGTAGATTGGTGTTTCAGACTTAAGAGCAGGAACAGTAAACAGAAATTATTTAGCAAGTTTGCATGGGATTGGAGATTTTTCCATCTCAAATAAATTATTTAATAAGATACCTTCGCATGGGATTGGAATTTTTTCCATCTCAAATAATTAAACATCAAGTCTACTGTTGAATGTCATGCTGGAAATGCTCATGAGAATCTTTTTGCACCACCGTTCTGACAGGAGAATCTATGTGCACTTATTTCTTGTCTTTGTTGCTTAAAATCACGATTCAGTTTTGATATTCATGTTTTTCAGATTTTTGTTACTCTAATTTGGTACAGTTGCTTAAGTTATGATTGTTGTCTTGTGGCTATTGCCTAAACGGATGTCATGAGTGTTGCATCACTTAGTCTAGAAGAGGAACAAGGTTGACCTCATCAAAGTTTCTCAAATCTCTTATTTTAGCTTGTGTTTATCTTCTATTAACTTAGCAATCTTCTTATTGGGTTTAAACTGCTTTAATTTTCATATTTCATCAGGGAACCAGGACAAATTTTAACCGCATTAAAGAGTATGAAGAGCCTATACCTTATTCCCAAGAAACCAAAGACATGATGCCGAATTCAGAGATGGATACTTCTGTTTCTTCCAGTTTCCGCTCTAATGGTTACCAGGTACCCACAGGAACGACAGATTCGACAAGCATGAATAGCGCTCTGGCATCAGAATATGAAGATGCTGAATCAGGTCCTTTTTTTTTTCATTTCTTGTGCATTAGTTTCTAGTAACAAGAATTTCTGGGTCAGTTTCTTTAGAAGATGTATTGCAGCTTTCTGGATGACAAATGCATTGGCTTTCCATATTCTCATATGTGGCTATGGTATTTACTGCAGGATATAATAACCAAGCCAGTTCCAGATTTAACTCTTTTCTCGAAGTGCAAAGGCCAGCAATGGAGAAAATGGATACAGGCACATCTATTCCTTATGATCACATGCTGTTTTCAAGTATATTGGTTCTGATGTTTTATCTTTCTAGAGTAACTGCGCCAATATTTTTAGGTAATACATAAGAACTTACACAACAATACTTGTATTTTAATAGGTGGTTATCAAGGAAAAATGCCAGCTGTTCCTGTGATGGAATTTATCTCACCTGCCCAAGTGGATACAGCTAAAGACACTATTGGTACTGAACCAGCATCCGAGCCCCAGAAAGTCTTTGACTTACCATCATGGGAGGATGTATTAGAAAATTGTTCTCGTGGAATTGAATCTGTGCCTTTCCAGACAACTTTGCTGTCACAAGTGGATACGGTGGGAGTCATCCCTAAACAAGAAGATATACTGGAGAAGTTTCTTGCCAATAGCTTTGATAAAAGGCAGGGTATGGTGGGAGTCATCCCTAAGCAAGAAGATATACTGGAGAAGTTTCTTACCAATAGCTTTGATAGAAGTCAGGATATTGGGAGTCACCTACTTGATCAAGAAGCATGGCAGGTCGGTGTGATCCTTGCTGTATGTTATAAATCCTTGCAGCACATATTTAATTCAGATAAAATGGTAGTTTGTGAATGCCAAACTCTTCTATGTGAATCTTCAAGGATGGAAGAATGGTGGTAGCCATTTTTTATTCATATGCTTCATGAGTGAAATTGATGAGTGGTTATATAGAAGTCTCAATCTCATAATTGTTTCTCATGCAATTGATTATAACATACACATCAGATGTCGATATCTATAATAGATGAATTGCCGTACATGTGTATGGCTGGGATGTGATTGTAAGATTGATGAGTCATAACGCAAGATAAGACTGAGTAAGAAATGAGTGCATCTGTGGGAAGATTAGGAAGTTGAGAATGGTGGTTTCTTTTTGCCATTTCTAACTTCAACCTATGGATGTGCTGGGGAGAAAAATCGATCATATTGAAGTTTTAGGAGAAAGCAGGGGGGACTTAGACCAGAAATGACGTGTGCTGATTAATAAAGAATGATCTTGTGTCGCATTAGTTTAGAGAAATTTTATCTCGTAATAGAACTGAATGAAGGAGACAGATCCACGTGGTCAACCCAGGGGATATGTAGACCAGAAATGACCCATTCTGATTAATAGAGGATCTGGTGTTATAATAGTTTAGAAAAAGCTTATCCCATAATAGAACTGAATGAAGGAGACAGATCCATGTAGTCAACCTCAACTAATTTGGGATTGATTCTTAGTTGAGCTGAGTTGTGAATTACTTGCCTCCTAAAAGTTCATTAAATTATTAAATCAATGCATTTGTCTTGTTATATGTTAATTAAAGATGTGTTATCTTTTCTTTTTCCGATTCACTTATTTGTTTTAACTTGCCTTTCAAACAGACTATCGAGGGTGGGTATTCGCATCGGCCAAAGTGGTCCTTGGATCAAAAGTTGCATCTGGACTCGGATCTCACTGCTAGGTTTCATGATCAACAACTTGATAGTGGCAACTTTATCAATACTTTTGAACCTTTCTGTGCACAGGAAAATGATAATCATATCCAAAATGACCTTCAAATACAGCCTGCAAATTCAGATCATGGTATGACCCTAGATGAGAAATCCATCTACTCTACATCTATGAAACAGCATATTTTGGATGATTCAAGGACAGAAGGTTTGAAGAAGCTCGATAGTTTCACCCGATGGATGAGCAAAGAACTTGAAGATGTAGATCAGCCACATTTGCAATCCAGTTCTGGGACATACTGGATTTCGGCTGAAAGTGAAAATGTGGTTGATGCGGACAATCCCTCACATGGACACCTGGACACATATACGCTTGGTCCATCTCTCTCCCAGGACCAACTCTTTAGCATTATTGATTTCTCGCCCAACTGGGCATATGCAGGCACAGAGATCAAGGTACTGGAGTATAGAATGGAATGCTGAGATTTCTAAGCTGAGCTACCACTCCTCGCTGGAGTCTCATAATTCACTTCATTTTAATATAATTATGTTATTTTTTTCATTTGTTGTACAATTTATACAGATCCTAGTCATGGGAAGATTCTTGAAGAGCCGAGAAGAAGCAGAAAACTTTAAATGGTCAATTATGTTTGGAGAAGTTGAAGTTCCAGCAGAGACTATAGCTGATGGTATTCTTCGTTGCACTACTCCTTCGCATAAGGCTGGAAGGGTTCCTTTTTATGTTACATGTTCGAATAGGGTAGCATGTAGTGAAGTGCGTGAATTTGAATATCGACTTAGCCATGTCCAAGATATTACCTATAACTATATTAACATTGCTACTGAAGATCTTCATATGCGATTAGCAAAACTGTTGTCTCTGAGCTCTGCCTTCCCTTCAAAATATGACTCCAGTGATGTTGATGAGATTTCCCAATTGAGCAATAAAATCAGTTCATTGCTGAAAGAGGGCAATGAAACATGGGACCAGATGTTAAAGCTTACTTCACTGGAGGGATTTTCCTCAGAAAAACTAAAGGATCAGCTTCTTCAAAAGGCACTCAAGGAACAGTTACATGAATGGCTTTTGCAGAAGGTAGCTGAAGGCGGAAAAGGCCCTAGTGTATTAGATGAGGGTGGCCAAGGGGTGCTACATTTTGCAGCTGCTCTTGGCTATGAATGGGCCCTGGAACCTACAATAGTTGCTGGTGTAAGTGTCAATTTCCGCGATGTTAATGGATGGACTGCACTTCATTGGGCAGCATCTTATGGCAGGTGAGAGAAATGAGTTTTTTATTCATTTCCTTGTCTTCCTTTCCATTCTCTGCACTTCATATTCCAAGCTGGGGATTAACATGGGGTACTATACCATGATAGTTTATTGGACACAGGAATTCTTGATGAATGTACCGTATTAAAACCAAATAAGCTACTGAAAAATGTTAACTAGGGTAACAAGCCACCTTCATATAAAAACTGGGCAGCAAACCTCCTAGAATGCACGGGGGTATATATTATTGGTGATGTTAGGATATCACCAAATATCATGTTGCAAATGACAGCATGCTATTATTAATTATAGTGGCATCAATTCTAGCTTTAGGATCTAGTTACATCCACAGTTATTGTCTCTTACAATTTCTTGTTGGTTACCTTTTTCAAAATGCTTATTGAATTAGTACTCATTTATTCTACTTTGGCTCAAATATCAGAGAGCGAACAGTTGCTTCCCTAATCCATCTCGGCGCTGCTCCTGGAGCATTAACAGATCCAACTCCCAAATATCCCACAGGCAGAACACCTGCGGACTTAGCTTCTGCTAATGGACACAAAGGGATTTCCGGCTTTCTTGCTGAATCTGCTTTGAGTGCCCACCTATCTTCTCTGAATTTGGAAAAGCAGGATGGTGATGCTGCTGAAAGTTCTGGAATACCAGCATCACTGACAGTTTCAGACTGTAATGAAACTCCCGTCAAAGATGCTGACATACCAATTGGACTGTCCCTGAAGGATTCATTAGCTGCTGTTTGTAATGCTACTCAAGCTGCTGCTCGTATTCATCAAGTTTTCAGAGTTCAGTCCTTCCAAAAGAAGCAGTTAAAAGAGTACGGTGATGATAAATTTGGAATGTCACACGAGCGTGCTCTTTCGCTTATTGCAGTCAAGTCACAAAAGGCAGGACAATATGATGAGCCAGTTCATGCAGCAATACGAATTCAGAACAAGTTCCGCGGTTGGAAGGGTAGAAAAGAATTTTTGATAATTCGGCAGCGAATTGTTAAAATTCAGGTGCATTTATTGCTCTTGCCCCCTTTATTTTATAGTTTCTATTTTCTTATTTTAGACTTCTTTGTACAATTAACTCTCTCTTACAAGTTATTTCCTTGCATGAAGCATAGAACTCTTGAAAACTAACTCTAATTGCTTTATTGTGAAGGCCCATGTACGAGGCCACCAGGTCAGGAAAAACTATAGGAAGATAATCTGGTCTGTTGGCATTTTGGATAAAATAATCTTGCGTTGGAGACGAAAAGGAAGTGGTTTGCGTGGCTTCAAATCTGAAGCACTTACTGAGGGTTCCAGCATGCAAGTTGTATCTACAAAGGATGACGATGATGATTTCCTTAAAGAAGGCAGAAAGCAAACAGAAGAAAGATCACAAATAGCCCTTGCAAGGGTGAAATCCATGCATCAGCATCCGGAGGCAAGAGAACAGTATCACAGGCTGCGCAATGTTGTTGCTGAGATCCAAGAGACCAAGGTAACGGATTATTATTTTATTTGTTTTCCTTGCAGTTGCTTGACAGTTGTTTGCATTAGAGACAACAGTGAAGGGTAGTTGTTTCACTAAAACCACTTCTCTTCAGTATATTATGCCAAGTCAGGTTTTTACTGGTAGAAATATGTTAAACAGTTGATGGTAAGCGGACTAGGTTGGGACCATGGGAAATGATTTGAATTTCGAGCCCTCATACACTCTGCAGAGTAAGATTCAAATGAATTGTGGACATGTAAATCAGTGGGAAAATGTTCAAAATTTCTGAATTGGTAGTTTGTAACCTTGGAATTATCCCTAATTGAAACCTTCTTTAATGCAAGGCTTTAATCAACGACAACCATTAGCTTTCAAGGGGATGCAGCAAACGCATTTTTGATAATCTGATTGGTTTTATGATTTGTAAATCTTACAGGCTATGTACGAATGGGCAAACAATTCAGAAGCGATGGTCGAGTTTGATGACCTGATCAATCTCGAAACGTTATGGGACGGTGACACTTTCTTGCCTACAGATTCTTGAGCCAACCACGGGTTATCCTCTTTGATTAGATGCTGAAATTGATTTGTAAATGTCCCTATTGAGTCTCCTAATTATAACTGAAGTAGGTTAGGAATGTGTCAAATGGAAGCAGTAGTGCTGTATTGTCCTAGTGATAATCTCTATGCACAGTAATATGAATTATTGAGTTGTAATAAGAACTGAAGTCATAAGAGAAATGGTATATTCATAAACAAACTAAGTTCTTAGTACTTGTAAGTGGCTGGCTTTCTTGAGTTGAGTTCTTGGGGATTTAGCATGCTTTGAAGCTTTTTCTACCATAATCGAATTGAGCTCAGGACCTTTTTGAAAAGAATTTTTCCCATGGGTGTCAAATTTGACTAAACCACACGAGGTTAGTAGGGCCTTTTTCAATGCTTTGCAACGCTTCTTGTGATCATGTCAAAGTTGAAGTTCTGCTTTCTTGCTATGTGAAGCGTTGGATTGAAGGTCGTAAATTTGGGTTGTTGAGGTCTAGGACTCTAGGCTGGTGTAGAGGGTCATAAAGATGGGTTTTGTTGAGGTCCTTTCGGTTATTGTTTGGATTAATTTATTATAACTTGATATATGATATTGGAATAATTTTATAGAAAAAAATAAGTAAAGTTTAATTTTTAAAAAAATTAAGATTGAATGATGTAATTGAACAAAATAAATTGTAAAAAGAGACTTTGAAAAAGATATAATTCAATTTAAGCTAATATTTTAAATTCATAACCTGAGTTCTAAGATCAGGATTATTTTATAAAAGACAAACTTAAAAATATTATGAAGCCGAATTTTTTATCAATAAAATGCAGAGGGATTAAATTAAAAAAGAAAGTCTCAATAAAAAATATTTGAAACAAAACAAATAACAATCAAAAGAATTAAAATTAACTTTGATACAAAAATAAAATGAAATAAAATGTTAAGTGAAAAAATTAAAAAAAGATTTAATTAAGAAAATGATTCAAAACAAAACAAATAGCAATAAAAAAAATAGACATCAAATCTGACAGATGAAAAAAATTGGAGAATGAATTGAAAAAAAATCTAATTTTATAAATTATATCAAATTAAAAAAACAGCAATCAAGAGAACATTGATCAATTCCAAAAAATAAATAAATAGATGGGCTGTTTGAAAACTAAGAGAGAAAAAAGGCTATCAGCGTCAAACCAGAGATCTGTTGGTAACACACGTCGTCCAGGCATAGAGAGGACATTGAGAAGATTCAAATGTTGTTGTAGAAGTCTGTTTGTTTGTAAGGAGCCTCCACATACGCTACTTGAAGACGCGAAGGCATCCCACATGCTAGCACATGTGTCACACACACCAACCACTTTTTTGTTTTTTATTTATATTATAAATTGATTAAAAGACAAAATTTTCTCTAAATCAACTTGATTATAACTAAAAAAACCATGATGAAAATACAAAAGAGCCCCTGAACAAAAGTTAAAGAAATTTTGATTCTAAGGGTAATTTATTTTTCAATAAATCATCATTTAACATGGATTGGTATCAACAATTAGCAAGGGACTAGATAGGGCCCATGCTAGACCATG
>Ga0307512_10003836_pt1 | contig 16945 bp, 16 predicted proteins | sample 14_EM_MG_FD_200267 | JGI IMG/M metagenome (GOLD analysis project Ga0307512, IMG submission 200267) | Populus trichocarpa ectomycorrhiza microbial communities from riparian zone in the Pacific Northwest, United States - 14_EM | ecosystem: Host-associated > Plants > Roots > Unclassified | place...
TGATCCGTTGGCCGACGAGTTCGATCGGCTGCCGGACGCTGCTGAGGTCGAACGCGGCTGCGGTCGGGGTGTCGTCGAAGCCGACGATGGCGACGTCGCGGCCGACCTCGAGGCCCCAGCGTTGGCAGGCCCGCAGGGCGCCAACGGCCAAGGTGTCGGTGGCGGTCACGAAGGCGGTCGGCGGCTCGGCGCGGCTGAGCAGGTGAAACGCCTGCTCGGCGGCGGCGGTGACCGAGTCCTCGCAGCGCGCGTCGAGCGCACCGCACTCGGCGAGCAGGCCGTGCCGCTCAACTGCGGCGCGCCAACCGCGCGCCCGGCGGTCGCCAACGGTGACCCCATCGGGCCAGCCGACGAAGGCGATACGGCGATGCCCACGCTGGACCAGATGGTCGACGACCGCGCCGATCCCGACGATGTTGTCGACGTCGACCCACGGGTACCCGCGGTCGGCGTCGCCTTCGTTTCGGCCAAAGGTGACGAACGGGACGCCGAGGTCGAGCAGCGCGGCCGGGCGGGGATCGTCGGCCAGCACGTCGTAGAGCACGAACGCGTCGGCCGATCCGCTGCGGTGCAGCCGTTCCGCGGCGGTGATCTCGGCGGCCGCGTCCCGCGCGGTGTAGACGAGGAAGTGCCGGTCAGCCTCCCGGCCGGCCTCGGCGAGCGCGTGCAGGAACCGGTCGTGGATGGCGGCCAACGCGCCGGTGGCCAGCGGCTCAATCCGGTAGCCGATGATCCGTGAGGCGTTGAATCGCAGCGCCTGCGCCGCCCGGTTGGGCTGGTATCCGAGCTCGACGATGAACCGCTCGACGCGTTGGCGGGTCTCCGCACGGACGCGCTCCGGTGCGTGGATGACGTTGGCCACGGTCTGCCGGGACACGCCCGCGGCCCGCGCGACGTCGCTAGCCGTAAACGGACCGCCGGCGGGTGGTGCGGCCCGGCGCGTCTGGTCTGCCAATGAACCCTCCGTGGTTCGTCTTGCGGTTCCGTCTAATGCTGCCGTCGCGTCCCAAAATTTGCACGTGCGAATTCAGGCTAGCGTCTGGCGTCGGATGCGGCGGCGGCGGTCATCCGACGAGGTCGAATCTCTCCCAGAGACCGACCGCGGTGCGGTTGGCGATCAGCGAGCTGTTCCCGACATTCTCGGCCGCGACGTACTTTCCGTTGACGCCGGCCTTCAGCGACACGCTGCCGTCGGTGTTGCGGACCATGAGGAACTTCTCCCACGGGCCGACCGCGTCCCGGTTGGCGATCAAGGGTTGGGCGCCGCCGCTCTCGGCGCACACGTACCGCCCGTTGGCGTGCGCCCGCAGCGCGATGTAGCCGTCGGCGGACGCGAACATGTCGAACCGCTCCCACTCGCCGATCGCGGAACTGCTGGCGATGAGAGGCTTCGCGCCGCCGTTGTCCGCCGCGACGTACTTACCGTTGACCCGGGCCCGCAGACTGATCACCGGGACGACGACCGGCGGCTCCCCGCTGCCGACCAGGCTTCCCGGCACCGACTGCAGCGCGGAGAACCATCGGGCGCCCATCTTGTCGTAGCCGACCGCGTTCGGATGCAACCCGTCGGCCAGGTCCGCCGTGGTGATCGCCGAGTGCATGTCCACCAGGTGCGTCCGGGGGCCCTTCTGCGCCACGATCCCCGGAAACGCCGCGTTGTACGCCTGCACCCGCGACTCCAGCGACGGATCTGCGGAGGGAACGATCTGCGCGACGAACAACTCGACCGCCGGCTCCGTCGCCCGGATTTTGTCGATGAGCGCGGACAGCCGGGCCGGCGCGTTGGCCGGGTCGACATTCTGGGTCAGGTCGTTGGTACCGATGTGCAGCAGGATCGTGTCCGGGCTCGACGCCTGCAGCCAGCCGACGACACTCGCATCGATCTGGTCGATCCGCCAACCGGAATGGCCCTCATGGTCGTGGTCACCCAGGCTCGCCGGCCCGTTGAACGCGGAACCGACCAAGTCGACGGCGTACCCGCCGGCCGCGAGGCGTTGCCACAGGTCGATGCGGTAGCCGCCGGGCACGGTGAATCCGTCGGTAATGGAATCCCCCAGCGGCATGATCTTCACGACGCTGGTGGACTCGGCCGACGCGGGTGCCGTCGTGGCGGCGAGCGCGGCGGCGATGCCCGCGACCAGAGTCAGGCCCAGACAGCCGGCACCGAACCGGCGAAGAATGCGTCGCATGCTATTCGGATTCCCCTGTCGAGTCTGGTGCGGCCGCTATCCGCGAAAGCGTGCGCAGCCTAATCATGCTTCGCTCGATAGACGGTCAACGCGACGTCAACGCAATTAGCCGATTGTGTACGTTGCTGGCCGACCTTCCCGGGAAACGGTCGCGGGATCGGGGTTTGCCGCCCGATCTCCCAGGTCAGAGCGTGAACGGGCACATCATCCTGCCCTTTGTAGGTGAGCTCCGATGAATGTGGATTCGAAACTAACCGCCCGTGATAGCGTGCGCCACGATATTTTGAGCCGGTGTGGCCGGGCCTATTTGTGCGCGGGCCTCAGCCGGGTCGGGAATCCGTTGAATAGCTCGCCGTCCGCGTCCGTCGTACCGGTACGCGGTCGCCGAGAAACAACGCCGTCATGCCCTGATCGCCCTCCGACGAAAGGACAGATCGTTGGTAACCCTCAACCGGTGGCTGTGGCGCTGCGTCGCGGTTGCTCTGCTCATCGCGGGCGGCGGCATCATCGCGACGGCGCCGCCCGCCCGGACGCCGGCGCGGCCCGTACTGGCCGCCGCGGTCGCACCATCGACCAACGTGCACATCTTCTACTACCCCTGGTACGGCAACCCGGCAGGCCTGGGCAACTACCTGCACTGGGATCAGGGCGGCCACGTCCCGCCCGCCGACATCGGCGCGAACCTCTACCCCAAGCTCGGCGCCTACGACTCGGGCGACGTCGCGACGATCGACCAGCACATGGAGTGGATCGCCCGCTCCGGCGCCGGAACCATCGTCTACAGCTGGTGGGGCCAAGGCTCCTACCCGGACAACCTGGCGCCCCGCGTCCTCGAATCGGCAAGCCGCCACGGCATCAAGGTCGCCTGGCACATCGAGCCCTACACCGGCAGAACCGCCGCATCGACCGTCGCCGACATCAACTACATCATCTCCCGGTACGGCTCGAGCCCGGCGTTCTACCGGGACGCGGCGCACGGCAACAGGTCCGTGTACTACGTCTTCGAAAGCACGCGCATCACCGACTGGTCGGCGCTGGAGCAGGTCCGATCCACCGCCCTCGTCCTGGCACAGACCACCGATCTGTCGAGGGTCGCGCACTTCGGCGGCGTCTACACGTACGACACCTTCGCCGCCGTCAACGCCGTCGGCTGGTCGTCCATCGCCGCCCAACTAGCGGCGAACGGACTTGTCTGGGCACCCTCGGTGGGTCCCGGATACATCGACGACCGGGCCGGCCCGGGCAACACCACGCCGACACTGGACCGCGACAACGGCGCGACGTACGACCGGGAGTGGACCAACGCCCTGGCCACCTCGCCGCCGTGGGTCAGCGTCACCTCGTTCAACGAGTGGCACGAGGGCTCCAGCATCGAGCCGGCCAGCGCGAGTCCGCCGGCCGGATTCGGCTACCAGACCTACTCCGGCGCCTACGGCACGACCGGAACGGCGTCCGAGACGGCCTACCTCGACCGGACGCGGCACTGGGTCGACCAGTTCCAGCAGGCGACGACGCCGGCCCCGGTCTCCTTGCGGGCGCGCGTGAACAACAAGTACGTGGTCGCCGAAAACGCCGGCGGGTCGCCGCTGATCGCCAGCGGCACCGCTGTCGGCACATCGGCAGAGTTCGAGCTGATCAATGTCAGCCCCACGACGATCGCCCTACGCTCCCGGGCGAACGGGCTCCTCGTCACGGCTGAGAACGCCGGGGCCGCGCCGTTGATCGCGAACCGGTCGGCGGTCGGGCCGTGGGAGACCTTCGAGTTGATCCGCAACAGCGACGGGACGGTGAGCCTGCGGGCGCTGGCCAACGGCCGGTACGTCTGCGCCGAGAACGGCGGCGCATCGTCGCTGATCGCCAACCGTACGGCAATCGGCCTGTGGGAAAGGTTCGACCTGATCGGCGGCTGATCAAGAGCAGCACCGTAGCCGGTGACCGGCCCGATGGGGCCGGTCACCGGCTATCTCGTCACGAAGGGCTGGTGCCCGACGCCATGGCGAAGCCCGTGTTCCGGCCGCCGCCGGTGGTTCCGGTCACCCACAGCGTCCCGGCGGCGCCCTGGAACGCCAACGTCGTGCCGGCCGACGTGAGGCTCGGGCTGGTGCCCGCCATCATGGCGTAGCCGGAATCCCGTCCGTCGCCGCCGGACGAGCCGACCGTCCACAGGTCGCCGTTGCTGCCCTGGAACCCGACCATGCCGCCGAGGGCGAAGGCCGGACTGGTGCCGGCCTTCATCGGGTAGCCCATGTTCCGAGCGTTGCCGTTCCAGAACGTGATCCACAGGTAGCCGGTGTTCGCCTGGAAGGCCACCTGGATGTCCTGCGCCCCAAAACTCGGGCTGGTGCCGGGCATCATCCCGTACCCCAGCGCCTTGGTCCCATCGGTGGCCCAGACCCACAGCAGGCCGGTGTTCGCCTGGAAGGCGATCTTGGTGCCGTTCGAGTTTGTGCTAGGGCTGGTTCCCTGCGCCATGCCGAGGCCGAGGTTCTGGCCCGAACCCCCGTCGGTGGTCCGCCACAGGTTGCCGTTGCTGGCCTGAAACGCGATGAAATTCCCGTCGTCCGAAATGCTCGGACTGGTGCCGGCCATCATCGCGAACCCGAGGTCGACAACCCCGAAACCGGTGGTGGTCCGCCACAGATGGCCGTTGGTGCCCTGGAACGCGATGACCCCGCTTCCCGACTGGCTCGGGCTGGTGCCCGGCATGATGGCGTGGCTCAGATCGCCCCCGCCAGCGCCGGTGCCGGCAATCCAGAGATGACCGTTGGACCCGTGGAAGGCGACGATGCCGGTTGACGAGATGGCGTTGGCGCCGGAGGCCGTCCCCACGACGAACAACAATGCGATGACGGCCCCAACACCAAGCCGTGCCATGAACTTCCGTGCTGCATTTCTCACTACTCTCTCCGGTTCCCCTTGAACGCAGTCCCCCCAGCGGTGACCGCGTCGGCTGTCACCACAACAGGGCGCAACTTGACGGTCACTTGACGAATGCTTGAAGCCGCTGTCAGTACGATGCTCTGCGTACCCCGGGCTGGTGTTCTTTGTGGAGGATCGGTTGCAGTTCCAGATGCTGGGGCCACTGGCTGTCGTGCTGGACAACGAACCGATCCCGCTGGGGCCGCCCCTGCAACGCCGGGTACTGGCGGCGCTGCTGCTGCGGCGCAACGAGAACGTCCCGCGCCGGGCCCTCATCGAGGACGTCTGGTCCGCCGACGCCATCGTGTTCGACGGATGGGAGTTGGAGGAACGCAAACGCGGCGCGCTTTTTACCTACATCGCCCGCCTGCGGGTGGTGCTCGCGCCGGTGGCCGAGTCACTCGGCCAGGACGCCCTGCTGATCACGGAGGACGACGGCTACCGCCTTCTGCTGGCGGACCGGCACGTCGACGAGACACAGTTCCGCGACCTCATCCGGCAAGGAGAGGACGCGCTCAACGCGGACCAGCCGGCCATCGCGGCGCAGCGGCTCGACAATGCTCTCGCCCTGTGGCGCGGCCGCCCGCTGGGCAGCCTGCACACCGAGGCCTTCGCCCGGGACACCGTCGCCCGGCTGGACGCCGCACGACTGGGCGCGCTGGAGGCGACGGCCGACGCGTTCCTGCGCCTGCACCGCTACCGGGACCTCCTCACGGACGTCGGGCTGCGGCGCTGGATCGAGGAATACCCGGCGAGCGAACGCCTCCACCACGCGCTCGCGGTCGCCCTACATGGCGCTGGCCAGCCAGCGGCGGCGATGTCGGCCTGCCAGGACAGCATCGCCCAGCTAACCAAAACCGGATCCACACCCACCCAGATGTACGCCTTATTCGACGAACTGTCCGCTCCGGACGTTGCCGCAGCACAGCTCCCGCGCCCACAACCGCCGTTCGTGCCGGACCGCCTCGAAGCAGCGGCGCTGGCCTTGACCCGCACGATCCGCTGGCAGTGGCAGGCCGAGACCGCCCTGCTGCAGCTGTCGGATCCGTACCCCATTCCGGTGCGGTGGAACGGCCCGGCCGGCACCCTGCCAACCGACAACATCGCCGCCTTCGCGTCGGCTTTCCAAGCGCTGGGCCGGCGGCGGCTGGTGGCACTCGGACCGGCCGGCTCCGGCAAGACCACGCTCGCAGTCATGCTCACAGTGGAACTGGCGACCCGCCGCCAGCCGGAGGAGCCGGTGCCGGTACTGCTGTCACTGTCTTCGTGGCAACCCGGACAGGAACACCTGCACGCCTGGCTGCGCCGGCAACTCGCCGAGCAATACCCCGTACTGCTGGACGCCACCCGCTTCGGCCCCACCGCCGTCGCCGACCTGGTGGCCGACCGACGCATCCTGCCGATCCTCGACGGCCTGGACGAGGTGCCGGCCGTCCGACGATCCGCCGCGATCCGGGCGATCAACCGGGCGACGCTGGCTGGCGACGGGTTCGTCCTCACCTCCCGGGCGGCTGAATACCGGGCCGCGGTCTCCGACGGTGCGGAACTCGCCGCGGCAACGACCATCGAAGCGCAGCCAGTACGCCTCCCCGAAGCCGTCGACTACCTGCGGGGCTCCGCCGCGCTCCAACCCCGGGCACAGCGCTGGAACCCGGTCTTCGCCGAGCTGACCGCCCATCCGGAAGGCCCGTTAGCCACCGCCCTGACCAGCCCGCTGGCGCTGATGCTGACCCGGCTCGTCTACGCCGAGTCCCGCGAGCCAACCGAACTCCTCGACGGCGGCCGCTTCCCAGACCGCAAGGCAATCGAGGGGCACCTGCTCGACATGCTGGTGCCGACACTGCTCGACCAGGACGCGCACCGCGACTCCGGAACCACAACCCGCCACGACCGCACCTTCCACGATCACCTGGTATTCCTGGCCCGGCACGCACGCCACCACGAGACGCACGACCTCGCGTGGTGGCAGCTGGCCCAATCGGTCCGGTTCCTCGCCAACCGCACCGGCCGAGCCGTCACCGCCGCCGCGCTGATCATGGTGATCGCCGTAGCCATCGTGCTGGCGAAGGACTTACCCGACTACGCATCCAAGATCGGCCTACTGGCAGCGCTGAAACACTGCCTGCTCCAGGCCCTCAGACACGGCCTGGCGTACAGCCTGGGCACCCTGGCCGCGGCCCTCTGCACCGGCTCGATAACCCCACCCAGCCCGGCCAACCCGCCCCGACGCAGACAGGTCCTGACCAGCGCCCTATTGGCAGGGGCGGCCGGCGGCGGCGTCCTCGGCCTGGTACAAGGCATCGGCGCGACGCTCGGCAACCAGTCGGCGTCCAGCGGGCTCGTCACCGGAATCGCGTACGGCCTCGGCCTGGGCTTCGCATTCGGCCTCAGCGCGGTGGTCGCCGCCGTACCCACCCCCACAGCCAGCGACTTCCGCCTCCGCGGCCGCACCCGAAGCCTGGCGCGCGCTCTCGGCTACGGCATCGCCGCCGGAACTGTCATCGGCCTGGCGGTCGGCGGCGTCGAAGAGGGCGTCCTGGCGCTCGCCCGCCGCGCCAACACCCAATTCGACGACGAACTCGTGCTCGGCCTCCTACCCGGCCTCGTCTTCGGCATCGTGGTAGCGCCCGCATCCGCGCTGATCCACTGGTCACGGAAACCAATCGTGACCGAGGAAGCGCACGACCTACGATCCACGCTGGCCGCAGACCGCCGGCAATACCTGACACTGCTGGCCACGGTCACCGCGACAATCGTGGTCGCGTTCACGCTGGGCGCGCTGACCTCCCTCGAGCAGAACGTCACCGCCGCGGTCCGACACGGCATCAGCGCCGGCCTGGGCGGGGCGTTCGTGCTGGCGCTGGCATTCGGGTTCACCGCGGCCTGGCCCCGGTATCAGACAGCCCGGATGTGGCTGGCGCTGCGCGGGAAACTGCCTTGGAAGCTGACCGCTTTCCTGGCCGAGGCACACCGGATCGGGGTGCTGCGGCGGCACGGGGCTACGTACCAGTTCCGCCACGCCAGCCTGCGGGACCGCCTCGCCGGAACCGACCACCGCAAGAACCCGACCGAACCTGACCGGTCCTAGGGTCTCGCGCGATGGTGAAGGTTGGGTGCCCCCGGCAGGACACACAAAGCATCCGCGACAATATCTGACCTGCGAAGACGCTCCCCGGTGGAGATCGAATACCGGTACGTGCTGCCCTTGAAGTAGCTCGCGGCGGATCTATGTTGCTACGGTCTCTGTGTCGTGTTGGTGGCCGGGTTCGCCGGTTGTGGCAGCCGGGCCCGCAGGACATCCATGAGGTGACGAATGGTCACCGTCGGGCTGGCAGGACTATACCTTGGTGGTATAGTTTTGACGTGCCTGAGCCTTTGACGTATCTGGAGCGGCTGCGTGAGATCGCTCTGGACCAGCACGGCTATGTGATGGCCGCGCAGGCGGCGGAGCTAGGCATACCGCGTGTGGAATTGGTCAAGTTGGCCGCCCGGGACCGCATCGAGCGAGCGGCGCACGGTGTCTACCGCATCCCTCAGGTTCCTGAGACTCCGTACGACTTGTGGGCGTTGGCGGTGCTGTGGACCGGTGCCGAGGAGGCGTGCCTGAGCCATGAGACCGCGTTGGCGGCGTGGGACATCAGCGACATCAATCCTGACCGCATCCATGTGACGGTGAGCCGGAAGCGGCGCCTGCGGCGCGCCGGTGGCGAGCGGTACGCGATCCATCACGAGGACCTGCGTCCAGAGCAGCGCACCTGGTGGGCGGGCATCGCGATCACCGATGTACCGACCACGATCGCGCAGTGCATCGCCTCGGGTGTCCCGACCTACCTGATCAGACAAGCCCTGGAACGCGCTGGGCGCACGAGCCTGCTTCGGGCCTCCGAGCGCGATCGCCTGACGACCATGCTGAGGGAACGTGATGGCCGCCCCTGAACCCGTCAACCTCGCCGCTGCGCTGGGTGGCCTTCGTCCCAAGGGTAGGCAGCCGAACTCCGCCCGCGTCCTCAACGCCTGGATCGCGCAGGCCGAGCAGCAGCTCGGCTCAGACGGCGGCCGGCTGGGCTGGCTCGTCGCCTCTACGATCGCCACCGCCGCGCTACAGCTGGCCGTTGACGAGTTGGGTGAGCCGCTCTTCCTACTCAAGGGCGGCACTCTGCTGCAGCACCGGGTGCCCGGCACCAGCAGAGCCACCACCGACCTGGACGGCCTGATCCGCGGCGACATCGATGCCTACCTCGACACGCTCGACGAGGTCATCCAACGACCATGGGGCGCCTGTCAGCTACGGCGCGGAGAAGTTGAGGTCATCAATGTTCCTAACAGGCTGATCAAACCGCGACGCTTCGACACCGTCGTGCTGCTGGGTGGTGTGACATGGCGGCGGATCCAAGTTGAAGTCTCACCGGACGAAGGATCCGCCGGGGCAATGGGTGAATACGTGCCCGCGCCGTCGCTGGCCTGCTTCGGACTCCCGACGCCGGATCGATTGACCGGCCTGGCCATGAGGTATCAGATCGCCCAGAAAATCCATGCGGCATCGGACCCACACGATCCGCCGTCCTACGAAAACGAACGCGCCCGAGACGCCGTGGATCTGCTCCTGCTGCGGGACCTGGTGACTGCCCAGGCCACGCCCAACCTGGCAGAGATCAAGGCTGCCGTTCTGGACATCTTCCATACACGTGCCCGTGATGCCGCCGCCCTTGGGCTGCCGCCTCGAACCTGGCCGACCGCGCTGACGCCCTTTCCGCACTGGCGGGTCAGCTTCGCTCGGGCCGCTGAGTCCGTCGGGCTCGATATCGGTCTTGAGGACGCGGTGGAGCAGGTGAACACATGGATCAAGCTCATCGACGGCGCATGACATGACGCCGGCGGACATGGGCGCAGTCGAACGTCTGGAGCACGAGTTAGGGGCGGCGCGGGCCGAGATTGCCCGGCTGGCTAGGCTGCTGGGACACAACTCCGGCACCGGAGCAGCTCGCTGTGCCCGCGCCAGCGTTGGTCATCAACGCCTCACCCAACCCGGAAAAGCTCGCCCTCTATGCCGACCGGTTCCTTGCCCGTGCGGATGTCTACGCGCGTCGGTATGAGAACCGGTGGACCGGGAAGTCGGGCTGGACTCCTGCGGTCGTCGGTGGTTGGCGCAAAGGCATGAAGCACGAGTCGGTCAGCTACCTGCCGCTGACTCCCGAAGTGATCAAGGAACAATTCTGGGGCAACGTCTTCATCGGCTCCTACCCGCTGCTGGCCGACAACACTTGCTACTTCCTCGTCGCCGACTTCGACGGGAAGCCCGCGATGCTCGACGCGCTGGCCTATGCCAAGGCGGCCCGGACCAACGGGATACCGGCGGCGCTGGAGATCTCCCAGCCTGGTCGGGGAGCGCACGTGTGGGTGTTCTTCACCGAGAAGATCCCTGCTGCGACCGCGCGATCGGTCGGCACGACGCTGATCCACGAGGCGATGGTCCTGCGCGGGTCGATGGACCTGCGCTCGTACGACCGACTGTTCCCGAGCCGGGACACGCCGTCCGGCGCGGCCTGGGCAACCTGATCGCGGCCCCGCTGCAAGGCCAGCGCAAGGCCAACGGACTCACACTGTTTCTCGATCCGGCCACGCTCCCTACGACGACCAGTGGCTGTTCCTGTCCACCCTCGACCGCCTCAGCCCGGGTGACGCCCAGCGCGTCGCGCGGATGGCCAAGCGGACGCTCGTCGGCAACAATGTCACGGCGATGAGCCGCTCGGATGCGACCCCGTGTGCAGCCACCGATTCCGCCGGTCGTACAGGCGGAACTTGGTGCTGGGCTCATTCTTGGTCTGGCGGAGTTGCCCTCGGCCGCGGTGTCGACGCTCAAGCACGCGGCATCCGTGGTCAACCCGAAGTTCTACGAACTGCAGCGCCTGCGCAAGCCCACCTGGGACACTCCACGTTTCATCCGCGGCTACGACATCACCCTCGACGACAAGCTTCTGCTGCCGAGAGGGCTGCGGCACACCGTCACCCAGATCGTCGAACGGGCGGCTCCGGGCTGACCCTCGCCGACGGGCGCAACCCTGGCCGGGAGATCGACGTGACCTTCACCGCTCAGCTCAGGCCAGAGCAGGCGATTGCGGTCGGCGCCATGCTCGGCCACGACGACGGCATCCTCGTCGCGCCGCCGAGCGAGGGCAAGACCGTCATGGCCTGCGCGATCATCGCTGAACGCGCGACCTCGACCCTGGTCCTGCTCGACCGCAAGACCCTGGCCGAGCGTGAGCCGATCATCCTGCAGGGCGGCAGGCGGCGAGGAACTCGGCCTCGTCGACTAGGTCACGGGACGGGCGGCGCGGATGCCGTGCGCGTCGGCAGCGCCCATTGGGGCTTCGCGACTTTCGTCGTTTCATCATCACTCGGGTCGTTGGCGTGGCAAGACGCGGCGTCGAGTGGACCTCGTCCAACGCGTCAGGTTTCAGTGCGACTCAAGCGCGACACACACCTTGTGTACTGGCGCGGCCGTCGAACGAGGGTTCCGGCGGCCTCGGAGGGACGATGAAGGTCGTATCCGTCATCAACTTCAAGGGCGGCGTCGGCAAGACGACCGTGACGGCCAACCTAGGCGCCGAGCTGGCCCGGCGTGGGTACCGGGTGCTGCTTATCGACCTTGACCCGCAGGCCAGCCTGACGTTCTCGTTCTACCGACCCAAGGAATGGCTCGACGGGCTGGCCGACGAGAAGACGATCATGCGCTGGTTCGGCGAGTTCGTCGCTGGCCAGGGCGAAACTGTCCTGACCGATCTCATCACCACGCCGCCGATGGTCAATGCCAAGGTCGGTGGGCGCGGTGGCCGGCTGGATCTGATCGCGTCACACCTTGGCCTCGTCAATATCGACCTGGCGCTCGCGCCTGAGCTGGTGGCGATGACGCCGGTGCAGTCCAGTGAGAAATTCGTCAAGGTCTACAGCCGGCTCCTCGACGGGCTGGCGGCGGACGCGTTCGACGCATACGACATCGTTCTCATTGATTGTCCGCCCAACTTCAACATCGTGACCAAGGCCGCGATGATCGCCAGTACCCACTATCTCGTGCCAGCTCGCGCAGACGATCTGTCAACCCTGGGCATCCAGTACCTGCGTAAGGGCATCAGTGATTTGGTCAGCGACTACAACGAGAGCCTCACTGTGGCGCCGGGCGACCGGGCTAAGGCGGAACCGGTCATGGCCGGGGTCGTCTTCACCATGGTCGAGGTGCGCAACGGGCGGCCGACCCGGATCAACCAGGACTTCATCCAGCGTGTGAGAAGTCAGCCGGGCCTCTGCGTGCTCGACACGACGATCAGGCACAACCAACGCCTCCATGCGGGCGCGACGACCAGCGGGGTCCCGCTGGCCGTCACCGGCGGCGTGCCGAAAGACATCGCCGCCGAGCTCGCCGCTCTGGCAACCGAGTTCCTTCAGACGCTCGACATGACAGGAGATCCCGCCGGTGGACGCTAAAAGCACGTTGGTCGCTCTGCTGAGAGACGTCGCCACCACGATCAACAAGCTGAGCCCCGAACAGTTCGACCAGATGGCCGCCGGCGACGCCCGGCTGTCCTTCGTGCCGCCCGGCGGCAAGGTGGTCGTCGCCGGACCCGACGCGGGGCCGATCCGGGCCAAGCTGGCGGCGACGGAGAGCCGGCAGGCCGCTGGCGCCTATCTCGACAGCCTCGGCCTCAAGAATGACGAGCTGAGGTCACTGGCCAGGCAGCTGAACGTGGCCGTACTCAGCAAGGACCCCAAGTCGACGCTTGTCCAGAAGATCGTTGACGCCACGGCCGGCGCGCGGGAGGACACGGCCGCTATCCACAGCCCTAAGTGGCGCTGAGGTTCAGGCCGACGCATCGAGCACGACGAGGATCGCCGCCGCCAACTGTTCGATCCAGTCGATGGTCTGTGTGACCACGGCGGAGTCGATCGCCCGCTTGTTCGGCGGGTCGTCGGGATCTTCGTCGTACTCGTGGGCGATCTTGTTGCGGCGCCGGACGACGCGGATCAGCTGCTCGCGGACTTCGGGGCCGGTACAGACCGATCCCTCGCCGGCCCGCTCGCTCAGCACCGTCGCGACGGCGGCCCAGATGTTGCCGACGTTGCTCACCAGTGAGAACGCCTCTCTTATCTTGTCCGGGTGCTGGTAGGCCATGTGACCGCGCGACCGGCCGAGCCGTTCGTCGACGACTTCCACCAGAGTCGCCCGCGACTGGAGAACCCTCTCGATGTCTTCGAGCGGGATCTGGAACGTCGCGTATCCCTTGGGTCGGGGCAGCCCGGTCGGACGCGCCGCCAGGTTCAGCATCCGGCTGCGGACCTCTTGCCGGACCCACTGGTCGAGCGCGGCGACGCACTGTACCCAGGCCGCCCGAAACACGTCCGACACCTCGAACGAGCCCACCTCGAGTTGGGCCAGGTGCTGACCGGCCGTGGCCAGGTTGCGCGCGTAGTTGAGGTTGCGCTGCAGGCTAGCGAACGGCGTGACCGGTTGACCGGCGGCGGCCCCGCGACCGTCCAGGTTCTTGTCGTCCACCAGGGCCAGGATCCGCTCCATAACCGCGCCGGCTGCACCGGTCTCGAACACCATGGTGAGCGGCGGCAGGCTGGGCAGTTCGCGCTCCACCACGGAGCGCGGCAGATCCAGGCGCAACCACCGGACAGGGCGGACGTGACGCACTTCGTCTCGTAGGTCGAGACGGTAGTGGTAGTCGCCCGTGATCCAGCCGACCGCCACGTCCGGGCGGCTGCGCCGCAGCAGCAGAACCAGGTCGTCGAGGCCGATGACGCTGCGGAACTGGAACAGCTGAACGGCGTAGGCGTCGGCCGAGGCCGGCTCCACGAAGGGGTATGCGGCCTTGACCCGGGCCCGAATGTGGGCCTGGTCTGCCACTGCGGCCAGATCACCTACGGCGACCCAGCCCACGGCGACCAGGCCCTCGCGGAAGGCGATTTCTTCGTAGGCTTCGGCGCGTAGCGAACGGATGATCCACAATCTGGCCATCGCGGTCCCCCGGATCAAGCGGTGCACAATTCGATCAACGTTTCCCGTGCTTCTGGGACAACCTTCGACGTCGACCAATTCCGTTCCACTGAATACGATGGTTGTCGCGCTTAGGTCGCACGGCGGGGCCCCTCGCTCGGCGATCATTTCCCCACAGGATCGGGCGGTCCGGAGGTCTTTCGTTGCCACCACGTCAAGCCGCCGACGCCGTCGCCGTCGCGGCCTTGTTGCGGGAGTTGCTCGTCGGCGACAAGCGGTACCGCCGGCAATGGCAGAAATTCAGCCGACGCCGGTCGTCGTCGCTACACCAGGCCGCGGTTGCCAAGGTGCTCGCCCTTCATCTGTGGGACCGTGGCGAACGTAGCGATGCCGCGATGTCGTTGCCACGGGAGCTCAAGGACAGGGTGTCGCGAGCGCTGAACGGCACGGTGATCTCGGTCGAAACGCTGACCTGGGTCATCGCCGCGTTCGCCATCGACCAAGTGGACCAGGCACGGCTGTGGGAAACGTTCGACGGGCACTGCGACCCGCGGGGCGTCTCTCGAACGCTACGCAGGCAACGGAAACTGGCGCGCCGTCAGCGGCACCACACCGTCTGCCTGTTCGAGCGGTACCTGGTGACCGGCGATCGTTCGTTGGTCATGCGCAGCACCGCCCACACCATTCAGGCGGCCGAGGACGGCGTCGCCGCGTACATCTTCAACCACGAACCCGGGGCCGAACGGGTCGAAGTGATCTATGGCGGACGCCTCGGCGAGCGGCTGCAATACGGCGACGGCCTCCATGCGGTCGAAATAGTCCTTGACCATGAACTGCGCCAGTGGGAAAGCACCAGCCTCGAGTACCGGACGCACTTCCAGGCTGGCACGCAGTTCCCGACCGAGGTACGCCGGCCCGCCTTCGCGCGGGCTCGGAACATCGATCTCGCGGTGCATTTCGACGGAGCGCCGCCGCGCCACGCGTGGTGGTGCGTGTGGTCCGATCATGTCGACGGCAATCCACTCCGGGAAGCGCCCGAGACAATACATGGGGCATCGATCCGGCGTTACGTGCCATTCATTGAGCAGACGGTTGTCGGTTTCCGCTGGGAGTGGTGATACGCCCATGAAGATGAGACGTCGGTCGGATAGTAGGCCCGGTCGCGGTAAGCGGTGAAGTCGATATGCCGCGCCGACTTGTGGTCTTGGCTTACTCCTCGGCCGCGTTGAGCTCGCTACGGTGCGCGATGGTGAGCGCGAGAACTGGGTTTGCCGTCACCCCCAGTTCCGGTCCTTCGCGAGATGGCCGCAACCGACACGCGTGGCGTGTCAACGGGTATCGCGCTCACCGGACCGGGCGACGCATACCCGATGGAACACCTGAACGCCCCGGCCGAGATTGACCGAAGACCGGAATCTCAAAGGGTGCAGGACCAGGGTAAATCAACAAGGAGGCCCGGAAGCGTTTGCCTCCGGGCCTCCTCGCAAGTGATCTATGCCAGTGTGAACGTGGCCTCAACCCGTAGTCGTCGACCGGTCACGCTACGATTTTGCAGATCTTTGACGTGCCCCCGGCAGGACACACAAAGCATCCGCGACAATATCTGACCTGCGAAAACATTCCTCGGTGGAGATCGAATACCGGTACGTGATGCCCTCGGAGTAGCTTGTGCGGGCCCTCCATGGCCACGAGGGCTCGGTCTCGTCTAGGTGTACCCAGTCCTGGAGTCGGGGCCCGGTGGCGACGGTGTCGGCGAGGTCGAGCAGCCGGTTGGCCAGATTGACGCGGTCGTGGGCGGCGGATGTGTCGATCATCGAGGTCAGTACGACCCACATGGGTACGCCGTTGGCTGTGGCCGTCGCGGTGGCCTCGAACCCGTCGAACGCTTCGGCCGCGACCACGGCCAGTGCCCGCAGTATTGCGGCTTCGGCCGCGTGCTGGTGCCGATCCGGCTTGAAGTACAAGCGGTGCTGCCGCCCGCGAGGTTTGCGGGTTGCTGGATGACTCTGCGAGGAGAAACCACCACATGGTTGTTCGCCGCGCATGGCTGAGGAGTGCGACCGCTAGGAAGCCCAGTCTGGGCAGTTTTGTGGGCCACCCATTGCTCCGGTACGGCGATTCCCGCCTTGTCGCAGGTGGCCAACACCGCACGGGCGAGATGGTCAACCGCATCCAGCATCCCCGCGTGGGTGAGGACCAGGTCGTTGTCGTCCTCGTCCCGGCAGGCATACAGGCCCGCCAGCACGCCGCAGGCGATCTGCCCGGCAGCGGTACTGGCGCCAACCCTCGCCCGCCGGCTCAGGTCATCCAGATACGGCTGTATCAGCTCGGCGAGTAGGTCGTGCGCAGCTTCGTGGGGGTCGACGTACCCGCCACCCCACTGCGCTCCGGCGCGGTCGGCGAGCTGTTCCAGATCCAATGCGCGCAGCTCCGCGGTGACGTCGGCTGCTACCGCGGCGCTGTCCTCCTCCGCCAACTGTTTCACGGCCATCGCTTCGGCCTCGTGGGTCAACTCCGGATGGGCGCGCAGCAATGTGGTCAGGATGCCGGCCCGTTCAACCGGCGATAACGCATCCAGGGCAGAAGCCCTCTGTGTTTGGGGCATGATCTCCAGCTTCCCGTGCCGAATGGCTCAAGATAGCCGTCGACCTTCTGCCGTTGGTTGACGGCCGCGACTGCGCCCGTAGGTTCCGTGTGCGACTATCGGCGGCTTTGTCGGTGTCAGATACACGCGATTCGCATCTGATGCTGAGGCAAGTACCAGATCGATGACACTCGTGGGCGGTGCAGTGTCAGGTTCGCCTGGTAGCATCTGTATTCGATGCAAGGGGGTGGCTAATGACAC
>Ga0307512_10003837_pt1 | contig 16931 bp, 18 predicted proteins | sample 14_EM_MG_FD_200267 | JGI IMG/M metagenome (GOLD analysis project Ga0307512, IMG submission 200267) | Populus trichocarpa ectomycorrhiza microbial communities from riparian zone in the Pacific Northwest, United States - 14_EM | ecosystem: Host-associated > Plants > Roots > Unclassified | place...
TTATTCTTGGAGCAACAGAGTCAGACATGGTTAAGATGGAGCAGATGCAGAATGATCTTGCTTCGAAGTCAAGAGATTAGATGTAACTAGTTTTATGAGATTTTGTAATGTACACTGCACGAGATCCATGGATGTCGGCAGATGACGGCCGGGGACGGCTACTTCGCCGTCATTGCCGTCCGTCCCCGTCCTGCCTCAGAAAGACGGCGCCGTTTCCGTCCTGCCCTCGGACGGACGGCGACTTTGCCGTCCGTCCCCGTCCGCAGTGATCCCGGACGGACGGGACGGTTGACTTCACTGTCAAAAGGTAGAACGTATGCCTTATGTACAATGAGAGTTGGAGATCCTACGTGATTGTCAGGATGCGGTGATCGGAGTGTCATGTGGAGAGTGGCAGTGGCAAGAGTGAGAATTGTGTATGGGTGTACAGACCCTGCAAGAGACCTCCCTAGAACACGTTCGAAGCCTCATACTAACAGGATGTGAAGGGGTAGTCATGGTAGTGCCAAGAAAAGGGCTCGTTATTTATGAGAGTGAGAACGGAAGAAAAGAGTAGGCCGAGATATGGAAAAGATTGCTAGGATCCACTGTAGAGCACGACTGACTGAAAAACTGGGAACTTCTGTCGAAGCTGTTGACAGCTTTCCGCTAAACGGAACAACCGTTATTTCGGGGTATCCTCCCCTATCACACTCATCTCTCACTACGTTTTCTGCTCCTCTGTTTTAGAGAATTTAGCAAATCTCTCTTCGAGAATCCCATGAACTCCGTATGGCTAGAATGTTCAGATCGCACTATTAACTTCAGCTTTTAATGTAGCCGCTCTATTAGAACGCTTTTACCCTAACACTTACAGCCCCCATAGGCAATCCGTAGGAAGAACCACGAGATGGTAACGAGACAAGATTCATGGTCCATCATCCCATCCATGAACGAGATTTAGGATGACCAGCACTAGAAATCCTGAGCGATATATCACGAGTTTTTTTGCCAAGCCGCGATTCTTATCAACGTTCGTGAACAGCTGGTCTAATTGGAGATCACAGTATACTGTCTTGTAGAACAGCTTCTGAGCTTTCATTCAAGCCCTTATTGACCTTCATCGCCCAAGATTTGACTGATTCACAGGGGGGTATCATAATGGGTTTTTAGAAGTATGCTGCTTTACCCCCTAGCGGACCCCCCTACTGGCCCTCGGCCAGTCCTAGTACCTGACCGATGATAGGGCGAAATCTATCTAAATATAGTGGACTTACTCTGTGCCAAACGGTATCTGATTTGACCAAGAATTGGTGGAGATATGGGGGTGGCTGAGGGGGACTGGGGGGGAGGAGGAGGATGGTTCACCACCCCCCATAGCTCCACCAATTCTTGGTCAAATTGGACACCCTTTGCACAGAGTAGTTCACTATATGCAGATGGATTCTGCGTTATCGTTGGCCAGGTACTGGCACCTGCTGAGGACGACTAGGGAGGACCGCTAGGGGGGGTGGTTGACCCACCCCCTCCCATCGATCCATAGTCAGTCCCAGTACCTGGCCAATGTTAAGGCGGATTCTATCTATCTACATATAGTAGACTTACTCTGTGCCAAAGGGTATCCAATTTGACCAAGAGTTGGTGGAGCTATGAGGGTGTGGTGAACCATCCTCCTCTTTCTCCCCCTAGTCTCCCCCCCAGCCACCTCCATATTTCCACCAATTCTCAGTCAAATTGGATACCCGTTAGCACAGAGTAGGTTTAGAATATGTAGATAGAGTCCGGGTTATTGCTGGCCAGGTACAGGGACTGGTTATGGATCGATGGGAGGTGGTGGGTCCACCGCCCCCCCCATCGCGGTCCTCCCCCTACTGGTCCTCAGCAGGTCCCAGTCCCTAGCCAACGATAACGCGGAATCCATCTATATATTGTAGACTTACTCCGTGCAGTAAGATGTGGAATTTGACCCAGAATTGGTGGACTTATGGGGTTGGGTTGTAGCGGGGGGGAGCAGGATGAGGAGGGCTACCTAGCCCTCTCGATTTCTCCACCAATTCTGGTTGGAATTTAGTGCCCTCGCTGGCAGAGTCTCTTGCGCATGTTAGAAGACTATTTGGAGCCAGCTTGGCAGTTTCTAGATACTGCGAAATGTTACTTTTGCGAAAACTGCTAGACTTATGCTATTGTAGATGGTCTCCCACCTTTGCAACTTCAAAATAGTACCTATCTCAACAACCACCAAACCAAATCTGCCAAGACCAGAGTCAATTGACAGCTAACATGCCATATATGCTCTGATATTATTACTATAGAATTCGATTTACAATTGGTGACGAAACAGGGGGGTTAGAAGGAGGACAAAAATTCGCCAGCTTCATGGACTCTCACTCACAGTTTCAACTTCCTCAAAACCTGTTCAATTGACTTTATTTCTTGATTGACAGGTAGCCCTCAGAGTTATCTTGTCTCTCCATTGAGTAGTTGTTGAGCAATTTTGAATTTGATGCAATTTTCGAAAAAAATCCCGGGATTTCTTACGGCGGTTGCAACTATACCCCTGCCACCACCCATGCTCTCTACACGGAAGCGGTTTTTGCAGGGTAATCCCATCACGTTTAGATCCCGTGGTTCACACTAGCAATCCGGTTCCACCGCAGTTTACGATAATGGCCGTTTCCGAGATTAAGTTGAGTAATCTGAGCGAGAATAATTTATGGAGGGCTAAATCTCCGGCTCTGATGGCCGATCTCTCAAATCCTCTCCTTGGTGGCACCCTCTCGTTACTCGAACTATCACCGGTTCCAGCGGGATTGTGACCACATCGACAACCGTTCCTGATAAGTCTTCATCAACTCCGTCGCCAAAGGGACCGAAAAAACTTGAAGCTAATTACATCGCAGGCATTGTTGTGGGGATGGTATCTGCAAACGCACTTTCAATAATCACATGCAGTCACGTGGTAAAACAACACAATTGATAGAACACACAACGGCCTATACCACATCAAATTTTCTAGGGAAATAATATCTTCTCTAGCCACTAGGGTTGTTTATTCACTGTTTGGATTGGGTTGGCGTGTAGTATGTAGAAATATTTGGCACTGAAACTATTTTATTTGGTGAGTTAATTTTTTTTTGGGACAACATATACCTATATAAGATACGATTATATTTGAATGATTATATAATTGCTTTAGTTTGTTGATGCTTGGGATTTCACGTGCCTCATGCTTTGCTTTCTTTCGCCAAACTACCGGTAGTTGTAGGTGTCTTGATTAGTCTGTTTGAGTGTGTCTATTCTGACAGTGTCGTTGATTTCGCCGGGAAAGAGATTACCCGTTTTCCAATTACACGGAATTTGGGTGGCCTAGCGAGCGGGGTATCTGATAAGGGCTGGATGGATTAGATAGTGCAGATGTTGGCCAAAGCTAGCGGGCCGAGCCTTAGTCGGATACTCGAATCTAATTGATATTGTGTGCAATCTTAATAACACTACACATGGCAGGGTTCTTTTGCTAGTCATAGCGTCCATTCTCATAGCGGCAAATCTTGGCGAGGATCCTGGTTTCTTCCGTTGCCCTAGTTAGGTATTCAGCGACTGCATGACTCCAGATCTGAAGCAAGGTGATGTCATGCGCACAAACTTCACTTAGCGTACGCCAATCCACATCTCCTGAACGTTCTCTATACCAGAAACAAACCACTAAAAACTCTCGTTCTTTCAACCATGCAGCACAACTAAAAGCCTAACCAACAACATCCTTCCCTCCAAGGGCGAAATCATCCGCCTCGAATATCATCCTGCTACCATACCGTGCCCGAATCTCACTATCGACTTTAGGAAATTCAAAGCTAGTGACTACGTCCTAATCTTCAACTTGAGCTCCACACGGACCGACATCTTCATTCGTTTTCTCCCCATCATTGAGCACACCAGAAATTCCGGGGATCTCGTCGACACTGCATCCCTCTCCATACCCCCCGGCTTCCGTCTAAATTCGCCACCTTCGGATCTTCGGCCGTCTAGTATGACACCTCTCCCTCATGGCTTGTGACGCACATTGTGTCCTATCGCTTTGTTACTTTAGATGGTTAACTGATTTTATGTAACACAGCGACGAGGCCATATATATATGGTAGGGTTCTTACACATTCATACGTTCTCATCTAGCGATACACACGTCCGAATTCCATAAACTTATACCCTCTCAGAAGCTTGTACCCGGAGGCGGATGCTGAGGCTGACGATTTTTGTATACATGTAATAGCTACTTAACATACGTATAAGTTCATCCTTCCGCCTCCATGATGAAGATTGGTGTCATGGTGTTAATCCCATTGGATTCTGGAGAGTTTGTGATTCAGTGGGGGAGATGATAGAGGAGTTTAATACCGCGGTTATGGAGAGGAAGGTAGTGGTGTAGGATGATGGAGGGATAGAGGGAGAGGCATATGACGGGAGAAACCCTGGGGTAGTGTACGACGTGGATAAGACTGCCGCGTTCGATATCCTTGGTTTTGCTGCAGCGGTGGTACATGCTAGGTCAACGCTGTAATTCTCATAAACTTGTTTTGCAACCGTAAATACCTGCGATATTAGAAACCTGCAATATCTGGGATCATGGTTTCTTGGCCGCGATCATCGATAGCACAAACGCCCAATATATATTAATAGACAGTAGTTGCCTACTCGGAATGGACGGATATTTTTCGTCCGGGAAAACGTTTACCGAATCGCCGGGAGCGTTTCTAGGCAGGTTTATTAACATTACTCCCATATAGAATGTGTCACAGCAGTTGGGTCGACTAGTCAGTAAACAAAAGCCTCACATCGTGGAGTGGAGCCGACACCTGACACAAACACCACATTCCGAAATACATGTGTGCCGTATCCGCCTTACCTTGCCTTACGGGATGTCAGATCGAACATTCACGCTTACGACCCTCAAGGTTAGGGTTGTATATGTATCTGCGGGGAAGCGGGTCCATAGTGCCGATCACATCATCTGCCCAAACGGATAATAATCACCGACGCAGTGCAACCTGCACGACGGACCGCAGCTGCCATTATCAGCCCTACCACACGCGTTCTATCAAAAGCAGCCAAACCTCCGTGTCAGTATCACTTTCACGTCAGATGTTCCAACCTCGCAACATAAGACCCCCGCTCCGCCACCTAACCGGCTCGCCCGGAGGCGGAGGTGCTTTAGATTCTGTCATACTCTAGTTAGAGTGAATACAGTATGAATAAAACAAACAAACAAAACATAAGACCACCTTTCCCCCTCTTCTCTCGCGCATGCAGCTACAACCATGGGCTTCTTCAAATTCCTCACGCAATGGGCAGGTCTTAGCTTCGGTATCCACTGGGACTCTCATCCACCACAATATCCTATCCTAAACCCTTCGATCGTCGAGCCGTCTTCCCTCGCCACACAGTTTTGTAACACCCCTGCAAACCGCAGCTGTTGGATAAAGTCCCCACTTGGAGACTTCGATTTATATACAAATTATGAAGAGCGCTGGCCGCAGGGGGTTACGAGGGAGGTATGTTTCCCCCTGGTAGTGGGTGTACCGAGGGAGTTGACAGAGACAGTATTGGCTGAACGTTACGTACACCACGATCGCGCCGGATGGGTTTAAGCGGATTGGACAGGTGGTGAATGGGACGTATCCGGGGCCGTTGATAGAGGCGAATTGGGGAGATCGATTGAGTTTGCTCCACTGCTTCTGACAGTATTGGGACGGAAATGATAACGGAGAGTAGTTATACATGTCACGAACTATCTTGCCCCCGAACTGGCGCCGGATCCGAAGGCTGTGGACAATAATGGGACTACTATACACTGGTATATTTGGGAGTTTGAGAGATAAGAGAGAAACAGTGGGGAGCTAAGGAGATGTTAGGCATGGCGTAAGGCAGTACAAAACGACTGAATCGGATGGAGTCAATGGCATTACTCAGTGTCCGTTCCCGCCGGGAGAGAGCTACACATATGAGTGGCAGGCGACGCAGTACGGGCATAGTTGGTATCATAGGTTAGTTAGTCTTTGCGAGTGAGATTTTTGAGGAAGCTGACGGAGGAGAAAGTCATTATTCGCTGCAGTATCCGGATGGATTATACGGGCCACTTGTTATCCACGGGCCGACAAGCGAGAATTGGGATATCGACGCTGGAGTCTTGATGCTTTCTGACTGGGTCCATATAAACGCATTCCTAATATATTCTGTACGTACTATATCCCCAGCGGTATTTTGTTTATCAACTAACCCCCGCACACAGGGTGGCGAACTCTCCCAAACCCTCTCTCGCAACTCAAGTTCCACCGTGATGAACGGTCACGGTATCTTCCCCTGCAACGCGACCGACGCCGACCCCAGCACCAACTGCACTGGAAACCCCGGATCCCGCTACAACCTTGTTCTCACCCCCGGGAAAAAACACCTCCTTCGAATCGTCAACACGTCCGCAGACATGCAGTTCCGCTTCTCAATCGACAACCACATGATTGATGTCGTCGCCGTCGATTTCGTACCCATACAACCGTACAGAACAGACAACATAACTGTCGGCATTGGTCCCTTTTGCCCCCCCCCCTCTCTCCACGTCTGCGTAACTAACGAACTAAGGCCAACGGTACACCGTGGTCATCACCGCGACCCCAAACTCCACGCTTCCCTTCCCCCCGGCCCCAAAAGACAAGGCGTTCTGGATCCGCACCATCCCATTGGCAGACTGCGGGGACCTATTATGGGGAATCTGGCCGACCTACGGGGTTCTCCGGTATTCGACCAAAACCACGAGAGACCCGGTGAGCAAACCCTACAACAACACATATTACACGTTCCCTTTACCAGAGTGTGTTGACGTCCCCGCCACTGATCTGACACCGGTCGTGCCGTGGACTGTGGGCGCGAACCCGAGTGATACAGAGAACCTCACGGTGGATATTGACAGTGTTCTTAAGCATGGGTTTAACCGGTGGGAAGTTGGAGGGGAGCCGATGTGGTTGGATTGGGCGAGTCCGACAATACAGAATCTGGCGAATACAAGCTGGAATCCGGAGTATGATGTTATACTTGAAAGTGCTGGTGAGGGGACGGACGGGTGGGGGTGGGTTTATTTCGTCATCCAGGGTCTGTATTCTATCATCCCCGTAACTTGTAAGCTTCATGGAATAAAAACTGACGCAGCAGCGCGAAAGGTAATTTTAATGCTTCTGCGTTTCCGGACCGGCGGGAGATCGCGCGCGCTGCACATCCCATCCATGTATGTCCCCCTGCCCCTGGCTGATAGGTTCTAACACCGCACAGCTCCACGGCCACGACTTCGCAATTCTAGCGCAAGGCGTCGGGGAATGGGATTCTTTAGATCCAAAGCCGGTACTATCACTCAATAACCCGCTTCGTCGGGATGTGGCCCTGCTGGAAGCAACTGGATACCTCGTTATTGCGTTCCGGACTGATAACCCCGGCGTCTGGTTGATGCACTGCCACATTGGTTCCCCTCCCCCTTACTCTGTGAGAAAAAGAGACTGATGAGAAAACAGCGTGGCATGCATCGAGCGGATTGGCATTGCAGGTTGTAGAGCGCCAGAGCGAGATTGGAGCTACGTTGAGGAATCCAGGACAGATTAAGGATATGTGTGAGAGCTGGAAGAGGTTCAGAGGTGAGGTGGAGATATTTCAGGATGATAGTGGGGTGTGATGTAGTGCGGGCTTTTCTGGTGTTGTACTTGTGAATGGTTGTGCTTGGGAATGGCATGTTTGCAGAGTTTAAAGGTATAATGGCGCGATAAACCAAAGATTACGTACAGATCGAGTACTCCTTAGCGCAGTTCCGAGTGCTAGTCATGACGCCGTACCCTTACCCAGCATTGCCGGGTTTCTCCGACTTATACTAGTAGTATTGTCAAACTGCAACTACGATGCATTTTAAATGACAATACTATCGTGATCGTGCTACCCAAACTCCATCATAACCAATTACTGGGACTTTTCCGATCAAAGGGGCAAACGGCATCATCAGTTTCAATGATTGATGCAAAGATCGCAATCTCACTACTCATATTTAAGAAATGCGTTGTACACCGGTGTAGACTCGGGGATGGCTTCACGAACTCTTGATATTTCAAAGCTTTACGTCTGAGCAATACAGCAGCGAAGGGGGCGTACATGTCTAATTAAATCGTTGATTATTGTACGCTTTTTTTTCTGTAAATTTTATCGACGTCGTAGTGGTGATATTGAGATTCATAAGGTATATTAGGCCCTTATCCCCTCTCTCTTGCGATTTAGACCGGTCGACTACCAAAGTAAGATCAGTTTCACCCTCGTCCCTTATATACACAAAATAAGTACATCTATATGACCCATCTTCATCCCCTCTTTCCGGATGAAGGGTGCCTAGTCCCACCGCTTCGGCCACTCAAGACTTCCATCTGATTACTCCCTTCCATCTGGCGGCCGAACCTTACCAGAGAATCTTTTACCATGTTCACCTCCGTATCGGTGATTTTGTTATGGTCCAGAAGGTCTATCGCCCGGCACCACCGTTCCAGTGCAACTAGTTTCTTCCGCATGTTGTATATTTACAAGCCACCACCTCCTCTTCCTTGTCGGCTATATTGTTACAAGCTAGGTCCTAAGCATAGGTATAAGGAGATGAACCACCAACTGCGTCCGTTTCAGTAAGTAGTGTGCATGAGACATGCTATACCTACTCGTCCAATGATTTGTTACGAAACGGGGGTGAAATTATGTTTTTGACCAGACGAGATATCCTAGACTAATTCCCTTAATCCCCGGGGTACTCTGGAGTCATGATATATGTTCAAATAATACGAGTCCACTCATAAAAATGACACTACCGTAGCGCAGCACATTGGAAGATGGTGCTTGAGTGTTTTCTATAGAAGTTTTGCGCGGGGGTACTATAAGCCCCCTATATTTATACTGCACGTGGATACGGGCAGTATGATATTTGTTCCACAAGGTGACTATGAAGCGTGGGAATTCCATGAGTCGAAACTTTCGGTTGCTATAATTTAAACTCCATGCTCCCAAAAGTACTTGAATCCTCAGCCGCTACACCGTATTTTACGCTTACAGGAGCGTTAAACCCCGGCTTTTTAAAGGAATCTTCATCCTCAGTCTAAAACACAATTTTTGCCGCCAACCGGGAACGGCTGAGCTTATTTAGGATCGGAGAGTACAACTATTCAGAGTGTATTGAGTAGATCATTGATGCTTATTTATTCGCTGCACGTATACCACACAACCACAGACTATTTGCTGCTGTATCTATGTATGAACAGGAAGAGATGACATATATTTTCGGTCTTCACGATGTCTTAAACTCGCGGGTCGAGCTAAGTTTAATCCAGTCCGTTTGATCTAATCTCTTATCAATCAATCTTATCGTATCTCTCGTTCGAAGTATCTGCGAACAACAACTACCACTCAACAAGCAGCGTCAACTGCTCAATTTGGATTGTTTGTATAGAAAACTCCCTAGCGACACCGTTTTAACCTATTTCTAGTCAAATACTGCCGCAACCCTTGAGCACAAATTTCGCCAAAATGAACTTAACATGCACACATGCACGGCATATACCGTACACAAATATCTCAAATTTCGGATTTTTAGCGGCACAATATCCGACAGTCGAATTTCAATGTACGCTGCATACAGCACTAGTCAGCAAGGCTTTATCTGGATTTGCTAGGGCCCATGCGTAGGGACACTAATTTATGGAAAGAGTATTCATGTGGTGGCCACGCTCTCGGCAGTGCTTAACTCCGTCTCAACGGTTCGCTTGCCACCGATAGTGTTCAATGTACGATGAAGATGTTGAATTGTCTCGAGTACAAAGAGAATAAGAAAGGTATATATAGGAAAGATACCATACCCAGAGCCGGCTACCTTACAGAAACCGAGTACCGTGCCAAGCTCGAGGCTCCGGAGAATTTCACCTCATGCATACGGCCAAGGCGTATTACTAGTGGCGTAGGAGCGCCACACCTAACAAGCCGCTAGCGGGGCACATGCGCCTCGCACCACAGCTATGCTCTCCGCTACCGCGCCCATCCAACTGTGAGCATAATTAAGTCCATGAGTTTTACTTTTACTAGGATATATTTATATATGAAATGAACAAGATGCCCTTTCACTTCCTTGTCTTCTCTTTCAGTTTCCTCTAATATTCAAGGAGTGGTTGTAGATCATGTACTGGCTTCGACCATACTTAGCACTGCTAGTATTTTGCATCAGGTGAATTAATTCTACCTGACACTTAGATACATGTCTTATACCATCAGTAAATATTTTCTACATGATGGTAGTGTTCAAAGTAGAGATGATAGAGAAGCTTGATTGTGCATTATCTAAGAGAGCCACAAGGCCGTATATATATGAGCGTACAAGTGTGAATGCGTGCGTACGCATCTATGTATAGACCCTTTAGGCCGACAGCAATCTCCGGTCATACGAGACTTGCCTCCGACCATACGAGACTCATCTCCGGCCATAAGAAGGCAGAGACCTATCATGCAATAGGTGGAGTGAATCTGCGATGAGTGACAACTCATGACTCAAGGTAGTGATATTGTATACCCCCAGCGGACCCCCCAACCAGTTTACAGTTGGTAGTAAAACTTGGTCAAAAATACCCCGGAATCCATCTACATATAGTAGAGCTTCTCTGTACCAAAGGACATTGAATTTGACAAAGAATTGGTGGACTTATAGGGTGGCTGTTAGGGGATGGAGGAGATTGTGAACTATCTACCTTACTCGATTTCTCCATCAATTCTGGATGGAATTCAGCGCCCTCTCTTCTAGAGACTCTCCAGCATGTTAGAACACTATTCGACGATAGCTTGTCAGTTTTTACAATGTGTGGAATGTCATTGGAGCGAAGATTGCCGAACTTATGCTACGGTAGAGGGTCTCCCAAGCTAGGAACCTAGAAGTAGTACCTATTTTAACAACTACTAGTTAGAATCTGCCAAGACTGATATAAATAGATAGCTAGCATGCCATATATACTCTAATAGGCTCCCCAGCGTATTCTATTCACAATTGGTAATGAAACAGGGGGGCGGTAGAAAGTGTGCAAAATCCCACTAGCTTCATAGGCTCTCACTCACATTTTCAACTTCCTCAAGTTTGGTCTGATTGACTTGATATTGTATTGACATATAGCTCTTGGAGTTATCTATTAGACTGCGGACTCCAATCATCACTCTATTGTGTGGTTGTTGAGTAACTTGCATTTTCGAAATACACGCTGGGATATCTTTGGGCGCCCTGCTAACGGTTTGCTGGGCGCGGACGCCTGCATCCCCTAATAAGGCGCTAGGACGGTATGCATGAGGTGGAGAATTTGGTGTCGTACCAAGCCAGAGGCTACCGGATCCTGAAGCTTGAGAGCAACAAATAGTGTTCACAACGGTTGCAACCGTCAACAGTACGGCCCGGTTGCTTGGTAGACCGAACCGTCAACCGGTTGTTCTGGGACCAAGAACTAAAACCAGCTACACGGTGCGAATTTATTGAACAAACAACCGTATGTAAGGTTGGGGGTCAAAAGTACGATCTGGAAACCAAAATATCGTCCATAGACGGTAATACGACAGCTATTTTCGAACTATCTAAGACTATCTAACGTACATTCGGTTGTATCTGCAAACACAGCGCTTAGGTGGACTTGGGAGATTGCGCTCGGATGCAACTGAAGGTGCACTAGGAGACAGTGCTCAGGCGCACCACATGGAGACGTTTAGGCGTGCTTGGAAGTGCACTTGGGGATGGTGCTCGAGTGCATTTGGAGATCAGTTGGAGAGGGCGCATAGGCGCACTTGGAAATGGTAGCCGGGAGCGGGATGGGAGTGTAGGATCTCAGGTGACTGGGAGCTGGCTAGAGACAGAAGATCTCGCGTGACGGTGGACCGAAGACGGCGGATTTGCGGTGACTAGGAGCGGGCTTGAGACGGAGGGTCTTGCGTGACTGGGAGCGGGCGGGAAACGCAGGATCTTATGTGACAGGGTGGGGACTGGGGACGGATGATCTCGGATGACTGGGAGCGGACTTGAGATGGGTTCAGTGACTGGCTGGGGACGGTCGATCTGGGCAGGCTGGAAGCTAGCTGTAGACGGTATTCGCTGTTAAGTCACAAACCTATCGTGGGTAGGTAGAGAAGGATGACGTATCTTGTATTCTTAGGTGCTAGTAGAGCAAGTAGTAGTAGGGATGGGACGAGCTGCTGGAGATGAGATCCACCGATAAAAAACCCCTTCCTTAGGTGCCACTCGGTACATCTCCGACCTGGGTTCGGGGCTCTGGCGCCTTGCCTAGGAAGCGGCAAACAAAGGAGTTTAGTAGATCCGCCACGGTCTTCACTTCAGTTGGAGCACGTCCTTCGCTTCAGTAGTAGTTCAGTTGTAGTACCGCCAGCGAGGGCGTAGGAGAGGATGGTGAGTACTGAAATGATCACAGCCGTCGCACAGGGGGTGACGTTGGAGAGCGACGTATGTAGAGGAAGCGCGACGGTCCGGAACACTTGGGGAGGTTTCTTATCAGGAGTCGCAGGCGAAGCACGAGAAGCGGATATGGAACTGGCGGTAACCGGTAGGCGGTAGAAGGCGCGGGAGGCTTCAAGATAGAAGAACGACGACGTATGGAGAAGATAGATGGTGTACGGGATTCCCGGGCTGGAATGGAAAAGGTTAGTTATCGCAACAACAAGCCGGGGGAGTTAAAGAAGTTCACAGAGCCAATTGCACCACGTATGTACTCACCCGCCTCACTGGGATGATTGTAATATCGAGTTGAAATGGTCGTCGCACAGAGAGCGACGTATGGAAACGGGAATTCGAAGTTGGAGTAGAGAAGGTTTTGATATCGTAACTGGGAGTTGGAGTTTGGAGAAGTTCCTATCGAATCGATTGTATCGTCCATCTCGTCGATCGCGTTGATTGCTATGCCGAGTTGATCAAGTCTTACGTACTAAGTTGAGTGCAGCGCCGGATATGTGTAGAGGTTCTCGGGTTTGGAAGCGGGGATATGGCGGTACAAACGGTCTGGTAGGAGATGGACAATTCTTCAAATTGAGCGTTTCGAGCTGGCTAGGGAAGTGGAGACATAGCAAATCAGCCGCATTCGGCCACCAAAATAGCGGGTCGCGCCCGTTGTGCACCGAGTCCGTATCAGTACCGAGGCGAGCCGTGTAAGATGGAATTGGAGCGTAGATTGGGACGAGGAGCGAAAAGTCGGTAACGAGCGCGAAGCTGAGAGCTGGCAGGTGACAGCAAGTGGTGCCAGAGAGGGGTTGGGAATGAGACTAAATGAAAATTAGCTTTTAGCCGAAATTGATACAGTTCTGTCACCCCAGGAAGCTTTGACTGCCGGCACACTCTACTCGCGTCGTAGGTGGGGGCACACCAATTTTTAGAGTGCAGGGATGCGTAGAGTAGAATAGAGCATGCATGCTGGCCTATTTTGGGAACTCTTCGCATTCGCTTACCGTTTCTAGACGTCTCCGAAATTTCTCTCGCTCAGCGGGTCTTGGCAGCATAATGATCCTACCTATTCTACTCTACCAGTATACGGTACTCCTCAAGAGCATACTTAATCAGGATTGCTTGGTACTCGGAGTGGGGGAAATTATTAGAACACCAGGCACTATATTGGTAAAACACTAAATGTTACCGGAAACAGTAGATTTGCTGCATTCACATTTGTGTCAGTCTCTAAACCCTGGTTATCACCTTATTCTCAATACCCCACTTCTTTTCTCCTGCGTACCATTTAGGCCTTTTGGCTTCAACTCCTCAGTCTCCACTGCATCACAACTTCAACTTCGAAGTTGATATCGTGATCTGCTTGCTCTTGACTCGCTTCCACGCGTCTGCACCCATTGCCCTTACCTCTGCAGCTGTTCATATCGCCGCGCTCTGCACACATCTACATGTCGTCTTGTCACTTCATGCTAGGCCCCTGATGGCACCCTCATAGCGCGTACGTTGAGACTTCTTTCGACTGTACACATCTCCATCAAAGCTGTTTTCTACGCCAGGTACTCTCACTGCAGGACCTATAACTGACTTGTACTAATTATACTTGCTCTTGTCAAGTCCAGGCAGACGCTAAGTTACTAGTACCCGACCTACCTGATATAAGCACCTGGGGAATAGTGCAAGACGGAGTATTGCACCAAATAGGCACTTCATCATTTCAAACTCCTCCTGCCTCGAGCACCATCTCTCCTCCGTCCTTATCTACTCCTCCGCCGTTGCATATTCCGCCCTCGTCCACGCGCAACTTAACTCGTCTACGCCGTCGTCTACCCTACTGCTCTCGCCTCTACTGCACCCTCGTGCCTCCTCCGCACCGTCGTCTACACCCCCGTCAATGCCATGCCGTCAACTACTTCGTATCCACCTCTACCGCACGCCATTGTCTACGCCATCCTCCGGCATCATCTACCACTCCGGCGTAAAGTGGTAACTCGGGCGTGGCTGGGCAGATGGATTGGACTTACGGAGATACAAGAACGACGCGTCGCTGGGCGAGATTCGGGATGCTTGTAGCATGAGTTCGAGAGTGCACTGAGATACACACTACATGCTGTTCAGCACGATAGAAGCAATAAAGGATGAGTACCGCATAGACGTCGGAGACATTGTCGACCGGATCCTCCGCCTGGGATGTGGCGCCGAGAGAGTGGTGAGGATGAAGACAACGGGGATGACGATGACGGGAATGCTACACTTCAACCGGTTGGAGCAATATATTCGGTGGAGAATACCGACTACCTACGAGCCTGGCATACTTATTTACAGACATTCGACCCGACACCAAATCGTTACGACCCTGATCGATTGAGATGATATCAACCGATAGACGCGATGGCGACGTCAGAAGCAGAAAATCGTCCGGGCCGGGTCAGTGAGCTAAGTCAAGGGGAGTGCGGTCTTCCGGGGGCACGAACCCGAACATGACGCTGGAGGATTATATATTGCTGTTGAGCTGGCTATGAATGGAGGTTGGGAGGATGTTGGGGATTGAGGAGGTTTGGAGCATTTTTTTCTCCGAGGCGGGAATCTTTCTTTTGGACAGGGTGGTATGTGGGGAGTACGATCGGTGTATTATATATATCTCGGTTAGCTCCTGATAATAGACTTCTCTTGCACCTTACATTGACCCTCATGTGCCGATGGCAGTATGAGACCCACTCGACAGGCCACACCTCACTGGTGCAGTACCGCAGCCTACGTGAAGAATTCAGCCTCACCACCACCATTGACTGTTGCATGAAATTCTTGGCCGAGGCAGATACGACTCCGCCAAAGGTGGCTGCGGAGTATCGCCGGAATCCGCACCAGAGCCATAGGCCAGGTAGGGACGATTAACTGGCACACAACGAATGCCATCGGTGCCATCGCATGTTGACTAGGGATTCGGCCCGGTGGCTTCTGTGGCGTTTGGCGGCTTACAGTCCCCATCGGCCTAAACCTGCGGGCATGAGGCCGGTGGCTTGCGGCCCCCATTGGCCTCGCCTGCCCCCATCGGCCTCGCGTGCCCCCATGCAGAGGAGGAGGGCTCGGCACTGGTACTCGGCGAAGCCGAGTATAATCTTTTCTCTGTATATAAACCTGCCATTCTCTCCCTTTAGATCGGATTTTCGACACATGCGCTACGCCAGCCACTAGCGAGGTACGAGCTAGGGTAGAGCGTCTGGGCGCGAGAAAACCACTTAGCTTGGAACTGGCTTGAGGTTAACAGGTGTTCAAGCAGGCTACAGCGGACGTGGCAGCGGCTGCGAAGGATAAGAGGGCGGCACCGGTGATGGCAACGGTGGTGGCAACGGACACCGAGGATGAATGGGAGCAACCACGGTGCTGCCGAAGGTGAATTACACAACTGCACAGAGGAAGCGGAGAACGAGAGGATAATGGAACGGCGGCGGATAACGCCTAAGTGCTCAGAGTGCACAGCACCCATACAAGGTTAGTAATTTCAAGCAGTGAGTGCACTGTTGATGAGTCTCGACTAGAGGAGCCACAACATCCGATTCGAGTCATTAAACGTGACGAAGTAGAGTATACCGCGGAAGCCATTCCTGCTCATTCGAGGGCAAGGCTAACTTCAAAGTTAGATGGGAGAGGGGGGCTGAGACCTCATCCGGTTCGAAGGAAGAGAGATAGCTGGGAATACCCGGCGGCAGTCCACAACATGAGTCTCAACACTCAACAAACTCTTCGGAAGGGACCTGTGCCTGGCTAGAACTAAGTGGTTACCGCAATCGAGAAGGGGCCCGAGCTTATCGCCTAGAAAATCTGGTGATTTTGGAGTAGGCTGGCGTATCGAGTCATGAGCTACTCAACACTGTACATACATATATGTATATTGAACACGACCATTGAGAATCGACTTCACGTTTCAAGCAACACAAGTTCACTTCGGCTTGTATGTAGCGCGATCTGCATTTCGGGCCAAAGTGCTGGAGGATAGGAGCGTCTGTAGGCATTGCAATGGACGTCTACAATACCGTCACTAGCGACGAGCACATACCAGTCGGTGTTGGCCAGGGTCTCCGCGTCTAGCAACGCGAATAGCATAAACGGGCCAATAGTGCTCTCGTACTCATCTACCTTGGGTGTTCTGACGATATACTCCCACACATCAAGAAGTTTGACGATCCTAACGAGACGTGGGAGATCCTAAGGGGGTCAACTCGATAATACATCCACACAAATTGGCTGTACGCACGCTATGCGCAAATTCACCGCCTCACGCCCAGCAAAGACAAAAAGATCACTAAGTATGTCACGCGACTAATCGATTATCGTACTCGGAGGGTGCCAAAAGTCGGGCGCGCCCCATACAATGTGGAAATTCTACACTTCCACCACAACAATAGAGATAAATTTTGAATGAGGGGGGAGT
>Ga0307512_10003838_pt1 | contig 16926 bp, 17 predicted proteins | sample 14_EM_MG_FD_200267 | JGI IMG/M metagenome (GOLD analysis project Ga0307512, IMG submission 200267) | Populus trichocarpa ectomycorrhiza microbial communities from riparian zone in the Pacific Northwest, United States - 14_EM | ecosystem: Host-associated > Plants > Roots > Unclassified | place...
TTACTGGCCCCTTTTAGTATTAGTTTGTGCCATGTATCTCTGTACAGAGTCCTAGGTAGTTACATGCAAGAATGTCTTGTAGTCTTAGATTCCGGACAATAAACTTAAATGCAAAAAAAAAAAAAAAAGGTCTCGTTGCATCACCGGAGGTCGTTGTTTCGGCTGGAACGCCTCAAAGTACCGTCGGCATCTCTGCCACCTCAGGCCTGGCGAATTCCATCCCTTCTTCGCCCTCTGGCAGCGCCACTCCTCAGGGACCTAACCAGGCTGAAAAAAACCCCGCTTTTATCTTGCTTGGCTCCCTGTCGATATCCGTCCCAATATCGGTCGTCAGTAAAGGCATAATTTCTGCGGTGCCACTTCATCTTCCCATTGATTCCGCAGTATCACGAACTGCTCACACACAACACACGCTCGGGTCCACGTCCACGTCGGCCGCTACGCCGTTCCCCTTCCCATATCATCTAGGAATTTGGACTAACATACTACCGGAAGTGCCAGCACACATAATGGTTCCCATCACCAGAAACCGCCCATTCACTTAGACGACATCCGGCACACTCTAGCAACGCGGTCGGCGGATCAGTCACTGACACGGTACAAATACCCTGCGACGCGAGGACTGCTGATGTGACCTAGCTTGAACTAGGGTCATCAAAAGCACATTGGATACAGCGTGACCGATCCGAAGGTCTCGAGTTGTGAGGGAGCGGATGGTGGGGGTGTGAATGGATCTGACGGGTATGAGGGTATGCCTCGCAGCGAGAGGCCACGGATTTCAGGTTGGGATTCAAGGAAGTGGCTAATTCTGGGTTGAGCCTAGAACATTTATTGAACTTCCGTAGACTGGGGAAGAGATGATTCAAGACATTACTTTACCTGATGGAAGTCGCGAACGAGCGGGGGCGGAATGGGGCGTCTTGAGGGAACGTCCATGTGAGGGCGCGGAATTTATTTTCGTGGACGGACACCTCGGTGCTCAGAGAGCGCAGCCGCGGAAGCCGCCTGAGCACCTTGGCTATGAAAAGCTCGAGCGCGAATACGACTCTCCCTTCGATAAATCGAGCGAGAGGCTCTTGAGGAGCTCGCACCGTGTGATAGAAGCAATCGCGAGCAACAAGAGTCACACAGCGCGCCGGGCGGGATAATAATATTGTTGTGGTGAAAAGCTGCGTTCACCTTCAGTTTCAGTTTCGGACCCCGCAGACCCCGAGTTTGATTCAAATCATTGGATTACCCACGATGTTGTCTCGAATCCGGCCCGCTTCTGCGCTCGCTTCGATTGACCTGCTGAGGGGTTCTTGTAAGCTCATTGTCTCTGGAACGAGGGGAAAAAGGGAGCCTATCACTTCGTACGAAATGAAGATGATGTTCCATTGTAATTTACCTATCTATTTGTACCATCGTCATTACATATTCAAGGTCACGCACTTCTATTCGTTCCCTGCCAGTGCTCGCTCACAAATATCGTTTATAAGTTAAAGCCTTTCCGGATCATTTGTTTTATCCGCTACAGTACGCGACGTCGACCGTGAAACCCGTTTATCATACGTTTACGTGATAGCGGTGGACAATCACGTGACAATATACCAGCGCGTTGTTGGTTTCCTCCGTGTTCTCTCAAGCCCTCGCCCACATATCCCTCCGCTACACACCTCCGCGCAATCTGCCGTGACTTTTGGCGCGAACCCCGGAAAGCGCAAGCGAGAGGGCATCTCAAGTTCCTTCGCGCAGTAGAGAGATCTGACCGTGCGTTCCGTCTCCGTCCTCCCCATTCTCCCGTCGTTTTCTGATGAACTCGTCTCCCGCGATGCTATCGCCCCCTGTTATCGGACACTTACAGTCGACAAGGCCCTGAAGCTCAATATCGAAGAAAAGTATGAGTCCTCTCCCCGCTGGCCATCACCCATGCGCGCGCCCACCTCAGGAGCAGCCCGCTGGTGATACCGCTCCCGCCGAATCTGCCCCCGAGGGCTCTGGAAGGCCCAAGGGCAAGGCCATTCTGTCGACTCTGTCATGGCCATTCTCCAATAGCAATCTCGGACCCTGACTAGATTTTGAGGAGCTGATGGCAGTCATGACATCCCTCAAGTACGTAGTCCACGTCCTCCACGCGCTTTCCACAAGTATAACTCTTGGAGATGGTATTGGTTTGGTACGTCGGACGGCATTTTTATGTATTCCCAGCTTTTTATGCTCGTTCCATGGTCATTTCCTCCGGCAATACCAATCGTCGTGGCCCTTGGCATCCTACTCAAGGCGTGTATGTCCCTGGTCCCATTCATATATCCTTCTGACGTCTTGTATTCATGCGATCAAGGGCATTAGATCGAGCTATGACGCGTTTATCGACTTAGTAGAGACCATCGAACACTGGGTCGACTCTAGATCTATGTCGGATCAACCCACACGGTGGCGATGCGAAGATCATCGTGAAAATAATGGTGGAATTGCTTTTTACCATCGCCCTTGGAACGAAACATATAAAGCAGAGTCAGCCAGGTGAGCGCGTCCCTGCATACAGGTCAGTCGACTGAGCGCGACGCAGTGAAATTGGTGAAGAAGATTATGAGAGAGAATGAAGTCGGCCGGTGCTACTGAGACTCGACCAACTGACCCCTGATGAGGCCCCGGCCGCAATGCAAACCATTGATGTTATTCACGGTCACAGGGACCCCTCGATGCGACTCGAACAACGGAGTTTCCCTGCAAAGCCGGTTGCGGAGACTCAACTTTCCCCATCACACCCACCAAGACAGCGAATGGCAGGACGATCCTGGGAGGGTGTTCACGAGGGTATGCCATGGACGGCTGTGATAATGGAATGCTCGCCGCAGGTACCCTTAGCATTGCAGACGCTACATGTACAACTGACTTGTATGAGAGATAGCGGTGGGGCGAAGGTTTGTGGTGTGTGTATGCGTGTCGGGGCATAGCTTATCGGTGGGTAGCACTGTCGAGACCCGCCAGTGGTCCAAGTATAGCTGGGGAAGACGTCCAGGTAGGGTTGAATTGGGAGCCTGGATGTGGCAATATATGGCGGGAATGTGACAGGCCAGGAAGAATACCCCCGATGAGGGTTTGGGTGCTTCCATAGAGGGTTGTTCAGGTAGGTGTGAACAGCTACGACGTTCATATCTATAAATCAAAAGAAATACACACAGGAAATGGGGTCGATTTCTCTCTAGCGCCAACAAGTTTAACCTCCACAGTGTAATCGATGATGCTCGCGAGGCCCAGGCTCGGCATCTGAGTCGCTCTTCACATCCCTCAACAAGTCCTCCTTTTCCACGAATTCTCTTGCTGACCGAAGATGCCGCGATGTTTACCGTGGCGAATGCCGGTGTATGTCTGTATAGCTAGTGGCAGGGAATAGTGATCGCGATGTCCTCCAGGGAATACGCACGTGAAAACTGAATGTAGGATGCTTCTAGGGAGGCCTTTGTGGAGAGGAGAGAAGAGCGTTGATTCCCTGAGTGAACGTAGGAATGCACTGGCCCATACTGGTTCGAACATAGCTCGAGCTTGGAGAAGGCGTAGCCTGGCGGGCGGATAGCCGACTTGCTTCCCTCAGGCTGGGAGGGGGCTCGAGCTAAGCAGGGTGAGCGCACCAAAAATGAAGGACAATCGTCTTTATTTATGAAACACAAAGACGTAGAAGCGCAAGGAAGGGAATGGAAAGTCTCGTCGGAGAGCGAATAAAAGTCAGCTGCCTGGAAGTGGGAACCGGCGTCTATCGATGTCACGGTCAGGTACCAGTGTGACTCGGAGGGGCTGTGCAAGCTCAGTTTTGTCCTGAACTTCCTCTACGACGTCCGCTGTCCATCCTACCACCACACAAGACTTATTCTTCTGCATCTCTCTTACATTCCTTCAACCCTTAAAATGAGTGACACCTCCAGCTCAAGTCCAAGTCTTCAGCTGCCACTGCTCTTCGACGCTGCCCTACAGAGCTATGAGAGACAGACAGGAATGAAACTGATCGACCATCCCCTTGCAAGACAACTCGAAAATTGCAATTCTGTCGACTCTATCATGGACATTCTCCAGCACCAAGTTCATACATTGACTGAATTTCGAGGAGGCAATGGCAAAGTTATGAATTCGCTCAAGCGAGCGGTCCACATCCTTCACGCGCTTTCGACAAATACAACTCTTAGCGAGGGTATTAGCCTGGTAAATCGGATGGCGTTTTCAGGTATTCCCAGTTCCTGATGCCCGTTCCGTAGCCATTCCCCTTTGCGAAACTAATTTTCACGGCCATTGGTATCCTACTCGCTGTCTGTCTTTCCCAATTTCCAATCCCACACCGTTCTGACGTCCCGATATATCAGGCAATCAAGGGAGTTACCGCAATGTATGATGCACTTGTTGACCTACTCGAGGCCATTGAACACTTCCTGAACCGACTCGAAATCTATGCCGGAATTCCCCTTACAACAGCCATGGGAAAAATAATTGTTAAGATAATGGTGGAACTTCTTTCCACGATCGCCCTCGTGACCAAGCGGATCAAACAGAGTCGACCATGTGAGTGTGTCACTACTTACGACATACTCGGCTGAAATTGCAATATAGTGAAATTGGTAAAGAAGATTCTGGGGGAGAATGAGTTCGAGTCGGTGCTACAGCGACTCGATCGACTTACCCTAGATGAGGCGCGTACGACTGCGATGCAGACTCTTGAGATTGTGCACCGCCTCGTTCAGAATATACGGGTGGTCATCGATGGTGCGGCAACACTTTCCCGCTTGGCGTCGTTCGTGTTGGTCATGCCGCCCTACAGACGGAAAGGCATCGGCAGACGCTATTTCGGATGCTCTGAGTACGTTTGGTTGATAGTATCTAGCTATCAGTGTGCCTGACTGCATGATAGAAATCATGCAAGACATCTTGAACAAGATCAATGAATCACAACGTGAGCTACTCCTCTTGCGTAGTAATGCGTGCGTACTTGGCTAATCGGTAACATGGCGATGGTCTCGTAGGTAAGAAATCACAGAGAGATGCCCGGAAGTGGCTTTCTCCTCCGGATCCCTGGAAGAATCACAACACTGCTCGTGAATCGCATTATGAAGGAACGTCGAAGTGGTTTATCGAGGGAGATGTGTTCTCAAAATGGAAATCTTCTGGTCCCGATCCGTTGTTATGGATTTATGGGAAGCGTGGGTGTTTGTGCATTTTGTACGCCTCTATTTCGCTGAAATGGGCGATTTCGCATTCGCAGCCGGCTCGGGGAAGAGCGTCATTTGGTACGTTTATCTTTCCGCCTTTTGGCTGGGACTTGAGATAACCTATGGGATTACTAGTTCAACTGTCATCGAGGATGTAGACGACATGCGCAAACGGGGACTGGCCTCGTTGGGGTTTTTCTACTGTGACTTCCGGGATGATGACAAGAAGAACATTCGTGGGCTGGTATCCTCTCTGCTAGTCCAGCTTTGTGATCATTCCGACATCTACTCTGCCTTCCTTTGCGAATTTTATTCAACACACGGTGATGGATCGCGACAGCCTAGTGACAAGGCACTTATCGGATGTCTCAGTGATATACTGAAACACCCAGGTCAAGCGCCAATTTACATCATTATAGACGGACTGGACGAATGTCCGAACGTATTTGGCATGCCTTCCCCCCGCGAAAAGATTTTGGTGTTCTTGAAGGGGCTCGTTGGCTTACACCTCCAAAGTTTCCACATTTGCATCACTAGCCGGCCCGAAGTCGACATCACGGTCGCCCTTAATCCTTTCCCTTTCCGTACTATTTCTCTGCACGACGAGAGCGGACAAAAGCAGGACATCGTTAGCTACATCAACTCTATTGTCCTTACAGATGCGAACATGGAAAGGTGGCGAACTGAAGACAAGGAGCTGGTTATTAATGTACTCACAAGAAAGGCCGATGGAATGTGAGACCTATATGGCAGAATGTTCCACTATTGCTTGCTTATATCTGTACGACAGGTTCCGTTGGATTTTTTGCCAGTTAGAGTACCTACGGCGATGCCTTCCTGCGCGAATCCGGCAAGCCTTGGACGAATTACCAGAGAGCCTCGATGGGACGTACGAACGTATTCTGCAAGACATCGATAAGGCCAACTGGAAATTTTCACACCGTATCTTCCAATGCGTCTCCGTCACATCCCGCCCACTTCGTGTCGAAGAGCTTGCAGAGTTTCTCGCCTTCGATTTTGATGTGGGACCGACTCCGGAATTTCGTCCCAGTTGGCGGCCCCTTGATCCACTAGGCGCTGTGTTGTCCGCCTGCTCCAGTTTGCTTGCTGTTGTCAAAGTTGACGGTTCAGAAGTTATACAATTCTCTCACTTTTCGGTGAAAGAATTCCTGACGTCGACTCGCCTCACCGAATCGAGGGAAACCATTTCCCGCTACCATGTTTCCATGACACCCGCGCATACACTTGTCGCACAAGTTTGTCTGGGAACTCTGCTATACTTTAACGAGAACACCACGAGCGATAGCTTGAAGAACTTCCATCTCGCTGAATATGCCGCCGAGCATTGGGTGGATCACGTGCGATTTGGGAATGTGTCGGAAAATACGCAAAATGGCATGAAGCGTCTGTTTGACCCAAGAATGCGACATTTCGCGCTATGGGTTTGGATATTCGACCCACGCTCCCCTGTCCGTGGATCCTGGAGATTCACACACCCGACACAGCCCAGAGAAAGTTGCTTGCATTATGCTGCTTTCCATGGCCTCCACAATTTGATATCGTTCCTTGTGATAGAATGCTCACAGGACGTGAACGCCCAAGGCTTAACCGGGACTCCATTACATGTGGCGTTGACGGGCGGACACATAAAATTCGCACGGGTGCTCCTCGAACACGGCGCAGATGCGAATGGTCTAGACAAGTTCAAGTTGGCTCCATTGCATCTCGCGTTGCAGGGTGGACACACTGAATTCGCCCTGGTACTCGTCGAGCGTGGCGTGGATGTGAATGTGAAGGACAATTACAAGTCGACTCCGTTGCACTTTGCGACTCAGGGAGGACATACGGAATTAGGTCGGATGCTCGCCGAGCATGGCGCTGATGTCAATTCACGGGACGACGACAAGTGGACTCCACTGCATCTCGCGTCTCAGGATGGAAATGCGGAATTTGCTCGGGTGCTCGTGCAGCACGGCGCAGATGTGAATTCCCAGGACAACTACCAGTTGACTCCGTTACATCTCGCATCTCAGGGTGGACATGTGGAATTAGCCCGAGTTCTCATCGAGCATGGTGCGAATTTGAACGCCCGAGGCGATGACAAGTCGACTCCGTTGCAACTCGCTTTGAAGGGCAGACACTTGAAATTCATTCAGCTCCTTGTAGAGCAAGGCGCTGATGTGAATGCACAGGATGACGACAAGTGGGCTCTGTTGCATCTCGCGTTGAAGGGCGGAGATTTGGAATCCGCTCGGGCGCTCGTCGAGCTTGGTGCTGATGTGAATACACAGGGCGGCGACAAGTTGACACCGTTACATCTCGCATTGAACTGCGGATACGTGGAAATTGCTCCGATGCTCATCGAATATGGCGCAGACGTGAATTCCCGGGACAATTACCAGTCGACTCTGTTGCATCTCGCATCTCAGGGCGGACATATAGAATTCACTCGGATGCTCGTCAAACATGGTGCAGATTTGGACGCCCAGGACGCGTACAAGTTGACCCCGTTGCATCTCGCGTCTCAAGGTGGCCATGTGAAATTAGCTCAGGTGCTTGTCGAGTATGGTGCAGGTGTGAACTCCCGGAACTATTCCGGGTCGACACCATTGCATCTAGCGTTGAAGGGAGGACATGTGGAATCAGCTTTGATGCTCGTCAAACACGGTGCGGATGTCAATGCCAAGGATAATTCCAGCTGGGCGCCATTGCATTTCGCGTTGAAGGGCGGACATGTGGAAATTTCCCAGGTGCTCGTCGAATATGGCGCGGATATGAATGTCCAGGACGACTCCAACTTAACCCCGCTGCATCTCACGTCTCTATATGGGTATGTGGAATTAGCTCGGATGCTCGTCGAGCGTGGCGTAGATGTGAATGTCCAGGACAATTCCGAGTCGACTCCGCTACATCTAGCGTCTCAGGGCAGACATGTGGAATTGGCTCGGATGCTCGTCGAGCATCGCGCGAATGTAAACACTCAGAACAAAGACAAGTCGACTCCCTTTCATCTCGCATTGCGTGGTGGGCATATGGAATTAGCTCGGATGTTCGTCGAGCATGGCGCGGACGTGAATACTCAGGACATATACAAGTCGACCCCCTTGCATCTCGCGGTAGATGGTGGATATGTGGAATTCGCCCGGATGCTCATCGAGCATGGCGCGGGTGTGAATTCCCAGGATGTGCAAAAGTCGGCTCCATTGCATCTCTCTTCGGAGGGTGGACATGTGGAATTAACTCAGGTCCTCGTCGAGCATGGCGCGGATGTGAATGCCGAGGACGAAATCAAATCGACTCCGTTACATTCTGCGGCGATTGGCGGACATGTCGAAGTAGCTCGGGTGCTCATTGAACATGGCGCGGACGCTAATGCCAAAAATAGTATCAACTTGACCCCGCTACATGTCGCGGCGAGGCGTGGACATGCTGAAGTAGTTTTGGTACTCGTTGAACATGGCGCGGATGTGAATGCCAAGGACGATTCCAAGTCGACTCCGTTACATTTCGCGTTGAAGGGTGGACATGTGCAGGTAGCCCGGATACTCGTCGAACGTGGTACGGATGAGAATGCCAAGGACGCTTCTGGGTTGACTCCTCTACATATCGCGGCGGGTTGTGGACATGTTGAAATAGCTCTGGTGCTCATTGGACGTGGTGGGGATGCGAATGCCAGGGCCCGTTTAAACGAGACTCCGCTCCATTTAGCGGCGAGGGGTGGATATGTGGAAGTAGTTTTGGTGCTCATCGAACATGGCGCGGATATGAATGTCAGGAACAATTTCAAGCAGACTCCATTGGATCTCGCGTCTCTGCGTGGGCATGTGGAATTGGTCCGAATACTTGTTGAACATGGCGCGGATGTGAACGCCTAGTACAGGTGAGAGTCCACCCCGTTTTAACGAGCAACGCTGAGAAACGTTCTGATTGAGCAGTCATTTCACATGTGGAGAATTACGTGGAGTGACTGTGAAATTGAATCTGATCGATACAACGGAATGGTTCCCGTACCGTGCGGGTGTGCTACTGTACTTATGTGCTGGTACTATGTTGATTTGTTGCAAATTACCAAGCAGTACTAGGCCTGAACCACGTGCCAATCGGGATAGATCGGCCACGTCGAAGTTAATCAGTGGCGGTTGTCAACATATCAACCCCCTCCTTCCCACTCTAACTCTATCGCAATCATCGACACCATAGCCCGCTACCGCCCTTCCACAGTCTGGCTGACAGAACAACTTAACGCGGTTGGCATTTCTCGCTTTTTTTTTCTTGTCGCACCGCTCCGTTTCCTTCGACTTTCCCCTGTTTACCTTCTCTCCTCTTGCTATCAAACGACATTGCTCATAATTAGCTGAGCTGTCGTCATGTGGCACCTCAGTGACTTTACCCTCTTTACATGTCTTTTCTTACATTTTAGCACCTGTACTATTGTTGGCATACAATTTCCTGTATTCTCTCCCCGCCGAAATATGGACGGGGGTATTCTTGTGGAGGGAAAGCGAGGCATTTTAACGCACAAGGTCGATTCCAAAAAAAAAAAAAAAAAAAAAAAAAAAAAAGAAAATAAAATAAAAGCGGGAAGAGCTCGTTTGGTGCTGATCCGTTGTCCAGGAGGATTGTGAGGCGCAGAAAGGGCGTCGAGTTCTGGGCGAGTGCTTCGAGCGCGTGGTATCCATGGTCGGAGAATAAAGGTAAATGCCCTCCACAAGTCGAGGCGATCACCTGGTGTGGTCTATTGATCTAATCTGCCAAGAAATGGTGGGGAATGACTAGAGGATAGGCACGTACTTTGCAGAGGCCATCCAGGGCCCGGGATCGACATGTACTGAACGGAAGCCCTCGAGGTGTGGGAGCGTGAAAGGAACCGAAGCGTATGATGGTATGCCTCGCAACAAGAGTTCACAGATCTCCGGCTGGGACAGGGATTGGGCCAAATCTGGGTCAAGCCTGTAATTCCCATTCAATGTCCGCAGATTTAGGGACGGGATGATACAAGACGTACCTTATGGAAGTCGCAAATGAGCGCAGCCGGAATGGGGCGTCCTGGGGGAATACCCACACAACAGCGCGATACCTGTTTTTGTGAACAGATACCCCTAGGCTGAGAGAGCGTGCACATGGCAGGTCTGAAGCTGCCCACGCACCTTGGCTATGAGTAGCTTGAGCGCAAACAGGACTCTACTTTTGATGAAATCAAGGAAGAGGCTCTTGACGGGCTCACACTGCATCGCAAGGTCATTCGTAAGTGACAACAAGAGTCCCATCGCACAAGAGGCGGGGAGGTTGCTGATGTTGCAGTTTAAGACGTTTTCTGTGATGGGATCGAAAGATTTTCTGACGAGGAGCAGTGGACGGAAATTGTGCAGCCATGAAAGGAATGTCAGTATATGCGCAGTCGATGAGCTCCAGAGGGAGGGTCACTGGCGTGGCACGGTTCATCATGTCCATGGTCGTCACAGCAGTGGAGGTTTTCAACAAAATCCAAGGAGTGAGAGATGGAGCTTGATGGAGGGCTACAATATTAATATTAATGGGATGATATTGAAACTGCCACGGGTCCTGTGCTGACGAAGACTGACCCCAGTAAAAATGGCTGGGCCCATATGGGTCAGTGGAACCTGGCATGAGCGCTCTCTTGGAGAAAGCCCGGCCTGACCATCAGATTGGACAATTTACTTACCTTCTCTGGGTTGTGAGCTCACCAAAAAAGGAAGGTCATTGCTCTCAACAAGCAGAGGTAGAAGCGCACAAGGCAGGCATAGAAGCAGGCCCCAGAGATCCGGCTTTTAAGCGGAGGTTGAATATCCCTGTGAAAACTGGAACTGAGCCAGACCAAGTTTTTCCAAGTTGGACTGAGTTGGGCTGAGTATGCTGATGATCTCAGCCTGTGCCAGAATTTTTCGTGTTTTCAGATGAAATCTGAGATTATCTGTGACAAATCTGAATGATTAGTAGCTTAGTTTCCATTGCATCTGCATCCCACTGCATTCTGCTGCACCCTACAGAGGTGTTCAGGAACCTTTTTATTTCGGAAAATACAGATTATTCTATGGTCTATGCAGTCCATGTCTGAGTTCTTCCGATCCTATCTGTGCTCCACCTTCTCTGCTTCATGCCGCTTCTACATCGATACATCCCCTGCCCTAGATAAAGAAAAGGCTGGAACTGTCAAGGAAGTCATTTGAGTGCAAGAACAAGATGTCAACGCACCTCTGAGTTGGTCAACCTGCATTTGACCCATTTGCAGTGGTAGCAGCAGCAAGACAGATGGCTGATTTCTGTTCCTTACTTAACGCTTTGTACTTCTGATGAAAAATGAGTATATTAACAGAGTGCAATAATGTTGTTTACATACCTTCTTGATTTTGGAGGCGATATTGTCCCACACCTTCTTGAATTCAGGCTTTGTCATCATGGGGTGCTCTTTAAGTAATTGATTGCAAAAAGATTGCTAGACAAGTGTATCAGGAAGCGATCATCAAACATTCAAGAAAATCTTACTGCACCAATAATGCCATTGATGAGGTGACCATTAACTTGCCCAATTTCCTTCTTGTCATAGCAGATTCCACCTCACCTGAAGGCATGTCCTGCAGTTTGTCCTCTGGCACCTGGATTGACGGTTTTCATATCGTTATGCTGGCCCTATGATATGTCAGTCACTGGTCATGATCAACCATTTGTAGGAACTTACAATAGGTTTACCTGAAAATATTGTTGATCAATGAAGAGAAGCTCAAGTTTTGTGAAAAACTTACTGGTGCCCAGCATGGCTGGCCTTGTCACCCAGGGTTGACTGAACTTGCTGCAATGTCCACAGTAGCATCCATTTGGCTGCATGGCATGCTGGCATTATCTTCTAAGAGGGAATGTGATGAAGGGTCTGGTAATGGTAATGCATCAGTGGGAAAGGTCGACTTGGAGTTCTGTTGACATACCTTGGAATGGGACATGTGCTGTGGATGGGGGTGGTAGAGCATTTGTGGCAGGTGTAGCTGGAGCAGGACCTGGTGCACAAGGCAGCAGTGCAGATGGCGCAGAGGGAGATGAAGCAGGCTGAGGAGAAGTGGGATGTACATGAGTGGGAGGGGTGGTTGATTCCTTGGGTGCTGTGTCACAAGCATCAGTCTGCCGTTCTTGCATACTAGTGGACTTACTTAGATCAGGGTCAATGGTTGGATTTGATGATTTGTAAGGAGGGGGACTCAATACCAATGGTGTAGTCGATATAGGTGGAGGGTTGGGTATGGTGGTAGTGGTGGAGGAAGTCAGAGTAGAATCACCCAACACTATTACCTGTGTACCAGGCAGCATAGTTGACTTGACCTTGGCCTTCTTTTGTCTATGCTTGTCCTTGGTTGAGTCACTATCACTGTTCTTGCACTTTGAAGGCCAAGCACCTAGAAGGAGGGGTGATTCAAAAGCAATGAGAGAATAAGATGCCAGACATACAAGTGAGATGCCCTGGTTCCCTTACATCATGGCACCAGTCAGGGTACTTGATGATGGCAAACTGCTTGACCTTCCAATCTCCATTGCAGTACCGAAATTCATTGAAGGCCATCTTCATAATGTATGTGAGATAGGATGCGGCCTCCAGAGTCTTTTTCATCCACAAACTAGGGTCAAGTTGGATGTGGTAGAGTTCATTCCATGCCTGCTTTGCAGCAGACATGAATGTCTTGATCCGTGACTCCGTGACCAGACTACCATCCTCATCAGTAAGGAAACCGAGCCTGGAAGGGACTTGCCCATGATTGTGTTGTTGTTTGGCATACTTAACCCAGTCACCCTTGCACCAATAGCAAACATGTGGATGATTTTCCTGCTCCAGTGGCTGTGGTTGATCCAGAACAACTTTGAGGCTGTCAGATTTTTCTTGATTGGGAGCTGGATCAAGAGTTGACAGGAGTTGGGGATGTTGAGAAGATGTGAGCTTGTTGATCACATCTTGAAGCTGTGTAACTAGAGTTCTGGGAGAGAAATAATAGTTGTATGCGCATATATGTTGAGCATGTTGATACACACTGTTGTGCTTGGAGCTTGCATTTGGATTGTAGATAGAGTGCATTTATTGATGCATACGCCATATTTCCTGATCATATTAGAAGTTCGTGAGATGTGGAGGTGATAGTGGAGAACGTGGAAGTGGGATGTGAAGATAAGGGCTGTAATTTGTGTCAATAGAAATGAATTTCATGAAAAAATGTGCAACTTGCCTCTGAGGTATGGGCATGGTTCAAAATGCCATGTTTAGGATGAGAAATATGTGGGATATGAATACTGTAGCTGTTGTTCAAGAAAGTGTCAGGAAAGAGGCTGCTTGGGCCGCTCATGGTGGGTAGGGGAGGGATGTGCAATTGGATCAGGTGGTGTGGTGTGTCGATGTGGCTGCACTATCCCATTGACTTGGGCAAATTGAAGTCACTGAATTCAAGTACTACTAGTGTCACTGCCGGTAACACCAGGTTCAGACTTTCAAAGTTGCAGATAGATTGATACTAGAGAAAGAGACAGGAGATTCAACTTAGGCTACTACCTACAAACTACTACACTATTTATCTTACAGACATACCAGGTGGTGCCTTTCCACATCCAAGACTGGGCTCTGACCCACTAAGCTTCTGTATCATTTCTTTGGTAATACCATACCAGCCCCACTCTAACTCCCAGCTTGCCAGTCTGATGGTTACATTACCCCTCCGCTTAGGTTGATCATCCTTGATCAATGATTCTGGCTCCTTGAGCAGCGCGTTTCTTCCAAGCTCTGCAGATAATCGAGACATTCCTCCCAAGGGAGAAGGCCTCCAAGTGACCAACTTTTGATGGGGTGTTGGAGCTTTCAAGATGTGACTGAGCGAGCAAGCATGCATAGCGCAACCCTTCAGCTTTGGCCTTGAGCTTAGTAAGCTCATTGTGCATCTGGGCAATTTGGTCATCAAGGTTGCAGAAGTGGAGGACATTGGCAAGGATTCCCCAGTTGTCAAGCTCAGAGACAGTGTCCCTGAGGGTATGGAAGATGGGTGCTGGTCCGACCAGCATGTCATGGAACCAGTAAGGCATGGGCTCAGCAGGACTGATGGAGTCATAGGAGGGGGTAGCGAATACTTTGGTGATAAGGGGCTGGGACTTTGAACCATCATCAGAGGCCAGCATAGCAACTCTGCCAGAGTTGAGTTGTTTGATCCATTTGGCTGGCTGAAAAAGCCCATTGCCAATAGGGATAGTGAGGGAAGGGTAGTGGTCGTTATTTTCGATATATCCTTCAGGGGGGATGGTAAAGGTATCCTCATAATGCTGGATCTTCTCTTCCATGCCATGGACGCAGTCTTGTATATGGAGTTGTTTGGTATAGTGCTCTTTGTTGCGTTTGTTGATAGTGGCTGCCAGCCCTTTAGCAATGTTACTAACAAGGGTGAAGCTGATCTTGTCGATAGATCCCTCAAGAGCAGTAAGGGCTGTGCATGGGGAGAGAGGAGGGGGTACGAAATTTGTGTTGTTATGCATTTCATCAAGAAGTCCAGGCAGGTAGCCTTCAATTGGTTCAGCAGCAGTAAGGATGGTGGTGTGGAAATATTCTGCATTTGAAATTTGTATGGCTGGTGGAGTGCTAGCCTGAGAGCTCAGAAGGGCTGGAGTGGATGCAGGGGACTTGTTGGAATAGTTGATGGATGAAGTAGACATGTTCGTGGGGATGATTTTTGACAAGATGGATAAAGGGTTTTTATAGAAGAGGAGGGATGTTGTTTGTGATATGATTTAATCAAGTTGGGGGCATGCATGTAGTTTGGAGAGACCCACTTGTTATCACTTTCTGGGAATCCTTTCCATTTGATAAGATATTGGAGTTTCTGTGTTTTTCTGTGATATCAGTGATTGAGAATGCATTCAATTTCTTGTTCTTCTTCTCCATCGATTAGGTCAGGAGGTGGTCAAGAGTAATTTGGTCTGTGAGCCAAAGTTTCATGATAGGGCGATAAGAGAGATGCATGGAAGGTATTGTGGATTCTCCATGTGATGGGAAGTTCTAATTGATATGCCACAGGGGACAAGGCTTTGAGGATTTTAAAAGGGCTGTATCTTTTGGGGTTCAATTTCGAGGTTTGAAAGGGAAGACGGAGATTTGTTGCTTCTAACCATACAAGGCTACCAGGGGAAAACTGGATTGAGAAATCTTCTGGAGTTTGAGCTATTCTGTTTAGAGCTTGAGTAGCTTCTTGACATCGAGCATTCATGGCCTCAATGCAGTCTTCAACTGTTTGATTGTTAGTAGACCTTTTCTCTAGTGGGTTAAGAATGGGTTTGTATCCAAGTAGGATTTGGCTAGGGGTCAATCCAGTTGTGGCATTTTTCCTGTTGTTATAGACAGTAGAAGCAATAGAAATCCAGTTGGTCCAGTCTTTGGGATGAAGAGATGTTACAACATGGAGGTATTGTTCTACCCATTGGTTCTTTCATTCTGATAATCCGTTGGTTTGAGGGTGGAAAGCTGACAAGAGGTTTTGTTCAATTCCTAACTTGTGTGTCAGGGCTTTTCCGAAATGAGAGGTGAACTGTGGGTCTCAGTCTGATATCACTTTGTTCAGAAGGCTGAACCATTTGTAGATATGGTCAAGGTAGAGCTAAGCAATTTGAGGTCTAGTAATGGTTGTGGAGCAGGGGAGAAAGACAGCTGCTTGGGAGCATCCTTGATCTACAATTGTTAGGATAGCATCCTTTCCTTTTCTCAAGGGTAATCCTGTGATTAGATCCATAGTTACTCTTTCAAAGGGTTTTATGTTAGGGAGTGTAGGAATTTGATACAGTGGGATTTTAGCTTTGTAAGTCAGGATTTTGTTTTGTTGACAGATTGCACATCCTTTGACATAATCTTGAACCCATTGCTTCATACCAGGCCAATAGTATTTCTCTTGAAGTTTTCAAAGCATTTTGTCTTGGCCCAGATGTCTGGCTAGGGGTTGGTTGTGATATAGATTCATAAGTCCATGCTTTACCTCAAGGATGGGCAGTACTCAGATTCTAGTTTTGGAAGAGGTTGTTCTGCAGCATTCTTCTGGAATGAGGATAATTCCTTGATTGTTATCTTTTCCTTGGTTGACAGAAGGGGGTCTGGATAAGAAATCAGATGGGACATTAGTTTTACCTGGGATGTACTCAATTTTGAAGTCATATTCTTGAAGATTGGCATGCCATCTCACATAATTCACCAATATATAGATGATATCTATGTAAAATCCCATGTGGCATTTTGCCTATGCCTTTGTGAAAGCCCACATGGGCCAACTAAAAGAAAACCAATGTAGTTTATAAGTGGGCCCAGTATAAAGATCTACTGGTCACCTATATGGGGTCAATAAAATACCCATACAAATGGTTTAAAATTTTTGGTATCATAATGAACACCCATACTAATATGCCAAAAAAAAATCCAATATCACCATTAAACAAAAATAGATTGTGGCACCAAAAGCCTTGAAATGGCCCAAGCATTGTATTAAGAGAGATGCTGCTGATAGCTTAAAAATGGCCCAGGATCATGCCACCAATTATGCTGAACAACATACTGCCGATGACCTCGTCATGGCCCAGAATCAGTCCAAACCTGCGATATCAATGACATGGGGTTGGCCCTCTATCTGATACTGCCAGTAACCTTGTGATGGCCCCAAATTTCCCCCAAGGCAGTGCTACCAATAGCTTCAAGTTGGCCTACATTGGAAATGAACTGCCCTTGTCAATGAGCTCAAGT
>Ga0307512_10003840_pt1 | contig 16919 bp, 23 predicted proteins | sample 14_EM_MG_FD_200267 | JGI IMG/M metagenome (GOLD analysis project Ga0307512, IMG submission 200267) | Populus trichocarpa ectomycorrhiza microbial communities from riparian zone in the Pacific Northwest, United States - 14_EM | ecosystem: Host-associated > Plants > Roots > Unclassified | place...
GTCGCATTGTCTGACATTGGCGCATCCATCTAGACAAGGATTCATTCTTCAAGGCGCATAAGGACACCCCCCGGGGTACTGACATGCTCGGGTCACTCGTGGTCATCTATCCCACTCCCCACGAGGGAGGGGAGCTCGTTCTCCGTCACAAGGACCACGAATGGAAATTTAACGCAAAGACCCTGACCGCTTTTCAACCCTCTTCTTCCCTCGCATACGTCGCGTTCTACAGCGACATTGAGCACGAGGTCCTGAAGGTCACAAGTGGGCGCAGAGTCACGGTTACTTATAACCTGTACCTGGTAGACCAATCGTCGAAACCTGAAGCTCAGGGAGTCACTGTAAACCCCCAAAACGTCTCCTTCCAAACTACGCTCCAGGGATTACTCAAGAGTCCGGAATTCCTACCCAACGGTGGAACACTCGGCTTCGGTCTCGCTCACCTCTACCCTGTCGCTGCCGATACGGACCTACAGGAAATGACAAGTCGCCTCAAGGGTGAAGATGCGCACGTGTACCGAGCCTGTCGGGAGCTCCAGCTTTGGCCCTCGTTACAAATGGTCTACGATGACGAGACGAGCGGAATGAAACAATACGGCATCATGTTGGATAGAGTCATTATGGCCCCATCTTACGACTACGAAACGGTCAGCTATGAGGGCCATCTGATCGCTGACCAGGATGGTATATTGATTAACAAAATTGAGAGTGCTAACCCCGATCATTCTGACTGGGTTTATGGAGGCGGGGAGAAGGGGGAGTTTATCACTTGGGTTTCTCCGTTCAATGAGCGAAACCAGTTGCGGGACATCACTATGATCTATGGGAACGAGCTCAGTACAGGGTATATTTACTGTAGCCCCTGTATGATCGTTCGCATCGATGCTGCCAGTGACCGTATGTAGACTACACTGCACGCATACGGACTTCCATGAATACTTTCTGACATGGCATGAGGATGATCGGGGATATTAAGAGATCTCTGGGGTCAGATCCGTCACGTTCATGTATTCGCGCGAACAAAATAATTTTCAATGTTTCTACTGTTGTTGGTACAAGTTGCATAAGATGCGAAGGCTTCACTCCTCTTTGGATCCGAACTCGGCCTTACGAACTCGCTTTTGTTCGAGCAATGCTTGGTCCTCAGCCTCAAGTTGGGCGTCGATCGCCGCACCCCGCTTGGGATTGACCTCTCCTTGCACTTCGCGTGGGCGGCCAAATGCATCTCCGAAGCTCCCTCCAGATTGCCTGCGGACAAACCAGTGCGGTGCGGGATTGAGTGATTCTGGGATTGCGTTAACAAGGAAGAGTCGCAGCTCACTTTACTTCCAAGAGCTTGTCCAGGTCCACACTCTCTGCAGGCAAATGCTTGGACCGTTCTGAGTGATGTTTATTCTGACTACTGTTGTGGGGTCAGTCTACGATATCTGTAATTGGACGAAGGTTGTGTACTTACTCCTGATCGTGAGATTGGAACATGGCCGACTGGCGAGCGTCAGCATTCGAGATAGAAGTTCCTGAAGACATTTTGGTGAAGAGCTAGCGATCAGGGTGTCCCACCTATATATAATATATGCTCAGACACAGGACGATGGAGATAGGTGGAGAAGTTGATAGAAAATATGTCACCGATGATGCATACTCCCATCTGACTCATGACATACCGACCACTGGCAGGAGCACTCGGCCGGCGTCGACGCGTGGGAAAGCCATGTCAAAGAGGGAAGGTCTCGATCGCGTGTTGTCGTTCTACACGCGCTTCAACTTGTGCAGTTCACGCGTGGGCCGTTTCTATACAGCGCCTCTGTTGCCGAAACTATGTCCTAAGTCAGTAAAGTGTGGCGGCCACTGTTGGTTCTGTACTAACATCATGCCGCAAGATCGTTATTCGTCCCAAGACGCGTTTAATATCAACCTACTCGATTCACAAGCTCTGGACACCCCAGACGGGCTCCGAACTGCTCTCCGTGCAATCGAAGAAGCATGCTATCGGGGTGACCCCGAGATTGCAACGATGGTTGTGGCACTCAACAGCCGCTCCCATATTTTAGAGTATATCATCACGGGTATGTCGTGTGCCCAAAGTTCTTACGAGTTACCAGTACCGATCTTTTGCCCTTTAGTGCTGGAGGAAGGGGCATACGAAAAGTTGTCAAAGTGGATAGTTACAGGGTTCCCCACGTCCGCGACGCCGGGTATGGTGGGTACCGTAAGCATGCAACTCCTCCGAAGACTCTCATCTTCGTTGCTGTTCGCGGAGTATTCATCCGCTGCTGATGTACCCCCTGACCTCCGTGTGTTCTGGAGAAAGGTGGAACTCTCATTCGATGTTCTGAAGAATCTTGAAGAGAATGTCACCAGTACTTTGACTGGGGGGAACGTATCTCCCGTTAGCCGCAGAAAGGGTAAAGCGGTCACTAACAGCCGCCGCATCGATCCACTCCCCTTTGATTCCATGGGCATCACTGTACCAACCACGGATGCAGAAGTACGTGATGTGTACGTTACAGTCTTGTCACAGCTTCGAAGCATATTAGAGGTGTGTGGGTTCATGGCCGATAGCCTGCGCGTAGAACTGAACAACCCTAGTACTATCTCCTCGTTCTCAGGAAGCCGCTGCTATCGGAGGTTTTCAAATCCTCTTACGTCAAGGCGAACCTATCATCGGAACAAGTGTCCTCTACGACAACGAAAAAGGCGGTCGTGAGGCTAGACCAACCTCGGAACACAGCATTTCCTATGATCCAACCAATGAAGGCCGCACTCTACTTCGACGACATCGAGGGTTTCGGAGAGTGGGCAGTTCTACTATCTACGCGAGCCCAGAAAGATCTACGAAATGTGAAGCGTGCCGATGGTGCGATGTTCGATATCGTAATGAAGAAGATCAAGTAGGAGTTGATCCTTTGTTGTAACGATCATCGCTAATTCCTCCCAGGCAACTTTCCCAAGGACACTTTTCTTATGACAACCAAAAGCCACTCACGGGTCCCAAGATGAAACTCCCCATATATGAGGCAAAGATGACAGGGGACACCCGGCTTATCGTACGCGAGAGGTTACTCGCAACTCAAAGCACCTCGCTCACAAATGTCTTTAGTATCATATAGATTGTATACCCGATACCAGGCACTCCTGTGAAGCCAATTCTCGGCATGAATGCCAAGGTAATCCCTCCCATTTCTTCCACCCCAGATAATGACATCTCCTACTTCGGCAGTGATCCGGATGTTTGGCATCTTCACCCACGCGCAGCTTGACCGCGGGCGGTTTTGGGATAGTTTCAGCCAGCAACTTCAACACCAGGGTCCGGACTATATCGAGCGATGCACTTTCCGAAACAAACCTCTGAGCACCGGCGACAATGTTATACTACCCGCTGTGTTTCCTCCACTGTCACACCAGGTCCAGGATGTTCCACAAGCAATGCTCGTTAAAGTCCGTGAAGAAGATATGAAGAACGTGAGTGAGATGGCTGGCTGGCGTGTTTCACATATATTGATCAGGTACATGTACAACAGATCCATTCCATGCTCGTGTACGCTCTCCCTCAACGTTGTAATCTCTCTAACGGCTCACAAATCATGTGATTAGCTTGGATAAATTCATCATGTTATCCCAGGTGATTATTTTCGACATCAGCTTGATCGTGCGCTAACCTCCCGAAGGCTCTTCTAAACAGTACGCCTTGTCAGAACACTGATCCAATGACTGCCGCTTACATGTCCCAGGTATCCTGGCCGACAGGGAAGTTTCACATGTATTCTCAGTTTCGTACGTGCATTGGTTGTATGACGCGATTTCTGTGCTTATTTTTACTAAACAGCGCACAAGAGCAAGAAATCATCGAACACCCTTCATCCTGCTATGTGATTGGTAGAAGCGGTACGGGGAAGACAACGACGATGCTATTCAAGATGTTGGCCATACAGCGCACCTGGCAACAACATTCTGACATGGGGCCAAGACCCCATCAACTTTTCATCACGCAATCTCGAGTCCTGGCTATGAAGGTCGAAGAGTATTTTGCAAAGTTAATGTCGTCCCTCGAAGCTGCTGCATGTTCCCCCGAGGAGTTGCGCGCGATAGAAAGGGACGTTGAACAGGAGATCGAGTACGTGGATCAAGATGACAACAAGCGATGGAGGTCGGACTTGCCGGAGAGGTTCAGTGAACTTTCAGATGAACATTTCCCACTGTTCATCACCTATGACCGGGTACGAATATCCTTGTCTTCAAAGCACATGATCTCATTCTGTGGGTAGCTTTGCACAATGCTACAGAACGATATCGGGCAGGATGACCGTAGTGGTGGTTTCATTATCCCTGGGACGCATGCCTTTGAAGACGAGGCGACATCTCCCACAAGTCCAACGTCGCCTCGGAAGTCTAGACTGCGCGCAGGGTCCGAAAGTATATCCTCATCCGATTACATGCAACAGTCCCGTAAAGGCTTTGTCTCCTACAACACGTTTTTGGCATCTTACTGGGATCACCTCCCGCAGACCTTTACCCGAGTCTTAGGTGAGAAACGATGGCTTATGCGTGACCTATTGTGACACTTGGCGATGTAGATCCTGCATTGGTGTTCGGAGAATTTATGGGAGTAATCAAGGGATCTGAGGATACAATCGGGACGAAACATAGGTGTCTTGATCGGGAATCATACAACTTGCTCAGCGTTCGGAGTCAAGGAACTTTTTCCCACAGGCGGGATGACATCTATGACTTGTTCAAGGCGTACACGAGGCTAAAACGACAACGACAAGACTACGATGCAGCAGACCGGTGACACTTCCTCCCCCTTGTGGTAACTTCTGGCGGTTTTGCTGAATCCGCCTCCAGAACCCACTATATATTGAAAGAACTCCTCGATATTGGCCTGGTCGGTCAGAAGGTGGACTTCTTGTACGATTCCATGAGAATTTGGTTTTCCTTTATCAAACTGACTTCGCCCTAGGTATGTAGACGAGGTCCAAGACAATCTCCTCATCGACACACTTGGTATGCGTCACATTTTTGTTGGAGCCTTCACGCGCCTTACGGTTCCAGTTCTCCGGACAATCTGCACCAATCAACATGGGCTGTTCTGGGCCGGTGACACCGCACAGGTAGGGGCGGCGACCATATGCAGAGCCCGACTAACCCTCCTCTAGACAATCTCGATCGGCAGCTCGTTTAGGTTTGCTGATCTGAAAGCATATCAGCACCGCATCGAGGTGAGACTTTTAGTAATGCTTAGCCGTGCTGGAGCTAACGGTGTATCTAGAAACAACTTTCGCGCCAATTGGATGTCAGCTCCGTCGAACCAAGGACCTTTGAACTTGTTTTGAACTACCGCTCTCACGGTGGCATCGTGAATTGTGCGCGCTCTGTTATTGAACTTATAATGTCTTATTGGCCGTATTCGATCGACGCTTTGCAACCTGAACGAGCAATCATTGATGGGTTCCGACCGATGTTTTTCTCTGGTCAAGGAGATGTACGTTTGCGGTCGTGACCGGTTGCCAGGGGCTAAATACCGCACACAGGCTGATTTAGAGAAATCGTTCTTCGGGAGTGGCAAAGGGGAAGTCATTGAGTTCGGGGCAGACCAATGTAAGCATTTCGTCTATGACGTTTCATTCTGTATCAACTTTTCCACTCAGGTATACTCGTGCGGAACGACGCCGCAAGGGACAGACTACAGCAAAGGCTTGGAAACAGTATCATCATGTCAGTCCTTACGTTCCTATGTTGGCTATTTACCTGACTCATGACCGCAGGACGCTTTATGAGAGCAAAGGACTCGAGTTCAACGATGTCAGTCTCAATTTTCCCTACATTTTCTTATTGCCGACGAAACCAAGGTCCTGTTGTACAACTTCTTCGGAGATTCCATGGCGACCCTGAATCAATGGCGTTTGGTGCTTAATGGGGTCACTAATGGGGAAGATTTCTCTGATGCTCCGGCCTTCGATGAAACTCGTCATGCGAGCATATGCATAGAGGTATGTTACCTGTGGCGTAAACCTTTCTTTCCATTTTCGTTGACGTTGTCCGGGTTGATAGTTGAAATTCTTATACGTTGCAATTACTCGGGCTCGGAAGAACCTTTGGATCATGGACAGTTCCGAGTCAGCTGAACCAATGAAGGTGCTTAAGGATCTTGTAATTTTGAGGGGAAAGTGCTCACTCCTAATGTAGGCATACTGGAGTAGTAAGGACCAGATCGAGATCTGGTCGTCTACTGCTGAGATACCACGTTTGGCGGTTGGATCTTCTCCTGAGGAATGGTCAAAGACTGGGAGAACGTTAGTCTCATGATTCGGTATTGTGATATATTGGTGACCATTTCCACAGGATGTTCCTCAACAAACGCTATGCACAAGCTTCGGTCGCGTTCCTGAGGGCTGGGCGGGACCGAGAAGCTGCGATATGTAAAGCATACTTCTTGCGGGAAAAGGCTCGGTCGATATCCACTGCTACCAGCGCGGCCAGGATCAAGGCTTTCGTTACTGCAGCTGATGCTTTCTTTGCCTGTGCGGAGGATTCCCCGTCCAAGCAGGTTAACGAACGCCTGTCCCACTATGGGATCGCCGGGGAATGCTACTCAGAAGCCCGCGATCTGAAGCGTGCAGGGGATAGTTATCGGATGGCCGAACGATATGATGGAGCTGGTCGTACCTATCGAGAGGGAGGATACTTTGATGAGATGGTGGAGGTGATCACTCGACACGGGGACGCTCTCGACAGTAGCCTCCTTGAACGCTTGACAATGGTTGCTCAGATGTATTATTTCAAAGTATATTTCAGCGTTCTCCTTGTTTCTGAATATCTCTGATCTTCCTTGGCCCAGCGTCTAAACATCAAGTGAGTACTCAACTCCCGTTAACTCGGAGTAAGGGTTCTGAGACTTGGACAGGGCAGCTCTAAAGTTGTTCTCTCCCAGGGAGGACGCGCTGGAGTTCTTGGATGATTACGGTCTAGATGAAGCGCGTGTCAAAGTGTTAGAGGAATTGGGTAGGATTCCCGAAGCTGCGGCTATTCATGCCGAGAATGGTGACGTGTTGAAGGCAGTTGAGATGTTGACCGCGTCTGCTGCTCGCAACGTTGACCATGCGCGACCAGCGATCGAGCTCGTCTTGACAGGGCTTCGGCGAAATCTGACCCTTGGGCCACTTCCAACATCTAACCCCATCGTTGCAAAGCTGCTAGGGCTTGCGAAGCGGTTGGATAAAAGTGTTATGACGAAACAAGAAGTTGACGAAGTAAGTCCTTCCCACCCATTCAGTCGGTGGATCTTACACCCTATCGCCTTCAGCTTGCAATGTTCACAGCAGTCCAACGTGCTGACTACGCGAGTCTCCCCACGCTTGCCAAGACTTTTATTGGGACCCAAAATGACCCTGCTGCCTTGTTATGCCTGGACCATGTCTTCTCATCCCCTCTCAAGCTGCTAAATCTCTCGTTTGTCACGATTCAGAGACCGCTTTCTCTTTTCCTCAGCTACATTCGCCTGCTGAACAAATTCCGGCGCGACGAATTGTTGGCTGAAGGCTCGAACAACCAGAGGCTATTTGGGTTCCAAGTACTGGAGGACAACCACTACCTAGCACCGAAACATTCTCTTGTATACGAGAAACTCATCAATCAATCAGGCTCGAGCAAGAAGAACGCGGACGGGTATAGGTGCAGCTACGACGAGCTTAGGTGGTGTATCGTCCAACTCATTTCAAGTCGGATCTACGAGCGGACAGAAATGCAGAACAGTGCCTGCCGCGAGGTTCATGGATTCTCGCCTTGCTTGTACTTGCTCGTTCGAGGGAAATGCGACCCTCCAGAGGGAAGGGGACCATGCACTTTCCAACACATCCAGCTGGACCAACTCACAGTCGATTGGTATCACACTAGACTCCGCCTGATACTCCTCCAATTCCAGATCCTAGATTCGGCTCGCTATTGCAATCGGGCTATGATAAAGTATGTCCTGGCTCACTCTGCGAGAAATGCGCTTGGATACTCATTGAATGCAAAGCTACTGGCTTGGGGCATTGTACTCGGCACTTCATTCACCACTCCAGAAGCTCGGATCGTTTGCAAATCTTGATATTACCAAAATACCCGAGGGAGCTGATGGTTTCAGGATTGTACGAGAATGTGTTCGTCACGTCTGCTATGAGCTCTGGTATTCCCCCCCGGAGCCTCCGGAGGTGGACCGCTTCGGACAACGGTTCATGGTCGCGTGCGCGCTGGCTTTCGACCTAGATAGAGAAAACGCCCGGTATTTTCTCCCTCATACGCCGATGTACAAGTCGACACTGTGGCCGCGACCGCTCTTTCGTGGGGAGGGGAATTTCATCGTACGGGATTTCGTCGCATTTTTAACTGCCAAAGTGCATTGGTCGTTGGGTCTTGGTTCATTGTATCTCCGGTGAGTACGGCGAGATACGTGGGTCCACGTCCATTCCTTCTGATTCTTTCTCTCAGTGAAGTTCTTCGTTGCGGGCTACGTGTTGACCTGAATGCTTTGTGCGATCTCGCCGAAAGGCTCTCCGGGCTGTTTATCATGGCCTACAGATTTAACTCCCGGGGAGGCGTACTGCACAACGTTACCATGCCTCGAAGCTGGTTTATCAATCTCATCCTCCCCGGCACGGATTTGGGGAAGGACACGTCAACCTTCTCAATGTTTGCGTCAACCATCATTGACCTTATGCAGCGAATCGACGCGCAAGTTCAGCGGTCTTTTACTGTGTCCGCTCCTGAAACTGGGGAGCAATTCATCGCGGATGGTAGCCGAGTGACCAGCCTCACGGGGCCGCTCTATATTGCTCGAATGTGAGTTGACCCAAGCTCATGCACAAACGCACGTTGCTGACGATTTGAATATCAGTTGTCTCTGCCTGTGTCTCAGTCAGTTGCATCGTCCCGTTTTCGTCGGAGCCTAATTTTAACCTTTCACAGTGGGATACAACACAAACGACAATAAATTCAAAAGCGAGATCTTAACCGGTATCCAGTCGTTGCGTAAAAGAGACGACGAATTTACTCCGCGGATCTATCAGCGGTAGGTATCATTTGCAGGCGAAAATATTGTTACTGAGATCCAACAGCTACGCCACTGCACAGAGCTGGGATGGCCTTGTATATGCGTTCACTGAGTCGCTGAAATACTCATCCCTCGATGAGATGATCCTCTTATTGCACACCACTATTCCTAATCCGGGTGGGTGGCGGCCGGGGTACGTCCGGCCAGTATTTTATGGTAGGCTGGACGAGGTACACAAGCTGCTCTCAACGGCCCCGAGCACTTTGAGGACCGGCGCTACCCCCGCCCACCCACAGCGGTCGCACATTGAGACGACAACGGAAGTACAACCTGATGGTGACCATGACGGAGAAGGGCAGCAGAAATGCATCGACGTACCACAAGAGAGCATTGCAGAGGGTAAAGAGGTGGAAGTCGTTATGTCTGGCGAAGATCGTGAAGAAGAAATCGACGAGGCCCGAGTGAACGCCGCCAAAACGATACAGGGAACTTACCGCCGCTATCTGGAACGGAAACGAGGTGATGCGGCAAAGAAGATACAAGCTGCATATCGTCGTCGTTTGATGCGGAAGAGTATCGTTCGCAAGGGGATCGAAGCAACTCAAGCTCACTATTGGCACCTTTTACGCAAGAGGTCGATGGAGATGGAATGGTCCAAGAAATCACGATACTATCTCCTCTTCCGAGTCCCACTGGCATACATCCTCGTGTGCTTGGACACGATTAAGGCGTTCGTCGAGTCTGAGAAGAAGGAGGCTAAGAAACGGACGATGACCGAACATCACACAAAGCTCGAAGAGCTGATGGAGATTCTCACCCAACACAGGTGCGACAACGTTGATTGTACATTATATCCAAGGGTCTAACAAATCCTCCAGCAAAATCCTCAAGAAAACGATCGAGCTTCAGAAGAAACTCTCTCCATCTTCAAAATTCCACAATGGACGGTCTGTGAGTGACCTCCAACGTGCGGTTTTGGAGGCGAAGGCCATTGTGGAGAACCTAGACAATATCCCAGGATCGATCGGGACGAAGAACCAGATTCGGAAGCGTTGGGATCGAGGATGGAAGTGGATTTTTGAGAAAGAGGGGGGTGGAGCGAAAGGGAAAAAGATTGAGAAACCAAGGCTTGTGCTGGATCGTGAAGATCTCCTGTACCTGTAGTCTGTCCCGTCGTGTCCGCGAACGTAAACCAAGCCATCGACGTTGATGCACGAATAGTCTTCTGATTCTTCATGCGAGTTGGAGATGAAATCGATGAAATCCAAGACGAGTACGACGAGCGGTTGGGAGGGGAAGAGACTAGCATTGCTTCGCGAGCCATACGTACGAAGTATGTGTATGTGGTGAATACCAGCAAACACAGCAGAAATGAGACAGTGAGAGATAATAAAACACAGGTCAGACCTAGAGAGAAAGAAGCAAGGAGGTAGTCCTCGCGAAAGCAAGAGAAAAAGGAATGGCAAGTACGTAGCCCCAGCTGAGCGTCAGGATACTTGTACCCGCTTAGATGGTACAACGTACACCCCATAGCGACCATCGCTCAGCTGGAATATCTCAACTTTAGATCACTCTCTGCAGCGGTGCCATATCGCTGTCTCCACTGAAGGACTGTATCTTTGCTACGGAAAGAAGAACCCAAGTAACGCTCTTTTCTGAGATTCATTGATTTTGCCTCCGCAACGTCTGGGGATCTGAACCTCCTCCTGGTGGCATGCGGTCCCGCCACCTTTGGTCGCAGAAAACAAGGGTGTCACAATCGAACGGGCATTGCGCACTCACTCCTGATCGTGAGACTAGGACAATGCTGGCTAGGAGGAGCCAGTTTCGAGGTGGATGGGCCTGAAGACAATTTGGTATTGGCGGCCAGAGTGCCCCGCCTATATATGTACTGGCCGCACAAGGCGATGGAGAGGGGCGGAGAAGTTGAAAGTATGTCCGACTGATGATAGTCGTCCAACGTCGACGCGTGGGAAAGTCAACTCGGGGAAGGGAAGGCGTCGATCGCACGAGTTGTCGTCAGTCCCCGTGCTTCAACCCACCATTTAGTCCACATATAGTCCATTTCTAATTCTATACAACGCCTCTGTTACCAAAGCCATGTCTCAAGTCGGAAAAGTGTGGCGGCCAATCTCTTTTTCGTACTAACACCATGCTACCAGATAGTCACCCGTCTCAAAACGCGTTCAACATCAACGTACTCGATGCACAAGCACTTGACACTCCAGATGGACTCGCCACCGCTCTCCGTACAATCCAAGCAGTATGCCATCGGGGTGGGTCCGAGATTGCAGGGATGGTTTCGGAACTCGACAGCCGCCCCTACCTCTTGGAGTATATCATCTCGGGTGCGCTACGCTTGCCTGTAGGCCCTTGTGCGTTGTTAGCACTGATTGCCTTGCCTTCCAGTGCTAGAGAAGGGGGCACACAAGAAGCTCTCAAAGTGGATAGTCGCGGGGTTCCCCACATCTGTAACATCGGGCGCGATGGATAACACGAGTATGCGGCTCCTCCAGAGATTCTCGTACTCATTTCTGTCTGCGGAGTATCCATCCTCTGCCGATGCACCTACCGACCCCCATGCATACCGGAGAAAGGTGGAACACTCGTTCAATGTCCTAAAAAATCTTGAGGAAAACGCAAATGATGCTTTGACCGGGGGGGACGTATTTCCCATTAACCGCAAAAGGGGTAAACCGGTCACTATCAATCGCCATTTTGATCCACTCCCCTTCAATTCCTTGGGAATTACTGTGCCAACTACGGATTCGGAAGTACGTCATGTGTACGTTGCAGTCCTGTCACAGCTCCAAAGCATATTGAAGGTGTGTGGGTTCATGGCCGATAGCCTGTCGTGGAATTAAAAATCCCCAGCACTATCTCCTTGTTCTTAGGAAGCCACCGCTATCGCAAATATTCAGATCCGCGTACATGAAGGCAAACCAATCGTTGGAAGGAGAGCCAGATCAATCTCTGGACCCAGCGTTTCCCATGATTCAGTTGATGAAGGCCGCGCTGTACTTTGACAACATCAAGGGATTTGGAGAGTGGTCGATCCTGTTATCTACTCGAGCCCAAAATGATCTACGAGATGTCAGGCACACTGACTATGCGTTGTTCCAGACAGTGATGAAGAAGATTAAGCAAGTTAACCCCTTATCACGATAACTCCTACTAATCCCTCCCAGGAAACTGTCTCAGGGACACTTTTCTCATGGTAATCAAGAGTCGCTTACAGACCCCAAAACAAAATTGCCCATATATGGGGCAAAGATAACGGGGAATACCTGGATCGTGGTATGGGAAGGATTACTCGCAATTTAAAGCCTCCACTCATTGTTCTTCTAGTATCAGATAGATTGTATACCGGATTTCAGGAACCTTAACACAGCGGATTTTCAACATGAGTGTCAAGGTATTCTCTTTCTTGTTTCTTTCATCCCGGTCACTGACTTTCCAGCTTGGTAGTAATCCGGGTGTTTGGTATCTCCGCCTACACAAAACTTCGCCGTGAAGGGGTTTGGGATAGTCTCAGCCGGCAACTTCAGCGACGAGGGCCAGACTACATCAGCCGGTGCACTCACCGAAACAAGCCTCTTAGCGCCGGCGACAATGTCGTATTACCCGCCCAGTTTCCTCCGTCGCCGTACAAAGTCCAAGGTTTTACGTCACTCGTCGAAGTCTCCGAGGAAGATATGAAAAATGTGAGTGAGATGGCTGGCATATTTAAAATACAACGACTAAATTCGTGTGCAATAGATCCATTCCATGCTTGTGTACGCTCTCTCTCTTTCAGCCTCATAACTTCTCTCAAACCTTACTTACTGTGTAACTAGTCTGGATAAATTCGTCACGTTGTCTCAGGTGAGCAGTTTCGACCTTAGCCCAACCGCATGTTAACCTTCCGAAGCCGCTTCTGAACAGTACGCGGCGTCAAAACATTTCTGGTGCGACAACAAACGCTTACTTATCCTAGGTATCCTGGCCGAAAGGGAAGTTGCACACGTTTTCTTGGTTTCGTATGTACACTAGTTGTATGATGCGACGACGTGCTTATCTCTGACACAGTCCGCAAGAGCAAGAGATCATAGAACACTTTTCCTCCTGTTATGTGATTGGCAGAAGCGGTACAGGGAAGACTACAGCGATGTTATTCAAGATGTTGGGCATACAGCGCATCTGGCAACAATATCCTGACATGGGGCCAAGACCCCGTCAACTTTTCATCACGCAATCCCGAGTCCTGGCTACGAAGGTTGAAGAGTATTTTGTAAAGTTGATGTCGTCCCTGGAAACTTCTACGTGTTCTCCTAAGGAGTTACACAGAACACAAATGGATGTTGAAAAGGAGATCGAGTATGTGGATCAGGATGACAATCCGCAATGGAGGTCGGACTTGCCGGAGAGGTTCAGTGAACTGCTGGATGATCATTTCCCGCTGTTCATCACCTATGACCGGGTACGGATACCCGCATCCTCGAAGCGCCCGATCTCACCATTCTGTGAACAGCTCTGTACAATGATCCAGAATGATATTGTGCAAGGCAATCACGATGACAGCTTCATTCTCCCCAAGATACATGTCCTTGGAGACGAGGCAACGTCTCCCATGATTCCAACCTCACCTCAGATATCTGGACTGTGTGCAGGGTCTGGGAGTATATCCTCATCCGATTACATGCAGCAGTCCCGTAGAAATTTTGTCTCCTACGGCGTGTTTTTGACATCTTACTGGGATCACCTCCCACAGACCCTTATCCGAGCCTTAGGTAAGAAGCAATGGTGAATGCATGGCCCAATATGATAATTAGCTTCCTAGATCCTGCCTTGGTGTTTGGGGAATTCATGGGGGTGATCAAGGGATCAGAGGATACAGTTGGGACAAAACATGGATACCTCGATCGGAAAGCTTACAAGTCGCTCAGTGTTCGAAGCCAAGCAACCTTCTCCCACAAGCGGGATGTCATCTATGATCTGTTCACGGCATACACGAAACTGAAAAGTGGAGAAAGAGACTACGATGCAGCAGACCGGTGATATTTCTCCCCCCTTGTATTGTGCCTCATTTTTCTAAAACCGCTTCCAGGACCCATTATATCCTGGGAAAACTCCGTGATGCTGGCCTTGTTGGTCGGAAGGTGGACTTCTTGTGCGATTCTTGAGGATCCGCCTTTTCTCCGTGAAGCTAACCTCACCCCAGATATGTAGATGAGGTCCAGGACAACCTCCTCATCGACACACTCCGTATGTGTCAAATTATTGCTTGGACCTTCACTTCCTGACGGTTCCAGTTCTCCGGAAAATCTGCGCTAACCCCCGTGGACTGTTCTGGGCTGGTGACACCGCACAAGTAAGGGGAGCGATCACACGCAGACACCGACTAACGATTCTTTAGACAATTTCGGTCGGTAGCTCGTTTCAGTTTGGTGATCTGAAAGCATTTCAACACCGCATCGAGGTCAAATTTTTGGTAATTTTGAGCCGTGCTGAAGCTGACAGTCTATCTAGAAACAACTTTCGCACGAGTTGGGCATCGCCCCCGTAGAACCAAGAACCTTTGAACTCGTTTTGAATTACCGCTCTCACGGTGGTATCGTGAATTGTGCGCGTTCCGTTGTCGAACTCATAACGCGCTATTGGCCGTATTCGATCGACGCTTTGCAGCCCGAAGGAGCGATCGTTGACGGGGTCCAGCCAATCTTCTTCGTCGGTCGGGAAAACGTGTGTTCACTGTTGTGAACGAGCTATCGGAGACTAAATGTCACAAATAGGCTGATTTGGAGAAGTCATTTGTTGAAAACGACCAAGGGGGAGCCATTGAGTTCGGGGCGAACCAGTGTACTGTACTTTGGTTTGTGACGCCTATTCTGCACTAACCCCCCTACCCAGGTATACTCGTGCATAATGATGCTGCGAAGGACAAGTTGCGGCAAAGGCTTGGAAACAATCTCATCATGTTAGGTCTCACGTTCTTAGTTCAGCTTCTTACCTGACCCATACCCACAGGACCCTGTACGAGAGCAAGGGCCTCGAATTCAACGATGTCTGTCTTACTTTTCTTCACATTTACCTTATTACTAACAAAACGTAGGTCTTGCTATACAACTTCTTCAAGGATTCCACGGCGACCCCGAACCAATGGCGTTTGGTGCTCAACGGTGTTTCCAACGGGAGCCATCGGTCAGGCGCTCCGACCTTCGATGAAACACGTCACGCGAGTGTCTGTATAGAAGTACGTTATCTGTTACCTGAGCTTTTCTTTCCATCCTCGCTCATGTTATCTGGATTGGTAGTTGAAATTCTTGTACGTTGCAATTACCCGGGCTCGGAACAACCTCTGGATCGTGGACAGTTCCGAGTCGGCTGAAGCAATGAAGGTACCTGGATACCTTGCGATCCCGAAACAAATTCTCACTCCGTGAACAGGTATACTGGAGCAGCAAGGGCCAGATCGAGATCCGATCGTCTACTACAGAGGTGCCGCATCTGGCGGTTCCATCCACTTCTGAAGAATGGTTGAAGAGAGGGAGAACGTCAGTACTAGGATTCGGTATTGCATTATCCCGATGACCCTTTCCATAGGATGTTCCTCAACAAGCGCTGGGAACAAGCTTCAGTCGCACTTTCGAAGGCCGGGCGGAACCGAGAGGCCAAGATATGTGATGCATACCTCTTGCGGGAAAAGGCTCGGTTGATATCCACCACTGTCGGTGAGGTCAGGGTCCGGGCCTTCGTTACTGCGGCCGAGGCTTTCATCACCTGTGCGCGGGATTCCACGTCGGAGGAGGTCAATTAACGTCTGGCCCATGAACGTCTGGCCTACTACAGGACTGCCGGGGAATGCTATTCAGAAGCTCGTGATCTGAAAAATGCGGGAGGTATCTACTGCATTGCTGGAGAGTATACAGAAGCTGCTCGGGCCTATCGGGAAGGAGGATACTTTGATGAGATGGTAGAGGTGATTAATCGACATAGGGACGTCATGAACGGTGGTCTCATCGAACGCTTGGAAACAGATGCTAAAGTGCATTATTTTAAGGTATACTCTAACAGTCGTCCCGCCGCTAAATATGTCTGATCTTTTTTGAATTAGTGTCTAAACATCGAGTGAGCACCTAAGTCCGGTTAATTTGGGGTACACTTTCCTGAGGCCTAAACAGCGCGGCTCTAAATCTCTTCCCCTCCCGCTCCAAGGAGGATGCGCTAGTGTTCTTGGAGAAACGCCCCGATCTGGAAGACGCGCGTGTCAAACTGCTGATAGACGTGGGTAGGGTTCTCGAAGCTGCAGAGATTTACGCCAAGAATGGCAATATGTTGAAGGCGGTTAGGATACTGAGTGCGCCCGCTACCTACAGTGCCGACCACGCCCGACGAACGATCGAATACCTCTTGACCGGGCTCCGGCGAAGTTTAACCTTTGGGGTACATCCAGGATCTAACCCCACCGCTTCAAAACTACTGGGATACGCAGATCGGCTGGACAGAAGCGTTATGACGGAACAAGAAATCGACGAGGTAAGTCTTTCCCATCCGTTCAGTTGGCAAGCCTTACACCCTGGGATTTCCAGCTTGCAATGTTTAAAGCGATCCAACGTGCTGACCGTGCAAGTCTCCGCACACTCGCCAAGACTTTCGTTGAGATGAAAAATGACCCTGCTGCTCTGCTGTGCCTGGACCATTTCTTCTCATCCCCTATCAAACTGCGGAGCCTCGCGCTTGATGAGGTTCAAGCATCGCTCTACCTTTACCTTGACTACGTTTACCTGTTGGACAAGGTTCGACGTGACGGATCGTTGGCTCGAGGTTCGGCCCGCCAGAGATTATTTGGGTTTCAAGTGTTGGGGGGGAATCGTTACATGGTGCCAGGGTCCTCTTCTGTACACAAGAA
>Ga0307512_10003841_pt1 | contig 16919 bp, 17 predicted proteins | sample 14_EM_MG_FD_200267 | JGI IMG/M metagenome (GOLD analysis project Ga0307512, IMG submission 200267) | Populus trichocarpa ectomycorrhiza microbial communities from riparian zone in the Pacific Northwest, United States - 14_EM | ecosystem: Host-associated > Plants > Roots > Unclassified | place...
TTTCTATGCATTTCGTGGGCACCCCGGCCCCAAACCTTGCATTCTCGTCCGTTTCGGTGAGTGGTGGGTCGCCGCTCGCTGGGTGCCTGGTGGGCTTGGTGGTCTCCTTGCGGTGAGGGGTCTGGCTGCCGCGCTTGTGGTTGCGGTGGGTGGGTTTGTTGGGCAGGCCGAGGTTGGTGGTGGGGCATGGGACGGACCTTGCCGGTTGCGCTTTGTTGGTTGTTTTCTTGGTTTAGCCGTGAGTTGGGTGAGTGTTCGGTCCTTTGTGGATGAACGTCGGTGCTTGTGGTCGGGGTTCTTGTCGCGGCGCCTTTCGGAACGGGGCTAGCCGGTTCGATCGCGGCGGCCCATCCGGCAGAGTGCGGCACGAATCGTTCGGCGGGCGTCAGACCCGGCGCCGATCCGCCGAAACGCCGGGAGAAGATTCGGCATCTGGACGTGGGCCGTGGTGCTGTCCGTCGTTACCGGGGGCTGGACGCGTGGTCCGCCGGGTGGATCGAGGGCCGATCACCGGTCTGAGCATCGGGCTGATTCAGGCGCACGCGTGGCATGCCCTGCGCCGCCAACCAGCGTGACCCGTGGCGCGCTTTCCGCCAGCCCGCTCGACGCCGGAATGTTCGCAATCGTCGTGGCGGTGATCACCGCCGGTGATGGTATGGATCCGTCTTCGGTGGCTGTCGACAGCGGGCGGTGGGACGGGGGCACTATTGGGCGGTGACCGGTGCAGGGGACGGGTGGTACCCGGAGATCGCTGAAGCTGGCGGTGTGTGTCATGCCTGGCAGGCGGAGTTCGACCGGCAAGGAGTGCCTTTGCGGGTGCGCCGACGAGACTCTGCGGATCCGTGTCGTGCCGCGTCGGTGGCAGGCGGAGACAGGTGTGCGGATTTGCTGCTGAGTCTGCGGGAACGGCGGTTCTACCTGGCGCTTCGCGTCGGCCGAAACACTCTGCTGCAGGGCTACGCCGTGGATCTGACGGCGGCGGCCGACGCGGCGGGTCAATGGGTGTCCGGGCGGCGTCCTGGGCAGATCGCGGCCGGGTGGCCGTTTTTGGGTTCGGTCGCTCTCGCCTGGTTGAGTCGACCTGGGGCGCGGTGTCGGGATTGCTCCCGGCCCGTTTCCCCAGGTCGCTCGCCGAACCCGCCGTGCGATTCTCACCGCAGCGGGCTCTCCACGGTCTCTGCCGTTAGGCGTGGTTGCTCGGCACCCAGGGGTTGGGGATCTTGCTGCCACGGTACCGATACCGAGTGACCGGGACCGTTGCGATGTTGAACAGTTCGATCCCGTCCGCCGACGGCCTTCGCCACCGGCCGTCAGGGCCGGTGAGGTGACGGCGGACGTCTCTCCACGTCCAGCGACGCAGTCGCATCCACCAGCGGATCACCCGGCGCCATACGAAGTTCTCCAGGGAATCCAGGGTGTGTTTGCAGACCGCGTGCTTGAAGTAGTTCGCCCATCCGCGCATGATCTGGTTGAGCCGGATCAGCACGTCCCCGGGTGGCTGTTGCGACAACTTGTCGGTCAGGGCACGCACTTTGCCTTTCACCGAGCGGATGGGCCGCTCAGCGATGAAGGTGTAGACGTACCACTTGCTCGTGCCTCGCTTGCGGCGCCACTGGATGCGGAACCCCAGGAAGTCGAACGATTCGCTCATGTGCACGATCTGGGTCTTAGCGGCCGACAGCCGCAGACCCAGCGGTTCGAGCACGGTGGCGATGTCTTCGCGTAAGGCTTCGACGTCGTCGCGGGTGCCGTGCACGAGGACGACGAAATCGTCGGCGTAGCGCACGATCCGCCAGTTCGGCAAGCCCTTGGCGCGACGTCTGGCGCGTCGGCTTGGAGTGCTCATCGTCCCGCTGTCCAGCCACGGCCCGTGCACGTGCTCATCGAGCGCGCTCAGGGCGACGTTAGCAAGTAGCGGAGACAGGATGCCTCCCTGCGGCGTGCCGGTGTAGCTGTCCTCGTAATGTCGGGTCTCGGTGAGAACCCCGGCCTTGAGGAACGCCTTCACCAGCGCGAGCACGCGCTTGTCCTTGACCCGCGCCCGCACCCGGTCCAGAAGGGCGGAGTGTGAGATCGAGTCGAAACACGCCTCGATGTCAGCATCCAGCACCCACTGATACTTCTTGGTGCCGTAACGCTGGATCTCGGCGATCGCGTCATGCGCGCGCCGCATCGGCCGGAACCCGTAGGAGACGGGCAAGAAGTCCGTCTCGAAAATGGGTTCCAGCACGAGCTTCAGCGCCGCCTGGACGACCCGGTCGGTGATCGTGGGGATGCCGAGCTTGCGCACCTTCCCCGACCCGCCCGGCTTCGGGATCTTCCGCTCCCGCACCGGTAACGGCTGGAACGCGCCCGCCTTCAGCTGGGTGCGGATGTCGTCCAGGAACCCGGGCACGCCAACGGTTTCTTCCACCATGGAGACGGTCAACCCGTCGACCCCGGCAGTGTTGGCGCCTCGGTTGCCCTCGACCCGGTCGAACGCCACGATCAGCGTCGCCGGGTCGTACACGAAGTTGAACAAGTCATCGAACCTGCGGCCAGGATCAGCCGCCGCCCAACGGTGAAGCTTGGCCTGTATCTCCGCTACCCGCGACCGTGGCCCCGCCGGGGCCAGGCCAGGAGCGTCACCGTTCGGCGGCGCGTCTTGCGGCATTACAGTCTCCTTCCCTTCTCGATACCGCTGCCGCCCTTCCCCATGTGCTCGGGCTTTCCCCGGCTCGGAGTACTACGGCGGCTCCGCCCCGTCCCGGACCCGGTCGGTGGTCGACGCACCCAGCCCGAGCGACCACGCTGGACACGCGGTCGTGGGCAGGACCGGGACAGTTCCCGTGTTCACTGTGATTCGCTCGACGAAGGAGGAGCCCGACTCGGTCCCTGCGGCATCATCACGGCTACCCCGCAGCACTTCACCGTGATCTCCCGGCCGGCCGTCGAAGACCAACCCAGGAGTTCCCCACCGATCCAGCCGGCAGGTGCGCACCGCTCCCGGCCCATATCCACCAGATTCGAGCCGGTACACGCTTGAGAGACGTAAACGCCGGTTCCTCGCGTACTCCTTTCCGTCCCGCTCGCCGGACCCGCATCATCTGGCAGTACTGACACGTCCCGGCTTTGTCAGGGCCGCTTGCCACCCCTCCCGGCGTCACCCGGGACAGGCTGCCCCCAGCTCCACCTGCCTGCTGCGACAGGACAGGCGATGAAGGTCTCGCACCTCCACTCGAATACACAGCGCCTCACGGCGCACTCAACGACGGCTGAAAACTGGTTCTGGTTTTCAGCCGTCGTCGACACTCGCCGAGGCGCGCGAGCGTGGCGACCACCGGGAGGCAAGTTGGCTGTGGCTGTACGAGAACCACTGCGGGAATCCCGTGGGGACCCGGCTGTCGGCCTTTGTCGCCTTGGCGTTTCATGAGCCGCGACTTCGCGTGCTGCGGCCGTACACCAGCCATTGGACCTTGTTTTTCAGTGATGCACCGCGATGGCCCTTCAGCGGGGCCTATCCCGCTATCACCCCGGCGGAGAGCTCCGGCCGGTATCTCGTCCATACCCGGGACGGCCGGGTCTATGACGAGACCAACGCCGATGGCGCGCTCCTTCGCGTGCTTGCCGAACTGCCGGACTAATCGCGAGTGGTTGGCGCCGGGCATTTGGCTCGCTTGTCGTTCGCGGTCGGGGGCGGGCATGCTCTACCCGTGGACTGGACGGACGACATGACGGTGCGCCTTGCTCGTGGAACCTCGGCGCTCGCCCTTATCTCGTATCTGCGCGCGGCGGACCAAGAGGGCGCGCGCCGGCGCGATGTCCTAACTGTCTTGACCGAACGATTCGCGCTGCCCTTCGACGATGCGCGACTCGCGATGGACCGGGTCCAGGGCGGAGTGGTTCGTGCCGCGTCCGGCAACCCAGCGAACGAACCGGACCCCGTCAAGGACCCCTTGGCTTGGGTGTCGTACCGGCTTCAGCTCGGGCTACCCGTCGAGGACGATGCTCGTGGGCTGTCGCTCGAGGAGCGGGCGTCCGCGGCGGCTCTCCTCGAGCGGGCGCGGCGTGGTGAGCCTACCCAAGGCACCGAAGACGTCGCCGTGGCGCTCGAGGTCACACGTTTGGCGGTCGCGTCGCAGGAGCCGAGTCGGACGCGCTTCTTCCTGCTTCTGGAAGCGGCGACGTCTATATCGATCGCCGCCGAAGCGTGCATCGCCCGGCTGGGGCGCCAGCCTTGCGCCCCCGAGGGTTCGCAGGAGTGGGTTGACGGCGTCGTGCTCGCCGAGGCAGCCCGTCAGGTCACCGCGGAGTTCGCTGCTCAGCCCGACCCGCAGCTCGAGGAACGTGGCCTCGCACTGGTAGGACGCATCGTCACGGGGCTGCTGGGCCAATGTCATGCCTTCGTGGGACGAGCAATGATCGAGTCGGCTCGGTGCATCCAGCGCAACGGCGATCCCGACCGAGCCAGCACTCACGTCGAGGCCGTACTGGCTGACTTCACGGTTCTGCTGGACCAGTTCGAGAACGACGCCCCTTTCGACGAGTACGTCATCGCCCTTGAGTATTTGCTGGCCGCCGTCGAGCTCATCATCGAGGTCAGAGGCAGTTTCACCGAGCTCGACACACTTCGCAACCAGACCAAACAAGTGCTTAGTCGCTCGTCGACCGACTAAGCCCGATCCATCACGTTACGCGACCGTGGTGGCTGGTCGGCGCACGCTGCTTTGCCGACGAGAGTGCGTCGCGACAACGCTGTAGCGATTCGTCGGAGTCCTACTATCCATGCACTTGAAAACTCTCAGGCTGTGGGGTACGCGTTCGGGCCAGCAACTCCGGGAAGTGGTCACTCAACGGGCCAAAGTCCGTATGGTTGAGCTGGTGCCAGGAAACGATATAAGAATTGGCGAACGGTGGGTCACGAAAGTCGACTGCGGCCCCATGGACGGCTGCAGTAGGTAGGTCGAAGAAGATGAGGCCACCGGCCCAACCGCTGGCTGGGATCCCATATGATGTGAACTCGCCTCGTCGGCCCAAAGGTAAGGGCCGATAGATCGGACCATCGCCCGCCATGAAGAGACACTTCTATGGGCCGCCTCCTCGCGGTCCTTGAAACCCTCACATGGCGGAGCGCGAGCACCGATGCGGTCCTCGCGCCACCCTCACCAACCCTTAACCCTGCGCCCGCGCGCTGACGTCAAACTCCCCCTTCTTGACTCCTTCGATGAAGGCGGCCCATTCGGCTTCGGTAAACGCCACGACTGCCCCGTCTGATTTCTTCGAGTTTCGGACCAGAATCTCGAGCCGCCAAGCGACCTCGACGCATTGGTGCATACTGCTGGCACTGGCCTTCCGCCAAGGCAACGTACTCAACTCATCCACGATCTACCACCTCCACAATTGCCGCTCGCCCGTTACAGTGGAATTCGCCACTCCTTCCCGTCCTTGCCGGTGATCGTCACAAATTTATCCCCACCGGCGATCTCGTGAACCAGTGCCATGAATTGCACCGATCGATTGATGCAATCAGTACGACTGTCTCGACTCTCGGCCACCACGACTTGGAGCGCATCGACGGTCTTACACGTTAGATTGACTGTCAGTCTGGTCAATCCCGTTTTGCTACGACCATTGTCTCCTCCTGAAGGGTCTTGAGCTTCTATCAAGGACATCGAATCTCACTTCCACCGATTCATCATGCAGCCATGTTCAGCTGCGCTCATAATTGACCTCTGTTCCTGGATCCACGGTGGCGCTGTACCGGTGGGTACGTGTGCTGGTGACCGTGATTCCGACCAGGCTTGCCGCGACCGCGGTAGCGGTCGCCGCCTGGATGAGAGCTGTCCACATGGCGGATTCCCGCAGAAGGGTCACGAGCCAGGTGATGATGACGAAGACCGACGCACCGCAGATGACCATCCGGTCGAACCGCAAGTGCCATGAGGTCGGCCGGCGTCGAGATGCTGGGACGGCGCCGTCGGCAAGAGCTAGATTCATTGCGGAGCGCGATGTCGGCGACTCGGCGGCCAAATCCACATGCTGCGCGACCATCGGCTCTGCCGGGGTTGCGGCGAGCGGGCTTGAGAGGAGACTCCGCTCCCGCGCAGCCGGAGGGGCGTAGCGGAAGGTCGCGATCGCTGCGGAAGTCGCAATGAGAAGCAATGCGATTTCCGGATGCGACCAGGCCAGACCCATGGCCACGGCCTGGATACCGATGAGGACGGCGACAAGGAAGCGTGACTTACGGCTTCGTGTGGGCACGTGGTCGACTGCTCGACCGGCAAAAAAATCAACAATCATTGTCGCCTCCAAATTTCCGTGAGTCGCTGCACGGGGTCATCATAGCGAGGCGCAGGACCGCCGCGACCTGCCCAACGGGCCGGAATTGCCCATGATTGAAAAGGGCCGACAATCGGTAGGTTATGGATGGCGGCTTCATGCATCACTTTGATGTATGAAGGTCAACAGAATAACGTTGCCATCCTCTTGACCAGGGCTAAGTAGTCCTTTCGGGTGACATTCCACGGCGACGGCTGTCCGAACCGGGCTCCAGGCGCAGCGTGACCTCTCGCTTGCGCCGGCCGACCATCCACCCGGTTACAACTAGGACTGCGGCCGCCGCCAGGTATCCAACCGCGGGCCTGCGGTCAGAGGCGTTCGACTTCGCCAGCTGGGAGGGTTCGGCGTCCGGCGGAGGTCCGACTGCGATCACCTTCCGGTAAACGTCGTCGAGAATCAGCGCGAATCGCCGGGCCTTCGAGTCGGGGCTCGACATCCATTCGTCGCGGTGCTCGGCCCAGTGGCTCCGCAAGCATTCGGTGCTGAAAAGACTCTCACCCTCCCCGGACCGCAGATGCGATTCAGCGTAGTGCCCGGTTTCGTAAGCGAACGAGAGGAACTGCAGCCACATCTGCGCATAAACATCGCGGCGAAGTTCTTGCGCGTCCATTCTGGCGCGTCGCGGACTGAAGGCACGCGCGTACGTTTCTGGATCGCTGTTCAGGAGCAGGAGCAACTCCCGCTGCTGGTCCCGGACGGCCTGGTGGCGTTGCTGACGGACCGCTCGCACCTGGTAGGCGATGGATGCCGCGACACCAGCGAGAGCGAGAGCGGACACGAGCGCGGACGTGCCGCCATATGCCTGCCCGATGTCGGCGAGGGTCTTCCAATCAAGATGCATCAACTCGCCGGAGGCTGCGAGCGCAAATGGTGACAGCACGGCACCAGCCAGGGCGACGACCGCCAGCGCGACGAGAACCAGCGTAGGGACCAGCCTTTTTGAGGTCATAGAGACCCGCATACACCAGGGGTCGACGCCTCGTACAGGCTCGTCTGTCACGATCTGGCAGGATCTGCTGAACTTGGAGGGACCCGCCGCCTAAATGGGGGCGCCCCGCATATGCGCCTGTTTTCGGAGCTTGCACTCCTCGCGTCAGCCAGCGGTGTGCACTCATCTGCTGACAACGCTCGGTCGGTGGCAGGTTTTGTGGCTGTTCGGCAGCTCTGGACTTACGGTCGGCTGTGCAGGCACCACCGATCGAGTTTCATCAGCGCCTGGGCGTAGGCGTGGAGGGCGGTGCCTGCGGTCAGCCCAGCGATGGCCTCGTGCTCGCAGGCCAGCCGTTCGGCGTCGGCCGGATCCGTCGGCGGGCGCGACACCAGGAAGCCTGACGCTAGATCCACCACGTTGGGCATCGGCTGGTAGCGGTCGTGCCAGCGACATGCTGCGGCGACCAGCGCCTCCGGCGGATACCCGGTCTACCCGTATGGGTTCAGGTAGGCGAACGCGGCGCACGGCTCTCGCCGCAGCAAGATGGCCAGAGCTTCCGGCTCGCCGAAATGCGGCACGTTGTCGGAGTCAAGGGGATAGCCCTCGTCGCCGGTGCCAAGCTTCCACTCCTGCCGGGTGACATGCTGATCCAGGTCGAATTCGGCAGCCTGCGCGATCAACTCGGCCGGGGCGTCCCACCGCAGCCGGATCTGCCGCCCGAGCCTTTGCAGGGTTATCCCGTCCGGATCCAAGCTCAGAAGCGGCCTGTTCACCACCGCCAGCGACACAAGCATGATCATTGAGGCGGCGGCAACGGCAATGCTGATCGTGGTCACTGCGCCGAGCTAGGCGATCCGCATGCGATCCTGGTTCGGCACCCGTTCGGTGAGAACGAGCCCGCCGCACACCCCATCCCATCGCGACCGTCCATGGCCTCTTGCTGTGCGGCGAGGCGGCCGCGGTGAAACGCCGCCTGGCCAGATCGACCTGCCACGTCCTTGGGCGTCTGCGCGCGGATCGGGTGAGCAGGCGGTAGCCGCCCAACGGGTACGACGGCACCAGCCGCGAGCAGGCCCAGACTGGTGATCAGACCACTGGTTGGGGGCCGTGTCCGCGCGTTGGTTGGTTTGTGGTCGACCGGGCGCTTGTGTGCTGGTTCAATGTCGTATGCAGCTCACCCGGACCTTCACGGCCGAGCAATACGCCCAGGCGACAGAATCGTGGAGCTGGTTGGGTTTGGTGGGTAAGACGCCCATCTTCACCTCGCCGTTTGGTGACGTCTTTTTTCGGGCGAGTGATGGCTTTTGGTGGCTGGATACCCTTGAGGGCACGCTTACCCGGCCCTGGCAGACCGCGGACGAGCTGAACGCCGCCCTGAGCTCAGCCGAGGGCCAAGACCTTTACCTGCTGGGCGCGCTTGCGATGGCGGCCGAGCGGGCTGGCGTGGTTGCCGGCGCCGATCAGGTTTACGACTTTACGATCTCGCCCCTGTTTGGCGGCTCGTTCGACGTCGGTAACATCGGCGTCATTGACTTCGTGGTGGGTGTGAACATCGCTGGGCAAATTCATGACCAGCTTCGAGGGCTGCCGCCAGGGACGGCGATCTCGGGTGTCGCGATCGGCGATGATGGTCGGCTCCGAATCTTGACCTGAGTAGATGTATCTCGACCTGAGTAGATGTCGACCTATGTGGACATTTGCCTGAGCGGATTCCTCGGGCCTGTTCGGTTGGGCGTGAGCTGGCCTTCGACTGCGGCGGATCGGGGACGAGGCTGGTCGTGGGGCGCGACTCGACTTGGCGATCACGGCGTCGGTGGGCGGGCGTGTTCGGTTTATCCTGCGGTGTGACGTTTACCCCTCGGCCTGCGTGGGTCGATACGCCAGAGCCCGTGCGGGCGGCCGTTGCTGAGGCGCTTGGTGCCGCGATTGTTGGTCACACGGATTTGCATGGTGGCATGTCGCCCGGTCCGGCCGCGGGCTTGCAACTGGCCGACGGACGACGGATCTTCGTGAAGGCGTTTTCGGCTGAGGTCAGGGCGCACAACCACGCGATGATTCTGCAGGAGGCTGCGATTCTGGACGTCCTGCCAGCTTCGGTGCCCGCGCCTCGGCGCCTTGCCACCGTTGCGCATGGGCCGTGGATCGCGATGGCCACCACCTGGGCCGCCGGCGCAACCGCGGGGCCGTGGACCGATACGTCGATTGCGGCTGTTGTGCAGGCGTGCCGGACGGCGAGCGGGCATCGGGCACCGGATTCGCTGCCGCCGGTTGTCAAGCGCATCTTCGACTTCGATGGTTGGGCACGCGTGCTCGAGATCGGCCCGGGGGACGACTGGGAGGCGGCCCACGCGGGGCCGGCAGCCGAGATGGTGGCCGGGTGGGAACGCTGGACGGTTGGCGATGCCCTGGTTCACCGGGACATTCGCCTCGACAACACGGCGGTTGACGCGCAGGGTGGATCGGCGGTGCTGCTCGACTGGGCGTACGCCGCTGCCGGTGCCCCGTGGATCGACCTCGCCCAGCTGGCGGCGGATGTGGTCGCCACCGGGCATGCCCTCGGGCCGCGAGCGGCGACGGATCGGGCGTATCGGCTTTTGCGGACGCTGCCGCCCGAGGCATCACGGTTCGTCGTCGGCTTGGCCGGGATGTGGTGCATCCGTGCCGCGACGATTCCCGACACGATTATGCCGAGCATCTCCACCTGGCGCCGCGCGAGATCGGCCGCGCTACGCCCGTTGGTCACCCGACTGATCGCCGACTGGTCAGCCTTGGAAGCGGCCGACCGCGACGAAGGCGGCGAGTAGGAGCAGGAGCACGTTGGCGGGCAACGGTTGGCGTTCGTTGCGGGCCAGGTGTACCCGGAGTGCGCCGATCTGCACGACGGCCAGGCCGATCGCGGCGATCGGGGTGAGGGTCGGGGCGATCCCGGTCAGCCAGGGCAGGATCACGCCGAACGCGCCGAGGATTTCCACCAGGCCGACCGCCTTCACGCCGGCGTCCGATGTGTCCTTCATCCAGTCGAAGTTGCCCGATGCGATCAGCTGCGCGCGGGGCCGCACGAGTTTGAGCCCGCCGGCGACTAGGTAGACCAGGACGAGCAGGCCCTGGGCGATCCACAGTGCGATGTTCATCGTTTCCCCAATCCTTACCGCTTGTGCGTAACCTGATGATCTGTGCGTTTCGGGTCGGCCGCAAAAGGCACATCGATGTATGTGTCCAGGAAGGACGCTCAGGTATGGCGAAGGTCACCCGCAAGATTGAGCAGCTGCCCCGGATTCGGGACGGCGGCGCGGTTCGCGAGGTGCTGGATCGGATCGGCGACAAGTGGAGTCTGCTGGTGATCGGCACCCTGCGTTCCGGGCCCCTGCGGTTCGGCGAATTGGCGGGGGCCGTTGTCGGCATCTCGCAGCGGATGCTGACGCTGACACTCAAACACCTGGTCGAGGACGGCTTGGTCAGGCGTACCGCCTACGCCGAGGTGCCGCCCCGGGTCGAGTACGAGGTCACCGAGTTGGGCCAGACCCTGGTGCCGCTGGTGATGGCGCTCGCCGAGTGGGCGATGGCCAACCACGAGCAGATCAACGCCCATCGAAGATCCGCCATGTAGTACTTGATCCGTTGAGAACCATCTCTGGTCTCACTCGCCCAGATCGCTCGGCGGTTAGCCGATCCTGTCGAGGGCGTGGCGGATTACCGCGGTAACGCGAGCCGGCATGCCGGGTAGGTCGAGCCGCGCTCGCCCGGCGACCTGGTGCGGGATGAATCGCTGCCAGCCGAGGTCGAAGCAGAGCAATGCTCGCAGGTCGCCTCGGTGGTCCGCCCGGACACCGGCGGCGCGCTCGTACATCACCAGATAGTCGTCGGCTGTCTTGCTGTCGAACAACACCGCCAAGTTGAGCCGGCAGTGGCCGACGTCGCTGCCCCGGTTGCCGGTGGCGGCGTTCGGCCAGTCCACCACGCCGCTGAGTCGACCCTCCTGCCACAGCACGTTGAAATGCTGGTAGTCGCCGTGGACTAGGACCTTTTCCGCGAGGAGTGGCCCCGCGGCAGCCTCGCGGGCGGCGTCACGGAGGCCGCGGTCGGCCAGCCACTCCAGTGGTGCCTCTTCGTCGTACCAGCCGTCCCACCGGGTTTGCGGGTGGTGGGGGATGGCGTGGATCGCGGCCTGGGTGGTTGAGAGCTGGCCCAGCCAGGACTGCATGTCTGCCGGGGACAAGTCCGGCTGGCCGGTGAGCGCGGACGTGAGCGTGCACCGCACACCGGTCTCGCTTCCGTCCTCGTCCGCCGCGAAGAGCCGGGGCGCGGGCACCCCGTGGCCGCTGACCGCTGCGAGCCCGGCGGCCTCGCGCCTCACCAGATCCTTGGTCCAGTCCTCGTCGGGCCAGCGGCGCAGGATCAGGTCTTGGAGCCCGGTCGGGGAATCGACGGTGACTCGATCCATGTCCGCGGAGATGCCGCCCGGCAACGGCGTGACCGCGGTGACCCTGGCGTGTCGATGAACATGGTGTGCCACCCACTGCAGGATCTCTGGTGTCGGAGGCTCGTACGCGCGGGGCACCGGCCGACGCTATAAGAGCGCCGGCCGAGCCGAAACTGATATTCGGCGGGGGAGACGTGGTTGGGTTAGGCGAGGGAGCTGAACTTGATGGAGTTGACCGCTACCAGGTTTGCGTCCTTCGGGCGGAGCAGGATCGCGTCGATGCCGCCGCGGACCTTCGCCTTCTCGGCGCTTACCGCCAGGGTCACCTCGGTGCTGCGGGTTAGGTCGCTGTAGAGGACTTCCATGGTCAGGGTGTCCTTCAGCGTGGGGGTGACCTCGATCGAGCCGGCGGGGGCGTTGGCCAGGAAGTCGATCAGCAGCGGGACCGTGTTGCATTTTGTCGGGTTGTCCGCTGTTGACGAGGTCATGAAACGCTGGCCGGTCGTTGCGGTGACGACGGCCGCGCTGCGTGCGTCGGCGCAGCCCTCGACGGCGACCGCGCCCGGGTCCGCGCCGACCAGGAAGCCCTGGTCGCGGAACACGTCGCTGGCGACCACGCCGGGTGGGGGCGAGGTCAGGTCGACCTCGCGGACTTTGCCGCCGGTGTCGGCCGTGGTCGGGGGCGCCGACGGCGGTTCGGACGCCGGCGGCGGGGGCACCGCCGCGGAGGTGGGCGGTGCGGCGGCGGACGACGGGGCCTCGGACGGGGGAGCGGCGGCGGTGGGCTGGGCCGGCGCGACGGTCGGCGGCACGTTCGGCTGGTTGACCGCGGCGGGGTTCTGGTTGTTGTTGGTGTTGGTCATCTTCGTGATCAGCGCGGGTACGGCGATCGCGGCCGCCAGCAGGGCGACGGCTGCGGCGATCCCGCCGACCTTGGCGAATTTCGACGCGAACCGGGGGCGTTGCACGAAGGTGGCCGTCGCCGTGTTCGCCGTCGCGCCGGGCAGGTCGGGGTTGGCGGTGATGCTTAGTTGGTGCTGCTTCTCCTTGTTCCACGGCAGCGACGCCTCGACGGTCAGCAGGGCCTGCGCCGAGGTGCCGGGCGGCAGATCCACCCAGGCCGGCTGGAACTGGATGCTGACCCGGCGCTCGGGGTCGGTCGCGGCCAGGTAGAGCCGGACCGGCGCGTTGCCGCCGTTCGCCACCTCGATCGTGTACCGGCCCGCGCGGCCGCCCGTGACCACCTCGGGGGCCGCCTTCACCGTGATCTGCTCGATCGCGGCCAGGTCGACCGGCACTTCGACGCAGCGCGACACGTCATTGCGGTACGTCGATTTGACCAGCGCGCCCACCACATATGTCCCGGCGGGGGCCGGCGGCTGGACGGGCAGCGTGACCCGGACCGTCACCGTGCCGCTCTCGGCCGGGCGCAGCTTGGTCACGTCGGGCTCGGTGCGCACGGTCGCGCCGTCGGGCAGACCGAGCATCTCGACGCCGTAATGCTCGACGATGTCGCTCGCGTTGCGCACGGTCACGTCGAACGTCAGGTTGTCGCCGGGGGCCGCGTCGGCCCGCTCGGGCGCAACCGTCACTCGCAGCGGCAGGGTCATCGTCACAGCCTCCCGTGGCCGCCGGCCCCGATTCCGGGTACGGCGTGGACATGCTCGCATCCGGGACGGCCGATGGACAATCGCCCCGGAGTCCGATACGGGACAGCTTAGAGTCACCTGTCCAGTACCCGACCGGTGCCGTCGTGGTCAGCCGGCCAGGTCTACGAGGGTCGCCCGGGCGCCCTTGTCGTGCAAAGAGGCCAGCACCGATCGGTAGGTCGACACGAAACGCTCGTTGTCGATCAGGTCGCCGAACAGGTCCCGATTCCGGATGAAGGCCAGCGGGTCGGCGCCCTGCCGCTGGGCCGCCGCGACCAGCGTGTCCTTCAGCCTGTCCACGACCTCGATCGGGTTGCCCCGCTCGTCCACCGCCTCGGCGTAACGGGCCCACGACGCCACCACGGCCGTCGCGCGCAGGATCTCGCCGCCCGTCTCGAGGTTGTACCGGATCACCGGGAGCAGCCACTTGGGGATCCGGTCGGAGCTTTCGGCGCAGAGCCGGGCCACGGTGTCGCGTACTTGCGCGTTGGAGAAGCGGTCGATCAGCTGATGCTTGTACTCGTCTAGGTCGATGCCCGGCACCGGTTCGAGGGTCGGGGTAGCCTCGCGGTCCATATAGGCCAGCAGGAACTCGGCGAACAGCGGGTCTTGCGCGACGTCGTGCACGAGCCGGTAACCGGCCAGGTAGCCGAAGTAGCAGAGCGCCTGGTGCGACGCGTTGAGCAGGCGCAGCTTCATCAACTCGTACGGCTCGACGTCCGCCACGACCTGCACGCCTGCCTGCTCGAACGGTGGCCGGCCCAGCGTGAACGCGTCCTCGAGCGTCCACTGCGTGAACGGCTCGCAGACCACCGGCCAGGCATCGTCCACGCCGAACCGTTTGCGTACCTCGGCGCGGTCGTCGTCGGTTGTCACCGGGGTGATGCGGTCGACCATGCTGTTCGGGAAGGCTACGGTTTTTTCGACGTACTCGCCGAGGTCGGGGTTTTTGAGGGTGGCGAACGCGACGAAGCTGCGCCGGGCGACGTGCCCGTTGCCCTGGATGTTGTCGCAGGACAGCACGGTGAACGGGGGCACCCCGCGCTCGCGCCGCCGGGCCAGGGCCGCGGTGATCAGTCCGAAAGTGGTCTTGGGCGCCGCGCCGGGCTGCAGGTCGTGCTGGATGCCGGGGTGGTCCGCGACGAACTCGCCGGTGACCGCGTTGATGTTGTAGCCGCCCTCGGTGACGGTCAGCGAGACGATTTTGATCGCGGGCGCGGTCATCTTCTCGATGACGGCCTCGGGGTCGTCGCCGGCGTACAGGTACTCGGTGATCGAGCCGATCACCCGTGGCTCGAGCGTGCCGTCGGGCGCCTTCACCACCAGCGTGTACAGCCCGTCCTGGGCGTCCATCACCTGCTGCATGCGCCGGTCGGCGGGCATCACCCCGACACCGCAGATCGCCCAGTCCAGCGCCTGGCCGTCGCTCATCAGCCGATCCAGATACATCGCCTCGTGCGCCCGGTGAAACCCGCCAACCCCGAAATGCACGATTCCGGTACGCAGCCGGCCGCGGTCGTACGCCGGGACGGGGAGATCCTCGGGGAGAGCCGACAGGTTACGGGCATTGAGCGGCAACATCTCAGGGCTCCTCCCAGCGCGGTTTCCGCTGATGCGGCGTGCCCCTGAAGCATCTCACCACCCGAACAAGGACGCCGCAGCCCCGCGCCGCAGGTCCGCGACACGGGGCTGCGACACGGGGCTGCGCTCAGACTGCGGACGCCAGCGGTGATTGCTGGGCCGGCACGCCGCCGGACATGTGCCGCAGGTAGGCGGGCAGGGTCAGGAACTCCGGGCAGGTCCGCTCGCTCAACAACACCGTGAGCAGCGTCCGGGCCTGGCCGAACCGGCGGGCCGCGTCCTCGTCGAGCGCGCCGGTCTCGCTCAGCACGTCCAACTCCTCGCGCAGCATCCGCAAGACCAGGCCGCTGGTCACCGGCACGCCGTAATCCGTCGGGGTGCCCTGGGAGATCCACTGCCATAGCTGGGCGCGGCAGATCTCGGCCGTGGCCGCGTCTTCCATCAGGCCGCCGAGCGCGACCGCGCCGCGGCCGCCCAGCCACGCCGCGACGTAGCGCAGCGCGACGCTGACGGAGGTGCGCAACGCCACCTCGGTCACCGCGATCGAGCCGAACCGAACGTCCAGCAACTCGTCGGCGGTCACCGTGACGTCGTTGCGGCGGCGCGCGATCTGGTGCGGCTGGTCGCCGAGCCACTGGTCGAACACCTCGCGGCAGGTTTCCACCAGGCCCGGGTGGGCCACCCAGGAGCCGTCGAAGCCGTCGCCGACCTCGCGTCGCTTGTCTTGGCGCACCTGGTTGAGCGCCCGCTTCGCGGCGACCGGGTCCCGGCTCGGCACGACGGCGGCCATCCCGCCGATCGCGTGGGCGCCGCGCCGGTGGCAGGTCCGGACCAGCAGTTCCGTGTACGCGCGCATGAACGGTGCCGTCATGGTCACCTGCGAGCGGTCCGGCAGCACCACGTCGGGCCGGTTCTTGATCATGCTGAACAGGTAGTCCCAGCGGCCCGCGTTCAGGCCGGCCGAGTGCTCGCGCAGCTCGTACAGGATCTCGTCCATCTCGAACGCGGCGGTGATCGTCTCGATCAGGACCGTGGCCCGGATCGTGCCGCGCGGGATGCCGAGCCGCTCCTGGGCGAAGACGAACACGTCGTTCCACAGCCGGGCCTCGAGGTGCGACTCGAGCTTCGGCAGGTAGAAGTACGGGCCGCTGCCGCGCGCGAGCTGCTTGCGGCCGCAGTGGAACAGGTACATGCCGAAGTCGAACAGGGTCGCCGAGACCGCCCGCCCGCCGATCCGGACGTGGCATTCCGGCAGGTGCCAGCCGCGCGGCCGGACCATGATCGTCGGCAGCTGCGCCCCGACCCGGTACTCCTTGCCCTCCGCGGAGGTGAAGTCGATCGTGCCGTCCAGGGCGTTGCGCAGGTTGAGCTGACCTTCGACGACGTTCGCCCAGGTCGGTGCCGTGGCGTCCTCGAAGTCGGCCATCCACACCTTGGCGCCCGAGTTGAGCGCGTTGACGGTCATCTTGCGATCCGGCGGCCCGGTGATCTCCACCCGCCGGTCCTGCAGGTCCGGCGCCGGGGCAGCGACCTGCCACGACTCGTCGTCGCGGATCGACCGGGTGGCGGTCAGGAAATCGAGCTCCGCGGTACGGGTCGCGCGCCGGCGCCGGCGGCGGTCCAGCAACTCGACCCGGCGGGGCCCGAACTCGCGGTCCAGCGCGACGACGAAGTCGATGGCCTCGTTCGTCAGGACGCCCTCGTACGGCGACGGCGTGACGGTGACGGTTTCCATTAGAACTGCTCCGCTTCCGTCGAGCCGGACAGCGCCGTGGTCGAGCTCTCCGGGTTCAGCGCCGTCGAGACCGCGTCGAAGTAGCCCGTGCCGACCTCGGCCTGGTGCTTGGTCGCCGTGTAGCCGTCGGACTCGGCCGCGAACTCGGCCTCCTGGAGCTTGACGTACGCGGACATGCCGTCGGTCGAGTAGCCCTTGGCGAGCTCGAACATCGAGTGGTTAAGGGCGTGGAAACCGGCCAGCGTGACGAACTGGAACTTGTACCCCATCGCCCCGAGCTCCTTC
>Ga0307512_10003842_pt1 | contig 16918 bp, 11 predicted proteins | sample 14_EM_MG_FD_200267 | JGI IMG/M metagenome (GOLD analysis project Ga0307512, IMG submission 200267) | Populus trichocarpa ectomycorrhiza microbial communities from riparian zone in the Pacific Northwest, United States - 14_EM | ecosystem: Host-associated > Plants > Roots > Unclassified | place...
CGGGGACGGCCGTCGGACGGGACGGTTGACAACACTGATCGAAGGTCGACGTCTAACCGGAACCCGAGCCAAAGCCTGACGACGATGGAGACATGTCAGTCAGCATGATCTTCTTCCGCAAGATTTTCAACACCAACGCCTCTACACCGGACGAAATGACTCAACATGTACATGCCTACCTGAACTCGGGAGCAGAAGATTTGAAGGTGGATCAGATTGGAGACGACGATAATGTCACGGTTGGGAATCCGGAGGGATTGGACTTTCTCGAGGAAACTACTTCCGACATAGAGAGATGCAACGAAGAACGAACGTCTATGAAGGACGCCATAGCGCAGCTCAAAAATTATGTCACAGCTTAAGGATCGAGTCCGTCTCCTGGAAGCGGAGTCCTCAGGCCGTGATATGAGTCGAATGCGCTTCCTTAGCATTTTCAAGAGAGACCACCAGGCTTCCCAATAGTCCGTCCCGTCCGGGCAAAAGTATGCTCCGGACCAGACGACAATTTTCGGGGCAAGCAAACTAAGGACTGTTTAGGACTAGGGCAGCAGAGCCACGGACGAAAAGACTGTAGTGCCCTGCAGTCTAGCTCTGCGCACTGCGCACGGCGATACTATAATACAAACATGATACCATACAAACAAACAAGACCCTCTGCTCCCTACCTAGCCTCCTCCATTCACAACTGTAGCTCCTCTGCTTCCGTCTGCATGTGGACCTTTGCATCTTCAGGCACCCAGCCACAGCATTCAGACGCATCCAGGATTTGGAGTTCGTATAGACCCTATCTTCGTATCCTAAAACCGTATCCTAAAACTAGAGTCATCTATATCGGGCCTTAGGTATTCAGATTCCGTACCAGGACGGACCAGGCCTCCGAAATGCATGCCCCGGGCGGGACCGTTATTCAGGGCCCCGAAAGACACCAGTCGCCCCGGACCGTTGGGAAGCCTGGAGACCACCTACCTGAGGAGTTTGATGTGACCTTCAAGGACTCGGACGCCATCAGTGCTGGCAATCGTGAAGCTCACGATCCGGATCCTCTTAGTGATGCCGACTTGTATTTGCAGTTAAAGCGCAGCCTTGATGGTACCTACCGAGTGCTGTATGGCCTCTCTCCGCTCAGGGTCAACTCTCTCCGAAGTAAGTGTTGTCTGATTTTGCAGTTTGACTTTAATTAACATGGGATGAAGATGGCTATGATGACATCATCGAAGCCTTGACTTGCTATGCTGAGTTCAAGAAAAATGGAGACACGTCAGCTACCCTGGAGAACGACTTTCGTCAATTGGTCTCAGTAATCACCCTGGAAGACAACGCATGGCTTGCTGCGGACTGCGAATCCTGTCAGTAACTTGCGCAACCTCCTTCGTCGTCTAAGGGCCGAGCGGCTTTACCTACTTTGTGTACGTGCGGAATTACGTTAGAGAAAAATAAACCCAAGTTGCGGTCATAATCCAACAGCGTTCCTCCTTTTATCATAGGTATGTAGTAAACCTTCACCATAGTTTAAACGAGCATTCCAACATTGATTAGTTAGTTTTGTTTTTCTGTGGCCTACATTGGGACCTGGTGCCGATTGGCAGTTGCTAGCAGTGTTCCTAAGCGGCCCGGCCGGCCGCCCGGCTTTTTAGCGGCCTCGATTTTGAAAACCTGCGCTAGCGGCGGCCCGGCCTCTCATTGGTGCATGCGGGGTTTGATAAGATCGCCGCTAGGACTACGATTTGGTGTGGGCGGAGCGCAAAATAAATAGTGTTGGAATATAGTTTCAATCCCGCTGGTTCCTACGGACATGGTTTGTGGATGCAACCACCTTATCAGTAGCGTAATTCAAAGTAACCCAAACTCGTACGCACCCGCACTTAAATCCACAAACACTATTGTATTATCCGTTGTTGCTATATTGCGTGGTAGTGCAAGAAAGTTCATAATGGGCGGTGGTGTGGTGCAAACGTGCAGTTTGTGCAGCGCAGCCAATGAAGGGGCTCGTTCCTCCCAGAAATGATGTCAACCTAACGTATTAGAGACGCACACCTAGAGATAAACCTCCAAGAACTCCAAAGACAAATGCACCAGTTTATTCGTTCAGTGGAAGCTTAGTACTTACTATCTCCGGGCACTAAGGATCGCCCGCTAAGCTGCGGTTCAGTTTAAACAATCACTCGACTAGGCGATTGCTACCGGTGTTTAGTGGTGATTGAATAGTATACACAAAATCCAAGAAGCCAAGCAAATACAAAAGACACCCCCGTCTGTTCTCTCGTGCCCGATCCTTTCGAGTCTTCTACTAGTCCACAATTCATCGATACACTTCCCCCAAACCGGCATAGTAACCTCTTACTGCCTTTCTTCAACTTGATATCAGTGTCTATCCAGCATCCAGTAGCCCTCGAATATGTGTATGCATGATACTCCATGAACGAAGCGAGATGGTACTTATTGGAGTAGTAAGTGGCTTAGGATTTGCGACGGCGACGCCGGCCCCCAATATTGGAAACATCGCGGATTCGATGCAGATCACATCCCGCAATTTCGCCGCGCTATGCAATGAAATCGGGCGGCTAGAGAATCTTCCATCAGTGGATCTACTCATTCAGCTCCGCAGCTTGAACGATGCGCTTGCACTCAAGGAGGAGCTGAAGAAGTTCGGCGACCAGATCGGCGATATGGAGGACACAGTGGGCGGATCTGCTCAGCGGGTTGATGCGCTAGTGAAAGAGCTTAAAGCTGTTCGCGAATCTGTGCAAGCTTTAGAGAGTCGGGTTGCGGCGTTGGAGCAGGAGCAGAAATCATTCCGTTCGACGACTAATAGTCGCAGTGTTCTCAACCGTCCCGTCCGTCCGAAATTACTCAAGACGGGACGGGACGGCCAAACGCCGTCCGTCCGAGGGTAGGACGGAAACGGCGCCGTCATTTTGACGCGGGACGGCGACGGACGGATAGGACGGTCGGGGACGGAGCGGGGCCGTCATCTATCGGCATCCATGGATATTTCTCAATATACATAATCATTTTATAAAACTCATTAGATTTGTTCTGACCTTGAAGCAAGATCATTTAGCATCGGCTCCATTCGTACAATTTTATACGAACTCTGTATAGATACATCTGTTTATATCTTTTACCACGCACTCTTAGTACTCAATTAAGTTTAATCTAAGTATAAACGGTAACCGCCCGATGACGGCCGGGGACTGTGGATGACGGCTGGGGACGGTCAAAGTACCGTCCCCTGCAGACATCGGCCGTCCTTCCGTCATTCTTATGCTCGGACGGGACGGACGGGACGGTTGAGAACACTAAATAGTCGTTTCGCCGTAGCGTAAGTATTTTCCGTATGCTGCAGGGCTGAGGAGAGCGCTAATTGTCGTGGTGTAGGGAGCATAATGCGTATGCCCGACACGTGAATAGCAAGGCATATTCTAGCTGGAATCAACCAATTACCGCCTTACGGTCCAACAGCAACCAGGCCATCCCGAATTTCCCGGCGACATTCAATGACGTCAATAATCTTGATGGTTCGTGTGGCTTTAGCGTGATACATTTTAAAAACAAAATACTGACGATGGGTGTCTGTAGCTGCTACTATGGATAGTATTCTGACGGCATTGGACTTGGGCACGACGGGAGATATGAACCAGCGCAGGGAGCGGTTGAAGAGTTGGATCGGGATTAGTCGTTAGTGTAGTGCATGCTTGCGATTGTTGAGAGATATCTTGAAGGGAAGTATTGAGCGTTCATGGTGATTTTGATTTTTTGGACCTATACTATTTCTTATTGTTTCAAAGAATGGCAAATAAAAAAGATTAGAAACGAATACCTCAAAGCCAAATCCGTAGGTACTCTCAGGGAGTAGTATGCAAATGCCAATTGGTAGACACCCGCTCCAACATGAGCAAATAAGAGTCTCGGGTTCAGGCAAGTCCAAATACAAGCCTGCGGATGCCCATGAAGCCTGTATATCGTTAGTAATGTGGGATTAGAAAATGTATCTACTCTAGCTTACATTTTGGAAATTAATATTAGTTTTCAGTGGTTAGGAAATAGGTACGTACTCTCAGACTGCCGCTATTGATTGGGGGATGTTATTATTGCCTCAGTAGAATATTTGATATCATGTGAAAAGGCTGGAATTGTAGAGGTAAATGAGATTCAGAAATTGGAGGGAAAACTTACAGGCTTTGGAGCGTCAAATAAGTGTGGCATATGGGCTAGGTGCTATTGGTTTTATGATTCTATACATACTTGCATTGTAATTTGTCTACATGTTATTTCGTCCTCTTTTGATTGTTCAGAGGTAGCTAGTGATAAAACCATAGCACTGATACTTATTTTATATACCATTCACCTAAGTGAACGATATATGTTGTAAATACTCGCCACATCAGTCGGCCCCTAGGCACCTGCGGGCTTTACAGATAAAGACCCCGCTAAGAGAGGCCGGCCCGGCCTAACCTCCAAAAATCGGCGGCCAGCCTCTGAGAGGCAATGCCCAGCCGGCTCGGTCCGCTCGGAACACTGCCTGTCATGGCTATTTCAAGTTATGGCGCATCAAACCTTCCCCTGTGGTCTTTGATGATGATCACAGTTTTTAGAATGTGTTGCATATATAACTTTTGACATATGTTACAGGCTTAATACAAGCTCACGGTACTAGGCCGATGTTTCCTCTATGTATCTTGAGTCTTTCTCCTTCTCTTTCTGTACATTATGTCCATATACGCACACCATTCTCCACTCCACATTCGTAGCAATTTATTGCTGTCATTACTCGAAGCAACCGGCAAGGATCAAACCTCTAACGGCTCGACGGATAGTTCCACACTTATGGCCGGGAGAGTGTGTCACGTGTATTCAAGGAGTTTATATGGACGAGGATTGGTGTTGCAGAAAGAGGTTTATTTCATACATCAAATCCTAACGCATAACCGCTGCGATTGATACACCCTTCTTGGAGTGCAGACCTTATGCGTTGCCTACAACCTATACAGTGATAGAAAGAAAAAGCAGTCACGCAAACAATGTTCAGATGCTGATGGTTTTTAAGTCCCTCGGATAGTTAGTACTACTCGCAGCAAACTTGTTAGTAAATACGGCGTTCGGTGAAACTCCTGGTAAACGCATGCCGGCACCATTCATACCAGGTCATTGTCTACGTGGAAGTGAGAGAAAGACGAAGGAAACACATTCATCCAGCTTCGGAAACCAACCAGTTTCGGCTTATGTACCATGATAGCTTACTAGTACGAGCTCGTTTCTGTAACGCATGTATTAGCTCACACGCACCCAACCAGTTTCAAACTCATTCTAACGTAACCAATAACTAGTTTTAATAGTCTGCGATCCCCTTCCCGGTAAAGCAAGCAGCTGTATAGAAACTCCAAATTTACACAGCAACCATCTCAACTATCGTCTGCCAACAGCAACCACTTGAGTTAATTCTAATCAGCGTATTATTTAAAACTTCCCGTGCTCTTCAATAATGCCTCTATTAGCTTTGTGTTACCTCCTTCGAGTTTGGGAGCTGTGAGAGGAATATGCTCTCCACTACTATGTTACGTGTGGCCAATTTTATGAGAATCAAAACCAACCGTGTTGATGCACATAGGAACGCTATGGGTATTTCGTTCAGTTTACAGTTACTATTATTACAAAGACCCTGGTTAGTTTATTACCGGCTCCCAATACTGCGCGCAGATTTAGAGTCTAGCTATAGTACCAGTGCTTGTTAAGGAACGGTTTTGTGTGTCTAATATCAATGGAGCACAGAGCAGTCGCAATAAATGTCACGGATGTTGAGAGCAATCAACAAGAGAATGAAAGGCATAGGATGCTGATTGTCTAACGTACAAAGAGAGAATAAGATAGACATAAATGAGAAAACATATCATATCTGGAGCGAAGCTCCACTTAAGCCCGTGACACACGGAGAATAAGGTACCGTGCCAAGCCCGAGGCTAAGTTTAGTACCCGCCTTAGTTCCGACGGCCTGGGGGCTAAAGCCCGAGATCAATCTAGTGCCCGCATTAGTTTCGGCAGTTTTTTGGCGTTGCCTTTTGCTTGGCATTCGTGGAGGTTTAGGTTGAGAAGTCTTGTCCTAATTATCGTTCTTAACACCAGAAGAATTGACCGTCAACTTATCCCTCTCTGTCTTCTCTCCATTTCCGTGTGTGTCCAGCGGGTGTTTCAGCGGGCTTCGGGCTCAATCCTTAGCTAAAGAACGGCTACTGAAAAGAGGTTTGCCAATCTGATGTTTTTGTTAGGATCAATAATTCGAGCTAGGTTACAGAATACCAGTTAAATATAGAACACTTGATAATCCATAGGAAACGCCATATCGCATTGCGTGCAGGTGGGAACACTCGATGGGACTTGAATTTCCCCAAATACAGAGGAAATTCAAAGACGGAATGCTCAAACCCGGACCCACTAAAATATATATAGAAACGTGACCGAATAATGGAGAGTATTAGTGGAGTTCATACAGCTTTAAGCATTACCAGCATCGGTGGCGGCTTTGCCGCCCCCGGGATTCGAAACGTTGAGCATGGTGGACTTGTTACGATATCAGGCAGATCACCTAGACTTCTGCTGTGTATCCACCACTGTGTATCTTACTTTGGTGCTGCTGTGTATCTGCCGCTGTGTATCCGCCACTGTGTATCTCCCGCTGTGTATCCGCCGTTGTGTATCTGCCACTGTGTCTACTGTGTTGTATATCCACTACTGTATCTGCTGCTGTTCATCTACCACTGTGTATACGCTGCTGTGTATCTGCCGCTGTGTATCCGCCACTGTGTATATTGTGCTGTGTATCTTGAATATGATTGCGCGTGGAACATTGTCGCGAATGAGGTAATACGAACCCAACAGCAACTGCCCAGAAATTCGAATGAGTCTATTTTAGATGATATCCTACCACTGCTCATCATGATAACCCTAGTCCTTGCTATGTTTATACTCCACATATTGCTTAAATTGAAGTACAGTCAGCCAGGCTATAACGAACGCCAAAAATCCACGGGTATGGCCAGGATCCGGAATGAAAAAGAATTAATAAGCAACAATGAAGTGGCTAAATCACGTTTAGTTACCTTATTTGGTTTGGACTGTAATATTTGTGGGCTTTAGGGCAGCACATATCTTGAGACTAGCTCATATACAAGCCTTAACTACCATATTAAGCATAAATTAGACATTCATCAAATTAGCATCCGGTATAGCTAAAATATTTGTATGAAAACAGGGTTCTGGTACTAGTTGAAACCCCAGGTGTGCCAGTACATGGTGTAAATCCGGTATATCTGGACAGATTCTGCTGTAGAATCACTTCGCCCTTTCTCCTTCCCGGTACTGCCAAGTATCTGATAGAAGGGGTCCGGTCAAGGCTAACTATACTCCACATAGATTCGTCGGTCGCATTACACGTAGTTCGTCTGCTAGCCCATACTGCCCTTGTTGCATAGGGGTTCTGTATAGTACACCCGTCAGAAGTGATTGTACTCTACAGTTTCGAGCTCTCTGGTACGCTATCGTTCCTACGTGACGTGCAACCGAGGCTGCACTCGTTTAAGCAAACTTTGCTAGGGGTTGAGAATGTTTATAATATAATGCAAACAGTAATTCCAATGCGCCACAATTCCACCATTTCGGACGGCAGTTTATTTTGCCGACCGCCCCCCAGGTAGGTGTTCCCAACCATCAAGTTATGTATAGACTCCTACACCGGTCAGGTCCCGTCATCACTAGTGAGCCGCCTTGACATAAACTGGCCCGATCCAGCGTCAGTAACTAATCTCAGAGTGCGGTATACTCCTGCCAGGGCTTCAAGTCTATCTTCGACTACACATAATTGGTTAACCTGAACCACGAATACTCTAGCCATGATTCCCTCGATTCTATAGTGTATGGACCTCGTAATCAATAAACTATCTCTAACACTAGGTTGATGTTCTCCGTATAGGAGTCTTCCAGCTTCAGTTAAAACTTGCTAGATGGCCTGTTGAAGAACACGGTAATCCATTTGAATGGCGATTTTGTTTCCCTGAATTCTATTTTTAAGGTTCGCCTTGCCATCATTAGGCGCCTACTTTGTGCGACGGGCTGTAATTAAGGATCGACAGGGATGTAGCCATATCCAACTGGAAAGTTACGATTGATTGGGAATACCCCCGGTGACATGCTTGGACGATACAGTTTGTGAAGGTTACAATGAAGATTGTGGCTGCGCATTCGCCAGCTACCACTTCTGCATTGTTCCTACGGTATTCCCTGTCGCAATTAATTATCTCAAAGTACTGGGAATATTATATTCAGTCATGCTGAGTAAAATCTTGAAACTAGAGGCTGGGGAATGTTCAAGTTTAGTAGATGATGGCTACTGCGACTAGACATTGGACTTGAAGGATTGTATTTAACGGGCGCGTTGGTCAATCCACTTCGTTTTGGAACAGCATCCACGCAATCTGATATACTTATTCAGTTCTTCACTCTGCGCTCCGTCACATCCATCTTGTCAATTCGTATAACCTTTCCTAGTATCCCTTTTAGTCAAGTCTACTCCAATCCTCCGACTCCTTCGACAATAATGAAGCCTACCATTCAGTACCTCTCCGTTATTCTCTCCGTCATTGGACTCATCACCGCTCCATCCACTGCTTCCCCAACAACCTACTTGAGACCCAGGAACGATGGTGTTTCGAAGCGGGGATCCGTCGCTGGTGGAATTATCGGACTAGCACTAGCCATCCACGATTGGCTACAAAAGGACAACGCCTACGTACTATCCATTACCTATATTCCTTTCTCCACATGCTGACTGTCATTCCAGGATCCGGGCGTGAAGGATGCATGTACTCTCTATATGGAGACCACAGCCGGTGCCAACTGCCGTGTGATTCTAACCTGCCACGACAGTTCACCAGACCGGGAATTTCCTCCCTGGAACGTCTGCTACCTCAACGGCCGGCAGTTTTTTAACGACCCACGAATCGGTGACTTTTCCATCACATTCACAAAAGCCGGGGGTGTAGACGGTGACACAAAGGACGGCCTTCATAGCCCCATCCTGCAGCTGGCGGACGTGAGTAACTGGGATCCCATTGACGTTCAACATTATGCCGACCAGGGAAACAACAATAACGGCGGTGGAAACCTATGTGTGGGAGGAAGTGGACCTGCAGGAACTCAGCGACTGGGTTGGCAATGCGGAGTCCCAGTGGCGGGGAAGAAGGGGTTCGGCCTCGACTCGAATACGGTGAATAATGATGGCGGGTTCCAAAGTGGGTGGTGCGGCTTCCATGTCAAGCAGTACCAGAAACCCGACCCCAGTAAGGATCATTATAAATTCGATGTTGTGATCAAGGATGCGAAGGGAGAGAATATTGGACAGCTTCTGAACGCGGATGCTACCAACCCCATCAGCGTTGATAGCCGGCTTCCGCTACCTCTGATTGTCACGGCAGGGAATGTAGACTCGGATGCTGTACTGTTTAATTATGGGGACCAGGCATTCGGGAGTAATGACCAGGCACATCATTGCGACTTTGGGGCGTACGATAATGGGGCTAGGGATGGGGACTGCGGGTTCACCTGTTAGAAGAGGTAGACTTTGTAAGCTTTTGTACTTTCTTATTAGATCTCTGCGGCGGGGGGAGATTGTGGGTTGAGGCTAGTTGCGGGTTGTGTACCAACGTCAGGTTACGGGAGAGTTAAATTGAGGTCTAGTTAGGTTTTGTATATTTATGTATGTGCACATAGAAAAAACTATTTATTGTCAACTTTATTCACACAAACTATTGTATATCTTGCGAAGGATCAAGTTGGATCATCACACCTCACCTTTGAGAAACCCCCATTTCGGCTGACCCCTAGATGTAAGGCTGCTTTCCGGTCTTTGTTAGATACGGTAATAAACGAATCGGGCGGCATCCAATAGCTTCCTAACGTCAAAAGTCCAACGCTAAAAGTAAAATGAAAAATAAAAAGCCAAAGTCAAATAATAATAAAAAAATTGGTAAATGGAAAGATAGTGTTGTTAATTATAAAGATACGGTGTTATAGACCTCTCTAAAGGATGTGGTGGAGGTAGTGGTGGTGGTGGTGGAGTTGTATTTGTAGTAGGAGCGGATGGTTGACAAAAAGAGTGAAATAGCGGTCTGCTTGTAACTATCACTACCCGCAGCAATTATCTACTACAATAACCCTGAGTACTTTCCGTAAGATACGTACGTTCGAAAACTCCGCAGGCTTAGAGTGCACGGCAGGCTTAGAGTGCACGTGGAAGTGATACTGGTATTTAGGGTAACATAAGCGTAAATAATATAGTTTTTCGGTTGGTTGTATTATCATAATTTGATATTGTGGGTAGTTTTAGGAAGAATGTGGAAAAATTTCAGCTATAATACGTTATCCATGCTATGTACAAGTACGGGTGGTCCAGATTACATAAATACTAACCATAAAGTATAGTGATATGCTTACTTAACGCTTTATAGTCGTGTTAAAGGTGTGATACTCAGTGGTTGTGATTGACGGTGTATTGTGTTCAGCGGTGTGTTGTGCTAAGCAGTGTGCTGGGTTGGACGGTGTTGTGGTGTCTTATGCTAGGCAGGGAGTTATTTCGATGTCACGACGAGTAATCTAATCTAATCAATCTAGGCGCTGTAGCAGATGACGATAGATACTCCAAGTTCGATGACAACCTAATAAAATCTAATCTTATCAGAATAACCTAACAACCACAAGGGTATCAAGAGACTTAAAAATCGGACGAGTACGTACAATCGGCATATGTCGTCCGGGTAACTTTTGTAATTCGTTCATGAGCCCTGAGAATACACTTTACACCTTACATCCATCTTGGTAGCAACACTTCTGCACCTCCTCTTACCAACGATAGATAAGTGGATTGATCGAGCAGGGTGTCCTCTTTTGCTTGCTTATGGGAGTAATCGAGTCGAATTGATCGATGGGACCTACAGCGACACGACCGAACACAGTGGCCGAACGACGCGTCAACGGACGAGCCTACGCAGCAATAGGGCTACACTTAGATCGACACACTATTACCTCGGTACTTTTATAGGGCAACTAGGGCGCAATTGAGCTAATGAATAGGACCTACGGAGATACGAGAACACGTTAACCGAACAACGCTTCAGCGGACGAGACTACGGCGCAATCGAGCCAAGCACCAAGATTGTCTTATATACAATGAGTCGGAGATCATGCGGAGATTATCGGATGCGGTAATCGGAGTAGCATATGGAGAGTGGCGAAGTAGTGGGTGGAAAGAGTGGGATATCTGTGTAGGTGTGTACCGATAACTTCTGAGAGACCTCTCTAAATCCTGTTATAGGCCAGTAACTCCTGAAGTCTACTAGACCTCGTTCAAGACCATATAGCAACACCTTCCGTTATAACATAACAGATCTATCCCAGGGAGGGCTACACGAATAATAAGACTACTTTGTGCAAGCGTACCACATTGATGTCTCTTTAAACAATGCAAGGAGATGGCAAATTTGAAGTTGCACTAGCATAATGGTGAGCATAGGCATGAGGTTGCGTATTTGTAGGATGTAGCTTTCTGCATACATCCAAAATGAAAAGGCTACAATTCCCAATTAAATTGCATCGCGTCCCAACCCACTGAGTCAAATGGCTGTACAAAATCCAACTTCGAAGTACGATCATGACCATCATAAACCTAGCGAAATGAAGTCAACAAAACAATTAGAAATGTGGCCAGAAATCACTCCAGCGGACAGTCTTATAAACTTCAGCCGGGAGGTTACGAAGGCTTATGAATGCCTCTACCACAATGAAACTTCTTGCACCAATATATAACAAAACAGCAGAAAATAGACAGATCAATACAATACCGCCGAACAGAGAAGCCGACAATTGCAACAGCCCATCACTTATCATTTTTCCTGGTTTTTTTGGTTGTAACTTGTCTTCAGGTGGGTCCACATACGGCTTGAGCTCCTTACACACACGGTCGGTAACGATACCTATTGGTATAGCTGCTGCAACGATTATGCACGACGACCGCCATAATTGCATTTCAGTGATAGATGGGAAACTATAATTCCACGCGGCGGCATGAAGGGCTCCGTAGAGTAGTCCGATGCAGGCTTGCGTTTTGAGATTCAGCTTTCTGTCGAGAATGTATCCGTCCGATTTTGGCTTAGGAAAAGTATAGGTTGAGCCGTTGGCGATAATCTTCTTTGCATCCACCATGACATCGCGGTATCGCTGATTGCGAAGAGCCTTGGATGCCAAATCAAATGCACATTTATTTTTGATTGAAGCCTCGGTATTGTCGATGATCTCCGCAGCCGTTTCACGGACTTCTACAACTTTAACCGAGTATTGCAATTCAGAATCGAAAATTTCCGCCGGTTTTAATGTACCGCTGTTATCCTCAAGGTTGAACATCTGCTTAGGCTGTTGATATTGGTCTATTTCAGAGTTGTGCAACGACGGAGAATCATCGGGGAAGAGCGTAAATTCGAGTTCAGCTGGCATGGTGCTAACAAACAGTAATGCGACAAACTCTCGACTAACCATGGTATCCGAATCATGCGTAACTGTTCCGGCGTCGTCATCGCAAATTGGGATGACGACTGGATGGACAATGGACAATGGTTTGAACCACCAGAATCCATACGTCACGATTGTGCATACGATATGTAGTAGGACGTGAAGCTCGAGCAGAGTTATCGGTAAGCTGCTAGCTTTACGAGCAAGCACGTTTACCGCCATCCATAGAGCCTGAGCACATGCCAAGAATTTTCCCAATGCATCCGACTTGTTTTTATCTGCAATATCTTGTTCGCTGAGGATGTCTGGTGACAGAAACCCATGTTTGACCATGCAGAGAAATGTTGTGGCGTCCAAATAGACGTACCGCCGGTCCTCGGTGATGTCGGATATCTCGTAGCTCGCAATTTCGGACACATCATAGCCTAGTCCTGACATCGCCACGAAGAAAGCTATTTGCATTGTCATTCTAGACCATCTTGCTTCTAAGTGGTCGGTTTCCTGATGTTCCCTTCGATCGTTGGCACCGGGAGCAATTGGCTGTAGCAAAACAAACTCAGAAGTGTCGGCGTGCTCATGATCCTCCATACAGTTAGCAACCACTACTCGCCCTCGTTAGTTCAAGCATTTAACTTACTCGTTCTCTGTCTTCAGGATCATGAGCAATAAAGTCCCCCCTTTGCCCATTCCCTGAATTCCAGCATTGTAATGACTTGCAGAGTTTCCGTGCTTCTAACCACTGACTAAAAGATTTTTGGAGTATGATTTCAGGATAGAAGAGACTAATGAATGCTGTGAAGAACTTATGAAGAAACGAAATAGGAATACATCCGCAAACGGATTTCCCAAAACCCATATCTGAAACATCAAGGTGGAGCGACGAGTAGCAGCACAAGGAAAGCGTGAGCAGTGAAGACAAGACAAGCCCGACCGTTCCTCGTCCAGATGGCTCTGGTACGAATGAGGTCTGGTTTGGAACAGAGTTCGACACCGGGCGAGCAGAAGCTGCTTGCAGTATCGAGCCTAGCACGGCAGAAATGAACATGAGCATTATTGGCGAGAGTTTTCAGGTGGATGAGAACTTGGATATATATTGATCAGTAGGTAAGCGGTACTTATAGATAATCTTACAACGTAGGATTGGACTGAGGATGGTATTGGTGCGGTTTAAATGTAGTTTGTGGTCGACGTAGCGTTTTGGCAACGAAAAATGCGGTCGCATGTGACCGATCCAAAACGTTCCACATTGCTATAGGGACGTAACCACTAGCGAATGAGTGAGATCTAAATCATATCGTAGCTATGGGTTGATAATAATGTAGAGGAGCCAATATGGTCTAGTTGCATGGGCTGAACGCTGTTGCCTAAAGCGGTGAGCTAGACCTGCATCATCATCTAGACCTGGGGCTATGGCGATCTTATATCTGCAGTCTAAGCACCAGTCAAGCCACCTGCCCCAGTACCTGTAGAGTACAGGGCAAGAATCGAACCACAACACAACGAGCAATTAATGCAAGCACAATATATCGCCAAACATTGACGAATCTGGTAATGGAAGAACAGGTGAAAGTTATAAAAAATCTGGGGCAATATTTTTTGAGCAATGCTTCGTTAGGAATGAACGCAAAAAGCGGAAGCTACTAGTCAAAAGAGCCAATCATATTATCTCATACAGTGCTTGGCATAGCATGCAGGGATAATAAATTGGCCTTCGGCGAAGTTTATCACCGCAATTTGTAATCTCTACCGTGCTCGCCAATAGGAGGTGGAAATAAATTTCCCCACAGAAGAGCCTGACCTACATAGTATCTAGAAGACATACTTAGTGTTAAGACTGTTTTTAGTAAATTTCGCTGTTAAGCTGAGCATAATCAGTGCTTCTGGCGACCAAGATTTTGCTCCCCCCAACACGTTTATCGATTGAAAATATTCCTTGAGCAGTTCAAGGAACGGTACCATTTTAGTTATTGTTGACTATGGAAGCCGCAAAGTTGTACTGGGCCGAGATCCAAAGAAGAGAAGAAGAGAAGAGAGCAACAAGAAAACATCCAAAAGTGATCCCGTCCTCCATATCTCCACTTCCGCTCCGAACCCATGCTCCTCCGGCAGCGATGGGAGCTTCCGTTGCCGGCATCGTTCGTAGCCATTGGTGATCATCGATCATATACGTCAATCGCATCGCGTGCAGTCGCGTCTCATTCGTCGACATCTAACAAGTGAGCTTCTCTAAAGATGGTTATACTTACCAAGTTCAAGTGCACTTGCGCTCTCCCGAGTCTTTGTGCAGCGCTCCATAGAATATCTCTTGCAGCCGGTAGTCATTGGTAAGTGGCATTGACTCGTAGATTTTGCTTGACTCGGTAATCGTCGTTCGAAGTCCACTGCGGTGGCCATCCGGTCGACTTCATGGGTGCGCGCTTGACGGGCGGCTTCAGTAGAATATTGGCCGACTTCTCGGTAGACTTCTCGATGCGTGTCTCAGTAGACTGCTTCCCGGTGGGCTTGTCTACTTGTCGGTAGGACGCATTTTCGACTTGGTCATCCCCCCTTTTTGAAGTTCGATGCTCCGCCGACGACTTAGACTCAAATCGGTTGTTGATTGCCATCGTGGTTCGGTAGACTTATGAACTTCGGTAGACTTTTGGTGATCCCCTTTGGTACGTCTCATTGTTGACCGACGCGTCTTTCGGCAGCCTTCGTCTCTGGACTTTCGGAGGTCTTCGACTTCGCTTGTCTTTTGGCTGGACTTGGTCGACTTGCTTCGTCTCTCTTCGCTTGCTTCGTCTCATTCTTCCACTTGCTTTCATCTCATTTTTCAACTTGCTTTGTCCTTTCTTCGGAATCGACTTGCTTCGTGTTTCGACTAGCTTGGTGTTTCGACTTGCTTCGTGTTTCGACTTGTTTCATCTTTGACCCTTCGACGTCTTTTCGCCCTTTTTGACTTCGCTTGGTCTGTTCTCGTCGTCTCTGACTTCGGGCTTTGGCCATGAAATGACTGACGCGTTTAGGGGTATGGCGATCGTGTAGTCTTCGACAATGGGTGCTCAATGTAGCTGTCGGTATTTGAACTCGTCTCGATCGACCGTATGCGATTGATTCTCTCAACTTTTGGTGCCATTCGGAGTCGTTTCTGGCGAACTCGTACGCGATGCGTCGAATAGGGGTAAAACTCGTAATCCCGTGAGCGAAACGTATCTGATTTCTTAAAGACCGCAAACAGTGTAAGGATACGTATGCCCGCGCGAGCCAAGGTATGAGCATAGATAGGATACGGTTGCAAACGTGGACTCGAGTGATCTTAAAGGTAAGTAGTTTTGGTACAGATCTAAATGTCGTAGCGGCTACCGATATTCGCTGGTGCTTACCCGGCCTTGGATCACATGTCGCCGTTACAAGGAGATGCTGTTGATTGTTGAAGCGTAGTTGGGGGAATACCAGCATGTTGCCCCCAATAGATGCCTTTGACAGCAATGTCGTGTGCCTGAAATGCTGGGATATCGGGGATGTGGCGATGAACGGAGGGAAAATGGTAAAGGGAAGGGATCTACTACACCAAACTACATATTTGGAGAAGAAGGGAAATCAAATATTGTTATACTCTAGAGGAAGTGAATACAGTATGATAAAAACATCAAAATGTGGAGATATGTAATGTGTGACTGTTGTAGCAGGTGATGACAAGGAACTTATAGAAGTGGTTGAGTTAAGGTAATTTTTAAGTTTGTATAGTATTAGATATCCTTCTTAAATGCTCTATATATAAGATTAATCTTGCAATTCCCTGTGGTTGGCATTGTTCAAACCAAAATTGTACTATTACAAATGGTTCAACATAGATTTTCTTGGTGGACTAATTTTAAACAGAATGTTTTGTTTACTAAAAAAGACTCCAAAGTACGAAATATGAACCATATCCAACCCAATTATTGTCGCCCTGCCATTGTCATATTCCATTCAGCAACCATACCAAGGCTGATGCATACTGCAGCAGGTATTTTTAATCGCATGCATACGAAGTAGCTGCTGTGATAGACCAGGCTAAGAATCTCAGAAACATGTTACAGATATTTTCTTTCGAATTGAGTATTGCTAACCAAGACCATAATTTTCATTTTTTTCAATATGTTGAAATAGAAATACCTAGATTTAGTTGATTATAGTACACATGATTGTCATGGGCTTTCACTGGCTGATAAATATCATTATTCATATATGGACACAGAATGTGTCTTTTTCGATTCTGATGTAAAGGACGTACGCCTACGCTTGACCGCAGACGTATGGTGTAGTGGTATACGGTTGCACACGAGAGCGAGTGAGTATATATGGAGAGTATAGTGGTAAGATATTCGATACAGATCTAAGTGCC
>Ga0307512_10003843_pt1 | contig 16909 bp, 10 predicted proteins | sample 14_EM_MG_FD_200267 | JGI IMG/M metagenome (GOLD analysis project Ga0307512, IMG submission 200267) | Populus trichocarpa ectomycorrhiza microbial communities from riparian zone in the Pacific Northwest, United States - 14_EM | ecosystem: Host-associated > Plants > Roots > Unclassified | place...
TGGCCGGAGACGGAGGTGTCTTGGATGGCCCGAGACGGAGATGTCTCGTATGGCTGGAGACCGAGATGTCTCGTATGGCCGGAGATGACTACATCAGCAACAACTCTAGTTTCCATCAGAAACACCCGGGTGTTCCGGACGGCTCTGGCGGCTCTGACGGAACCTCGTAACCTCTGACGGAGAATTACACGCTACCCGTTGCCCAGGCGATGGGTCGCGTTGCATAGCATCAACAAAATGTATTTTAGTCACTGGTCTGAGAGAATGTGGAGTGTAAACTTAGATGCGTCAATTTCAGGAGTATCAGACCCTAGGAGGGCATTCCTGCTGGCCTTCAGAGTAACTGGGAGCGCTGACGACAAGCCTGGGAGCACCGGGGAGCGCTGGCGACATGTCTGGGAGCACCTCGAATCACAGTCATGTATTCAGTTTGTATTCTCATCTATGTATCTATGTATCTATGTATCTATGTATCTATGTATCTATATAGCTACCCATCTACACACGCTATATCTGGACTGGCTGCAGGCGGTGCTTGAGAGCAATTCAAGGTGCGCCTAAAAATGACGATCGAGTGAACTCAGAGATATACTCTGAGGCCGTGATTGGGCGGCTTTGGAGATGCACTTGGAGGCAGTAATCGAGCGGATTTGGAGATACACTTGGAGGCCGTGATCGAGTGAGTTTGGAGATATGCACTTGGAGGCCATGATCGTGCGAACTTTGAGGCCGTAATCGAGCGAGTCTGGAGATACACGTGGAGGCCGCGATCAAGCGAGTTTGGAGATGCACTTGGAGGCCGTGATCGATCAAGTTTGGAGATGCACTGGGAGGCCCAGATGGAGTGAACTCAGAGATGCACTTGGAGGCCATGATCGAGCGAGTTTGGAGATGCACTGGGAGGCCGAGATGGAGTGAACCCAGAGATGCACTTGGAGGCCGTGATCGATCGAGTCTGGAGATACACTTGGAGGCCGTTATCGATCGAGTCTGGAGATATACTTGGAGGCCGTGATCGAGCGAGTTTGGAGATGCACTTGGAGGCCGTGATCGACCGAGTTTGGACGAGTACTTGGAGGCGGTCGATGGACGGCGCGCCGGGACTCAATTCATCAGGTAGTTAACTCGCAACCGTGGGAATGTGACAAGGTGACTTTACCTTTGAAGTTCTTATGGAGAACTGGCTGGTGGCGGTCGATCGGTAGGGAGGTACGCCAGAAGCTCTAGCTACATTCCGGTGTCAACTCGAAATCGTGAGAATGAAGGGACGACAGACAATCTTAGGTGTATGCTGTACTCGCTGTATGCTGTACTCGGTGTATGCTGTACTCGGTGTATGCTGCACTCAGTGTTAACTCATGATGATGGCATAGAGAGATAGAGAGGGATGACTTAACTTTGTGTTCTTGCGATGATGGTAGAGTTGTGGACGAGAAAGAGAGTGATGGGGGATGAAGATGAGAACGATATGGAGGATACGAGCGGCAACGAGAAATCAGGGGTACGACTTGCCTGATGGGGTTTACAAGACCTCGATTCGGTGTTATTACCCGCCGGATCGGGACTCGTACCTGCCGTATCGGCGATGGTCAATTGACTCGCACACGAAATTCTCTTAAGTCCCAGTTTCTCATGATGATTTCCCCCATCTCCTCTGATATCTCTCTTTCTTGTGCTCAACTCTACCATCACCTAAGAACATGAAGTTAAGTCATCCCTCTTTATCTCTCCATGCCATAATCATGAGTTAACACCGAGTGCATCTCCAAACTCACTCGGTCACAGCCTCCCAGTGCATCTCCAAACTCGATCGATCACGGCCTCCAAGTGCATCTCTGAGTTCACTCCATCTTGGCCTCCCAGTTCATCTCCAAACTCGCTCGATCACGGCCTCCAAGTGCATCTCTGAGCTAACTCCATCTCGGCCTCCCAGTGCATCTCCAAACTCGCTCAATCACGGCCTCCAAGTGCATCTCTGAGTTGACTCCATCTCGGCCTCCCAGTGCATCTCCAAACTCGCTCAATCACGGCCTCCCAGTGCATCTCCAAACTCGATCGATCACGGACTCCAAGTATATCGTTAAGGAGCGACGGTGGGTGTACGGAGATACAGGGGTTACGGAGGTGGAATGAGCGACGGTGGGTGAACGGAGATACAGGGGTAATGGAGGTGGAATGAGCGACGCGGAGTATATATTCGGGAGACCCCGGGGTAGATAGACAGCATCTCATTTTCATCTCATCTTGTCATACAACGATAATACACACTCTATCTTTTCCAACTTTTGATCTCGCTCGCTCTGTCCGAGGATCCACGCCATTGCGTGGATCCTCACTGCCGGATAGTATCATATCTTCACACCTTCCTACACTCCTCGAGCTTAATGTAGAAGGAACCCGAGCAGAGATTTTCGCAGCGTCACCCATTGCATTGCAATCTCTATGCAGGCGTGTACCCAATGAACCCATTCCGACGTATGGTCATAGTTGGCCGCAACGCCAGAATATTTGTTTAAAATAGGAGACCGACAGAGCGAGAAGAAACGGCCAAACGGCGATCGGAGGGCGGTATGCGAGGCGATGCGTGGTATCGACACCGGGCGCGGAGTAATCTGCCACCGGGGTGTCTCTGACGGCTCTGACAGAGCGCATCCACTCTGACGGAGCCATTCCGCCCGGATGGAGATGTTTTTTGCTGATGTGTTGACTCTGATACAGGCTGATGGCATTGAGCCATACTTGCACTTTCATATATATTGGCCTTGTGGCCCTCTTAGATAGAATCAATCAAGCTTCTCTAGCATCACTATTTTCAACATTGTGTGGGGGAGCCAACCGAGTGATTATCTGTGAAGCCAGAATGCATGAGGAACTTTTCAATGTTGACGGACTTCCAGCTTGCACAAGGTCACGCACAATGGAGAGACAGAAGTCAAAGTGATCAACAGTGCGCTCTTTGTTTGCTGGGAGATCTTGACAGATTATAAGGCTGTTGATATGGGCTGTCTCCATAATCAAATAGAAATGTGGATACCAATTGCGTCTGGATATGAGCTGTATATCAAAATAGGTTCGATACTGGTCAGCTACATCCACTCCCACCATGTGCTGGTTGTAGGCATCAACAATAACAGGTATATCAAGCTCTTTCTGGCATTCTCCAGGAAGAAATATGGAATTTGCTCCACTTGCATTGGTACTCTTGTTGCCTGGATGCTTTCTCATTCTCAGTACCAGTGAATCCTCACCACTTAGAGGGTGGATTGTAGACATCATGGTAACAGGAGAACTGTCAATCCATAGCAGGGTTGCAACCCCATCATTAACAGCTCCACGTGAAAAATGATCTGGCAATTTGGCATTCTTTGCAACCTTTAGCTCCTTGGGAAATCCTCGAAACTGCTGCCTGCATGTGCCACATGCTTCCATCCCCATCCAACGAAGCTCTGCCCGCAGAGGTTGTGTTGTGAAGAAGTTGTCCATGTATACATTGAAGGAGAGCTTTTGATGCCTCTGGTGTAAACGTCTAATCAAGTGGTGAACCATCTTTCCAGTGTCTGTAAGCTGGAACAGATGGGATTCTACATCAACAGGATCCCCTCCAACTGCATTTGATGATGGGTGGAACTCCCAGACATAGCCCTTCTCTGCCATGCAGAAAAACCTATATCCTTGACTAATTGGCTGGTTTCGCATCTTTGTAATTTGAATTGACCTGCCTGTGAATAGAATCAGGGCTTCATCAATAGTAACATTGCTGCCAGGTACTCAGTACTGCTGTGAGAAAAACTGCAGCTGCTCCAGTAGAATATCCACCTCTGAATGCCAACAAGGTAGAACTTCAGGAGTTTCAGTTGGGGAAGTGTATGGAGAAACATCAAAGAAGCGGCGGATCTCCTGTAAGCGAGTCTTGCCAACGTAGGCAGCTGGTGGTAATCCATCCTTGGGAAGGTAAATCCATCCTTCATCCAGTACCTCTCAGGAGGATCTCCAATCAGACCCATATGAATTTGAATTCCCAGCCAGAGATAATGATCCTGGGCAGTAACTGGCTGCCAGGAACGCTGCCACTCCTTTTCTGGCCCAAGAAGCTGCTGCTGGGCATAGGAATTGGTGTTGGCTACAAGCTGTCCCATAATGGAGTTGATAAGAAAGAGATTGAAGACCTGAATTGGAGTAATGGCATCCAGCTCGGAGAATGAGATGGGCAATCGGTTCCATACTTTGTGAGGAGGGACAACTGGTTGTAAAGGGTCGAATGGGGGAAGCTTACAAAGATCTGTCAAATTTTGAATGGGTTTTTCGAGTGTTTTCTTGTGCCACTTGGCCGAGTGACCAGCGGTGATCGACCTGGCTGGCTCAATATATGCCTCATCTGAGGAGCTATAATTATCGTCAAGATTGAGCATTGCAGGGGGAGCTTCAGTAGTGAGTGAAGACACATCAGGTACAATGACAGTTCGATGCTGTACCACTGTTGGTGGTGGTGGTGGTTGGGAGGGGGTGCGCTGTGGACCAGAGTGATTGTCCATGATACGACGCATGGCACTTTGTTTTTTTACATTTTTTGGTGAGGATGGTGGAGATGAGAGTATGAGTGGTGGGGGTAGGTAGTTGACATTAAGGTTCCAAGGTCTGAGGGCTTCACTGCTCATGGTTGTTGTAGTGTGGTAGATGGGAAGTGGGAAGGTGGTTGCCACTGGGCTGAAGGATGGTACTCTCACAATCTCCAAAGTACTGCTATTTATATGCAACTCAGCACCACAGAACTTGTCACACTGCTACAAGAATTTGTAAATAGAAGCTTCTACTAGTTATCTTTCAATTCATAATATTCTAGGGGGGGATTTAAGTGGGTGGCTGTGTTGTTGTATGCGACAAGGCACAGCGCACACCAAAGTGGGCCCTTTCGTGGGCCCACTACCGGTGAAGGGATACCAAATGCCTGGACGGTTTGCAGCGTTAGATGGGTGTGTAGTTAGAGGGGCGGAACCGATGATTACGCCGAATCTCTAACATTTCTTGTAGCAAATGATCCAGTGATAGCCAACCATCTGTGCTATCTATCCCGCCCTGTAATACTAGGCAGCAGGGACGGGGTTTTTTTCTCACGGCGACCGCCGGGGTTTTGCCTCTTGCGTCCAGAAGCAGGGGGATTCATAATTTACCAATGCTATAGTCAAGTGTAGGTTAATATTATATAGTATGTCCGAGAAAGTGATCAAAATCTCCTGTACTCGGGTATGGGCTATGAAATCTAAAGAGATCAATTATGTTGCCTTAAATGAATCCATCGAGGGTAATGGTGTTCAGCGTGAGATGAGGTATCCCGCAGCTTAGTCTTTGGACTAAGAAACTCCTTGGTGGCCAGTGGCCACCAGCGGGACGGTTCTGGGGCCTTTATAGGGAAATTCTGGAACTGTTCAAAAGTAGAGATGATAGAGAAGCTTAATGTATCCTATCTAGGAGGGCCACAAGGCCACATATATATGAGAGTACAAGTACGGCTAGATGCCATCAGCCCGTATCAGAGTCAACAGTCATCTCCGGCCATACGAGACATCACCGTCTCCGGCCATACTAGACATCATCATCTCCGGCTGAGACCTGTATATGCAATAGGGACGTCTTATTTGTTTGTGGGTGATATTGCATGACTTAGTTAATCTGATGGCAGAAAATTTTCTAGAGATAGTATCGTCTATACTGTTATTGCAGCAGCTTCTTCCCTCATACTGCTCAGCCCTGATATACATACGTGCTCGTCGTTTACTCATTGACGATATTAGCTGGTTTATCTGTTAGGCCTGTTGATCCGGTGTTCGGCTAATTAACATTAAACTTAATCTGAACTGCAAATAATAGGGGTTGTTGTTGTTGTAATCATTTTGCATTCGGCCGCTAGCGGCCATGGCATATTATACTACAGTTTTCCCCTCCGCTGCCGCTTCCGCGCAAATGAAAACTCAAAGACCCCAAGAATCTGACAAAACCCGAAGCCCCGAAATTAACTCCCACACGGCAAAGTTCCGACCGCCACGCTCCCCGAAAAAACTGCACTCTCCCCCAACGCCCCAAAATCATAGGGGTTCACTTTCTCTTGTTCACAGGCACACCAATCCTAGCACATCGATCTGGACAAGCCGATTACTGGTGTGATTGGGTGAATTTTCCATGATGGACATTGTGAATTCATGAAATGATATGATGACACAAATGCTCATTCGCAATGCAGAATTATGTATGAGACACTACTGTACGAATACTGAACTCAGCTAGTAACAGATTTTAATAGCATTTTCCCAGATGAAGTTACAATTTTCCTTACATTCTACTACTACTCTCTTCCTCGATAAGGAAACCAGTTAATCTGTAACTGTTACCCACCTCCTTCGCTACCACTCGACATTGAGTTGCAATTTTCTCAGTTTGGGGGTGTCCAGGATCCCTACTGTATAAGTTCCCGCACCGACGACGTTATGATAAACTCATAGCGCTAGGTACGAGGGATCTGCACAAGGGTGACCCCTCATCATTTATAAGGCTTACAGAGGCCCGACAAAACTGACCATATGTTAACGTCTTCGGGCATGGTCCGAAGAATTGGAATCTCACAACTTTTCAGCTGTCTCCCTCTAACATTTCTGTTTGTACTACACCCTTATTCTATTGCTCCTGTGGTTTATGACCTAACATTGCGGGTGTTTTCCGAACTGCGTGCACCTCCTGGTCATGGTAAGTAGGAATGCTGGTGAACACGATACCGTATTGTAGTGTAGTGTAGTGGTAGTGTAAAATACCGTAACATAGCTATTATAGTAAAGTGCTGAATACGCTAATTCTATTAGGCATTTTATTAACTTAATGAGGTGAATATTGAGTGATATCGGTGGAGCAACAAAGCGGATGCAGTTCCAATTGTACAGATCTCGGTTGCACAATCTATATCCTTTATTTAGGAAAGATAACCGCGAAGAAACTATGGTGATTAAAGCCGAGACTATCATCATCCGAAGAGTGCAGCTCATGTTTAGAGCATGCCGCAGAAAAACCTCTGACCATTACAATACGCAATAAATTTATTTTATATTACATCTTTCAGTAATATCTATCACTTTACTGTAATCCGGAATCCTGAACTACAAAAACTGAAACTATTTATCCAAAGGTACATATCTCTCTCGGTTGCGAGCCCAACTGTTACTATTTGGTCCAGAACAAGGTCTAGAGAGGTCCATCCAAATCACCGCTTCACCCCTTAGGTCTCACTCTTGCTACTCGCCAATCCCACTCGCCACCCCGATCGCCACTCCGTCGACCTCTGAAGGGAACTCTAGTTCTCAATTTATATTAGACATAGATTCTGTCTTCTATATAGATCAAGAGACTTCATCAGTATCACACAATTCAAAACTCTGTGACAAATATGCCGAGTGAGATACGCTTGTTGGCTGCACTTATCCATCCATCCATTCCGATGCGAGGGAAACAAACTAGCTACCTGCAGTTCAAGACGCCTCAGCTGTGCCGATGAAGAAATAATGATAGTCCCAATCTTGAAGCCCCAACATCTCCGGCGGCTTAACCTTCGCCTACACACCATTAGCACTACTTCCTTCCACTCGAGTTATTTCCAAATCTCGCATTCGCTTAACCCCCGCTCTTCATGCCCCACCTTCCGGATCGAGATTCGGCTAAGCACTGGCGGAATTAGCCGAGCCGTTGCGAAACCTTGCGGCTCTGCGATAGCCATTGTACGAGGGATTGTACCCGTAATTAGATTCAAGACAAACATTAAGCTAAGAGGCGACATATTTTATCTCACTCACTATTATGGGACAACCAGCGAGGAGGCAAGAATATAAGCATCTCTCGTACCTAGACCTAGGTGACGTGGTGGCGCGACTGTTGAGCCGAATTTCGCAAGTTGGATAGCTCGGGCAGATCTTACATCTCCGCCGTTAACTTCTCTTCCTCATTTACCTACTAGGTACGAGCTAGCATGCAGCTGGGTATGAAATAAAAGGTATTGGTACATTCAATTCCCGTCCAATCCCGTAGTGTGTATTGGTAAGTATATATACTCGTTGAAACGAGCTTTCCTCAGGCTGGACCTCCATCCAAATCCGCCAATATTGGGTTGACACAGCTTCCTTTTCACTAGGGTGTACCAATTACACTGTGGCAGGGTGATAACCATCAACAGATAAGGAGATCAAGTTGTAAGAAATGCGTATCTCATGCTTTACCCTGAGATGTCCAAAGTACGGAATCTAAATTCGTGTTACAGAAGCATTCTGGAAGGTGTTGTCCCGTCGTCTTTGTGTCAATTTGTTGCTTGATGCCAAGTATTGCTAGCGAAACTAGCAATTTCATAAACCTCTCCCAGCGGGTCTCATAACAAACGATACCTCAAAATCAGAAATGATATCTGGGTATTGAGTTATCTATATACAGGCACCTGTTAGTTGTAAACCAGACTGTCGCGTTGAATATGTCGAATGAGATTCGGAGCACTTTTTTCTGTAACCAGAGTCTTGACAATAAAATTACATCATGACGTTACCGAGTGCTAAGCTAATGAAGCAGATATAGGTAGTACATCAGCTGTTAGGAATTGACAAATATCACACCACGGTCGGCATCTTCGGGATTCAGTACTAGTGTAGCGTCATGATAGGCCTCTGTGTTGAAAGGTACTCCGCGAAGAGAAAGTATGTAAGCTAAAAATTACTGAAAGGTGGTGGATGTTATATACTGTATATCTTAAGTTCAACGAATGCACATTGACATATTAGGTAGTTCCGCATATCACTCTTGGAATCCGACAGTCCCAGGTATACTTAGATTACTGCATGGAAGAATCATCCCGTACTAAAACGTAGATATTGGCTACCGGAAGTGATCATCCACGAAGACCGCTACAGTTTACATTATTCAAGGGATCTGTTTGGGCGAAGTCGAAGGTGTCAGATCCCAAACAGCGCAGGATATAACATCATAAAGAGATAAGTTACGTTGCTGGCTAGGCTATCTAGATGCTTACCACCATTAAGATCGGCATAACTGAAAAGAATTGCTCTTGTCCTGTGGATTGTTTCCCCTTGCCGGCACGGTAATGCAGACAAAGCTCCGACGAAGCCGACTTTTGGTATAGAAAGAATGATCAAGGCGAGGGTATTAAAGTTGTGACGCTAGGGCTCCGCGTGCGGTTTCTGTAAGGGCTAGGAGACATTCTGCTAGAAGTCCTTGGTTAAGACCCCCGCAACCAGTGGAAACAAATTAAAACTCGTTGCATACTACCCGATATACTGTTCATCAAACCGGATCAAGTTTTGAATGAGGAAAGTTACAACATCATGTAACATCACTCGTGCCGTCACGATGTCAATTGTCGCATATATAGATCTCAGCCTTACGACGGCTTACTGGGCTGGATCTCATGCGGGCTGATGGTATTTAGCCGTATCTATTGATAGATGAATACGTACGCATGCGTACATAGACTACCGTATATATAGAAGGCCTTTTGCAGCTTTTTAGATCAAGCTTCTCTATCATCACATTTAGCATCACTTGTTGCGATATAAAGGGGAAGAATCGTGTGCGCGTACAGATTATGGTACAGAGAGAAGAGAGAAGGACATACTTAGACTCCAGATATATACAGGAGATTTGTTGCTTTAGCATCAGTTCAGGTTTCAGTAAGCTTGTAGCATGGCAGTAACACGACTCAGGTCATATATATGTAACATACATCCTCCATCGTGTGATAAACACGATGTATATATAGGTACTCGGTGGTGTTTTATGTACATTCATGCTGTCGTAGGATGTACACACTTCGCTCACAGTCACTCCGCATCGTGAGAATTACATGTTGTCTATAATTAATTACAATTTAAACTTCATTGTTGTGAGTTTTATACGCTGAGAAACTTAAATCACACCTAGCGGAGTCTTAAACCACACCCACTGTAGTTTTAAACAATAACTAGTGGGAGGTTTACAGCTGTTGAATGAAAACAGTTGACATGTATCATATCCAGTTCTGAAACTATGAAATGTAAATTACACACCTGGTCAGTTTTAAACCTCAAATCTGTGGCATTTGCACTACGGCAAACGGAAATCACGAACTTTAAGGGTCATTGCCTTACTATCTTGCCGAGTTGAATTAGCTTGGATGTGTACTCTTGCATTTGCCCATTCGGTAATGCCAGTGCAACATGGTTTGCCGTCCATCAAATTCACGCTTTGACTTGAGACAACCTACACTCGGGTTCCGGTGAGGGGCTGTAATCTACTATAGGCTCATCAACCGGGGTCATTCTTCTATATGCCATACCTTTGCCAACATAGAGAAGCCAGGACCTTCGACTTACGCCATCTTAATCAGTAACCACTGCGGCAGCCCAGCCGCACGTAGAGCTGCACACGAGACTATATCGTCTTCGGACTTGTAGCGGAACCCGCTGCGAGGCAGTGTGGGACTTAATTGTAGCTGGGACTACACATCTTGGCTGTTTTACATGATTGTTACTATATGATCTGAAAGAAAATCGCCGATACTGCGATCGCCGAATTGACTCATAGGCTACGGACTCACAGTCGTAGACTCATCCACGAGTTTTCACTCGCCACCGCCACTGGCATTTGCAATCGTGAGCTTCCATAGACTTCCATGAAGTTCCAGGCCTTCATGTATATAAAGACAGAGCTTCTCCCTTAGATAGCAGAATAGACTTCGTCCGCTTCACATTCGTAACAATGATCGCCCATACGCTTGCGAGTGATGTAGCATGAAGCCTTAGTAAGTCTCGCAGCCAGTAACTACTCATGTAGATACTTCCAGTAGCGATAAAAAAAAACTTCTTATACTTGACTGCTACATATCCCTTTCATGGTTGCCAACCTCACCAAGTGCTAGTCCTACAGACCCAGCATGCCTGGAGAGTGGTAGAGAAGGAGCAATGCCCGAAGCCGGGCCCAGGGCAGCGACTGGCGAGGCGGATCAACGGAAGGGCGCGGAGTCTCCTCGCCCACGGCATCGCAACCGAGATCCACTGGGTTCTGGGACACTCAGGCATCCCCGGAAATGAAGAAGCAGACTGTCAGGCGAACTCGGCCCGAGACGCAACCGGAAGCACAGTGATAGAGCGGCCATACAGCTCGGCCTCGAACAGGGCTATACGCATCTCCGAGGGAAGACCAGCGGCTAAAGCGGAGTGGGAGGCCAACAAGTGCAGCAAGCACTTCAGCTACAGACTCAAGGGCAAGGCGGGGACCAAAAGACCTATCCCGATGACAAGCGTACAGTCGCTGGCCGCCAGGTTCTACCAACTAAAGTCCGGGCATGCGCCCACTGGAGTCTACCTAGAATGGTTCGGCCACCGAGATGACGACAAATGCTGGTGGTGTGGAGGGACTGTGTCCCAGACGTGGGAGCACCTCTTCCGCCACTGCAGCTGGTGGAGAGATCACCAGAGAAAACTATGGAAGGCGGTAGGAAAGGCGACGGGCTGGAAAGCGGGCAGATGCCGGCATGTGCAGATCTCTGAGCTTTTTAGCATAGAAAAGTGCGACCAAGCGGTGATGGACTTCTTGGCGGCAACTGAGGTCGGGAAGTTTCTGCCCAAATGAAGTAGCGGTATGGAGCGGGCTCAGGGCTTGGGGCTCAGGAGCAGCACTGGCGGCAATGGGGTTATACCATTCTTTCTTTCTTTCTTTCCTTTTTGTCTTTCTCTAATCTTTCATTTGTCAGCGGGGACGAAGGGTAGCGGGGGGGGAGCTCCGCCATCTAGCCAGCTCGCCCGGAGGCGGAGGGGATATCAGGGTCCTGTCATACTCTAATTAGAGTCAATACAGTATGATTAAACAACAACAACAGCAATGCCCGAAGCATGTCCACACCGGTATTCCGTACGAAATGAATTGTTACCTACTCTCTTCATATCAAACTCCCTGGTAGCCATGTGATCAAGTGGTGTGGTCATGTCTAGGTGGCTATCGAGATGAGTTGGCTTGCGCGGCCGTCTTCTCGTCTCATCTTTTTGTAATCTAGTATAGGTGCAGTACTAAGACACGGGCTAAAAACCCGAAAGATCATTAGCGTAAATACCACTCTCCGAGATTTCGGTTCGGTAGTTGGTTAGCCGGCGATGCCGGGTCCGGAATGGAAAATGGCATGTTTGGGGGCTCGGAGACATTCTGATTGGAGTCCGGGACGGCAGCGGATAATACCGGATGGTGGGCCCCGAGTACTTCGCTTAGTTCGGCACGATTTGAGCGCTAGGAGTTGTTTGCTGGAGCCTTAAGCAGGAAAATTTGGTCCTAAGTACAAGCTTCTGCGCAGCGGGAAAAAGCGTCTCACCGAGCCAATTATGCATGCACCGTGAAAATTCACCAACTGCCGCTGACGGATAACAAGTTCCTTGTGAAAAATCTGCAACGCCTCACGACTTTGAATTCATTGCGTTTGGGAATGCGATTTAGATTCTCAATAATTCTGTTTACTATTGAGACTCTACGATCGCGTACCCAGAAGTTGACTCTCTCGGATTTCATCAAAATACTACTTGTGAGTTATTGCGAGCATCGTTGGTTATCAAACCAGTCTCGCAGTAGGCACCGCCTGACTTGCCTAATATTTTCTATTGTCAGGTCAATGTCATACATGTACTCTGGTAAAACATGATTCATTGTCGGTCCTGCATCCCGTGCCATTCGCAGCCCCGTCTGTCGTGGGCATCGTCGGAGCAGTGGTGTTTTTTCTATTAGTTCGCTAGATCTTCATGCATCATCACAGCAACAGGGTTGCTGCTCATCTGGCTTCGCCACCCAGCCCTCTATTGCGTGGGGTATGATACTACTAAACCTGAATGGCTTTTGCCTTGCGATTTTACCAATCTTGGGCTATAGAGAAAGCTATGTTCGGGGTTGATGGAGCGTGCATTCTCGGTAGCTCAGCAGTCACCATAAGTAATTTAAACTACTGACAACCATTCAGGGACATATTTGTAGCCTAGTTACTCCGGAGAAAGCTGTCGGGGATAGGATCCGCGGATTTATTGAAGCGTATGGACGACGTTTAATACGGATAAAGGCAGGATTGATTTGAGGGGGTGTAGACGATGTTGAAAGAGGAAAAAGCGATCAGAAATTACCTGAAAGTGGAAAGCAAAAGGAAGCCTAAATAGTGGTGGTTGCTAATGAATAAAGCTCTCATGGTATCAATTCGTTGTTTGTGGAGCGAGTCTGGAAATTGTGATTGTATGTGAATTATCCCGAGTTCTTTGCGAGGAAATGTATGATAAGAAAAAGACTGGTGGAATTGGATAAATTTCGGACTTTTCGGACTCCTTACTTGACACATGATGAAGGTCTCGCTGAAGATGAACAATGCAGATAAAATGTAAGTGCACGAGTCTAGTATAGAGACTTGCGCAAGTGGTAGCTCACCCGGAAGTGCGGGGAACAAGGTCTGGCGTTTGCTCCAGAAGGGCGCAAACGGCAGCGCTGCGCATGCGAGTGGGTAACGGGAAGACGTGGTAATGAAGAAAGGTGGTATTATAGTCAATGGACTACAAGAGTAACCTAGCGGGTGTAGCAGGAATACGGTAGGTGAATTTGTAAATTAGGTCGTGAGAGTTAAAGAGTCACTAGCGTAGTAGAATAACTTGTCGCGGCTTCGAGTTGATTGGAGTGGTTGTAAGGGAACAATCGAAAGCATACACATGGAGTGGAGAGAGGCCGTTGCGTCGGTGAGGAGCTAGCAGGTGGTTTTGCTTTTATGCGAGTATATGGCATTTGTAACACGATGATTATTGCGGTAAGAACAATGAACAGCAACGAAAGTGATGATAACAGGCAGAGGATAGACTCAATTCGATGAAAGCGAGCTAGGGAAGTGGAAAATAACTGAAATCCGATTCTCGCTCTGGTTTGGCAATTGTGCTATCTCTAGTTAGTACTTGGGAGAAGAACTATTGATGCTGAAGAAAATCAAAACACCTCTGCCAGCTGGACGGCGTAGCTCCAAAGTTAGGCCAGCGTAGTGTTTGCATCGCCATATCGAGATTCCCAATAGTCTCACTATCTCGGGAACCCTTGAGCTAGGGCCTTTTACCGTAACGCACATATCCGGAGGATCTGAGAGTTCTCACCCTCAAAGTCAAGAGACCTCCGAAAATGCTAAAACATGGTTAGAAACGTATTATTTATCAGTTCCTACGCTGTTTCAGAAACCGGAACAAGTTTGGAATGCGTTGCAACTCACATGGGGTTGTTCCATCATGGGTAATCACTCAGAGTAACACCGACTATTATTACATACTGTACCAGCAATTGCGGATGATACACATTTTTTTCTGACCTATAATTTCAAGATACAGGCAGTGACTGACACAATATAGATATGATACATATCCACATATAATGTCGACTTTTGGAGCGTTGTCTATATCGAGAGCCCAAAACCCGCAGTGGCTTTGAAGCCCCCCAACTAAACATCTTATTTTGGGTTCTGAGAGCAAAAATATTTTGTACAATGTGGTTCTAACTCTGACACATGTGTTTGATCTGGATACATACACTTGTCCTGACAGCTTACGGATCATTCGCAATTGCCGGTACAGTATATTGGACGTGAGACGTGTTACAGACCTGATACAAGCTCACTGTACCTGTGGCTAATGGTAAGGCACTTGAATATATCTCGAGTCTTTCTCCTCTTCTCTCTGTACCTCAAGTCTATACACGCACACGGTTCTCTGCTTCATATTCGCACCAATTTTTGCTGTGCCGCGTTCGGTTGTTGACCTCTAATTAATGTCATATCGAAAGATGCCGGACAAGGTGATTGGAAAGTACATATCTAGATGGTGAGGTTTAACAAAAGATTTTACTGCAGCCTACGATTTGTCTGAAGCTACCAAATTTTCCGGATGTTGGTAGCGAGTGATAACTCCTGCATCGATCCTGACAATTCCTCCGGCAGCGTTTTTCAGCAAAAGTACCCTATACTACAACCCCGTACCCTATCTCATTAAATTAAATTCGTACTTTGTTTTGTAGCCAGTGTAGTGGGTATCCGTTATTCCCCTGGCGATGACACCTTGAGTCACATGTAGTACTCACCGCTCGCGACTCCAACTCAGTGCAAGGCGGCGATAGAGTGTCGATCGCAGGAGGATTACATTGAGATCTGGCACTGCGTTGGACGAAGAGCTAGAGTACAACGGCGCTGGTTCTGTAAATCGCCGCGGAGGAGTCGTCCTGCATGCCGCGGACCTGGAAATCTGGAAGTGATCGGTGCAGGAGCTATTGAATGTAAGCTTATTGTTTATTACAACATAGGAAATACGGTAATCTCGAACCGCCCACGTCCGATTGAAGCGACAATTCGAAGTAGACGTCAGGTACAGGTCTCTTCTGATGTTCTTGATCGTTCAGTGGAGTTCGGTTCGGGCATAAAGCGGCTGCACGGCGGATAATATCTAAAACTGTGACGATCGTGGACAGGTGGAAATATGGGGATGTTTGGGGGAATGCTGTGCGGGGTATGCGCAACTTGTCTGGAGACCTCCGTGGAGCGTTGTCAAGGTCAGCATTCCACGTGGTCAGAACGGAACTAGATACATTATTCCGTGTCACAAGACACGCTCATTTAATACCCACGGAATTAACTGATTATGGCCCTGTCTAAATATAGAGTTCATAGTTCCCTTCTTGCTTTCTAAGTTCTGGTGCTCCTTTAATTTAGGCGCTTCTCTGCTACAGCATGAAAATTTACTTCTCATTTTGTCCCTGAGAGAAAAGGTTGTTACAATATTTAAAAATACATTTTTCGGAAGTTATAACTTGCACATACATCATGCATTCTGATAGAAGGGAAAGAATCGTGCTAATAATGTGCTTACTTAAGTTGTTGGCCCATGTTCAAGAATGTACCATTGGCGGCTGTTTTCAGAACAGCGACGATTCCGCTGGAAGGAGGACGGATCTAATTATTTTCACTTTAATTTGTTAAAATATGCTTTAAATGACAACAAGTTGTGTTAGTAGCAATGGGCAATTCTGCTAACACTGCAGGATGCCGTCGAACAGACTTCTGCACACTTGTGAACTTGAGTCTTCCGGGCTTTCGCCCTACGTCCGGCCATATAATACGTTGCCGCTATATATGACCCTGCATTCAAAACCAATCCCACGTTCGGTGGTGCAACCACACCTACAATACAACTCATCGAGCGGAAATTTTAAGCATTATCTGAAATCAGTTTCTAGTGCTTAGAATCTGACTCTTATCATTGCGCCACTCAGATAGGCATCCAGGATTCTCTAACTTACCCAGTAATACTTTATATCACTCTATATCCTTGGCCCTAATGTTCTATATGAACTCACTGTGACCCACCATTCCTGCTACTCTTACCAACTGGATGACTCTGACAACTCGAGCATTTGTCAGTGATCCTACTGCTAAGCAGCCAGCAGGTCCTTTATCCTTCAACTTGTTCCTACAAGAAACTAGACCGGTCGACCTACTTCCTACTCTGCCAGTGCTATTGCTACGCTATCGTCTATACTATCTATTCACTTCCAACAAACATCTGTTTGTACTCTCGGCTACTAAGAAGCCTTCGTACATCGAATTCAAGGACAGTGATGTCAACCGTCCCGTCCGTCCGGGATCACTGCGGACGGGGACGGACGGCAAAGTCACCGTCCGGCGTCCGTCCGAGGGCAGGACGGAAACGGCGCCGTCTTTTTGAGGCAGGACGGGGACGGACGGCAATGACGGCGAAGTAGCCGTCCCCGGCCGTCATCTGCCGACATCCATGGATCTCGTGCAGTGTACATTACAAAATCTCATAAAACTAGTTACATCTAATCTCTTGACCTCGAA